>Ga0181560_10005444_pt1 | contig 11391 bp, 5 predicted proteins | sample 011ome_20_FD_133751 | JGI IMG/M metagenome (GOLD analysis project Ga0181560, IMG submission 133751) | Coastal salt marsh microbial communities from the Groves Creek Marsh, Skidaway Island, Georgia - 011509CT metaG (megahit assembly) | ecosystem: Environmental > Aquatic > Marine > Intertidal zone...
CTGTCCGCGGGCGAAGACGCGCTCGAGAAGTCCCGCTTCGCCAGCGCGCGCGCGCTCGGGTCCAGCGCGAGGTTGCCGAAGACGGCCAACGCGCACCGCGCGTTTCGCGCTCGAGCGACGCGTCGGCGTTCGTCGGCGGCGTCTTCCGTATCATCCTCCGGGATCCGCAACTGGTCCTTCAACGCCCCGAACGGGCCGTATGAACGCGGGAACGCGTCGCTCTTCCGCGCCGCCTCCTCTTCCGCGGCGAGTCGCGCGAACGCCGCGACGACAGCTCCGCGCGGGCCCTCGTGTCGCGAACACTCACGCAGCGCCTCGAGCGCGTGAAACGAAGCGTCCGCGACTTCGGCAGACTGCTCGCCGTACGACGCGGCGCGCGGCGACGCGAACCGCGCCACCGCCAGCACGCGGTCCGGCACAGACGCCAGGCACTCGCAGTTCGCCTCGGAGGCGCACGCGGCGGCGAGCGCCTTCGCGGCGCCGACGCCGACGCGCGCGTCGGGAGGGTTCGCGAGACGCGACGCGAGCTTGCCGATGCCCACGCCGCCTCCGCCGCGCGCGAACACACGGCACGCCTCGTGTTTCGCCAACAGCGCCTCTATGGCGTCGTAGTCCACGACGCCGTCATCCTCCGACGACCCCCCGGAACCCCCGACGCGGCGCATCAGCTTCTCCAGGCGGACGGTCTGCGCGAACGCGTCCTCTTCCGAGCCGTCGCCGTCGCCGTCGCCGTCGCCGTCGCCGTCGCCGTCGCGGCTCGTCGAGGCCTTCTTCGCGTTCCGGAGGCGCCTCTTGAGCGCGCGCTCCGCCCTGGCGTCCTCCCGCCTGCGCCGTGCGGTGGCGAGCTTCTTCGCGATTTCCCCGTCGTCGGGGTCGAGCTCGGCGGCCCTCTCCAGGTCCGCGACCGCCTCGGCGAAGTGCGCGAGCGCGTCGCGCGCCGCGGCGCGCCGCAGCAGACACTTGACCGCCGTCGGGTGCGCGGGCCTCTCGAGGAAGAACTCCGCCAGCTCGCACGCGCGGTCGCAGTGCTCGATGGTCTGCGCGAAGCACCCGCACTTCAGCGCCGCCATCGCCGCGTTGCCGTGCAGCTCGATCGACCGCTTATCGCTCTCGAGCCCTTTCTCGTACGTCTTGAGCGCCTCCGCGTACTGACCCGCCTTGAACGCGGCGTTTCCCGCCTCGCGCGCGCGGTGCGCGGTTTGCCGTTGCCGGACCTGCCGCTCGTGCCTCTTGTCTATGTCCGCCTCCATCGCCTTGAACGCCGGGTTATCACCCGGGGTGAACGTCATCCACGGGTCCTCCTCGTCGTCCGAGGGCGTCCACAAGTCCCAGCTCGTGTAATCCGTCGTCGCCGTTCTTCGCCGTTCTTCGCCGGATCCGCCCGACGATCCCAACGTTTCCTGGTACTTGGCGTACAGCTCCCGAGCCCGCTCCCGTCGTTCCTTCTCGCGCATCATCTCCGCGACTTTCTCCCTCACCTCCGTCTTCTTCTCCTCGGGAAGGTTGTCGTATTTCGTCTTCTCCGCGTGTTCCTTCGCCTCTTTCGCCCGCGTCTCCTTCTTCTCCGTCTCCTCGTCCTTCTCGCGCAAAACGCGATCGACGTACTCCGCGCTCACCTTGCCGCTGCGCAGGCCGTCCACCAGGCGCGTCACGTCCTCCACCTCCTCCAGGAACGACTCGGCCTCGTGCGCGCCCGGAGGCAGCGCGCCCTTCCCGAACCCGGGGATCTCGCACGGCGGGACCGTCATCGCGCCGGCGACTCCCGTCCTCTCGTAGCTCACAGTGAAGCCGAGCCGAATCGGTCGGCACGTTTTGAAGCTCGGTTTCGGTCATGGTTTCGTTGACTCTCTCAAAGCTGACAAGGTTATGGCCGATTCTGTGCACCCCCACGATTGTTGGCACCCCCCGTTTGAGCGCGTTTTCGCATCTCGCCCGCCATTCCCTCGCGCGCGCACACGCGGCGCGGACCGGCCGGAGCCCGCGCGCAGCGACTCCCGCCACGCACGCGGCATCCATCGCTCGCGTGTTCGCCTTCGCGCGTGCTTCCTCGCGCGCGCGCGCCGCGACTTCGCTGTCCCCCCGGGGTTCGCCGCGAGATGAAGACTCGTGCCCCCGCGTTGCGTCGCGCGGCGCAGAAGCCGCTCCTGCAGGCGCCCGCGCACGCCGCGAAGCCCGCGCCGCGGCGCGCCGCGACGATCAGGAAGAAGACCAAGGATGAGGCGTCGCGGATGAAGGCGGCTGACCGTCGCAGGTGCGTCCCTGGCGCGCTTCCCGACCGCGCCGCGCGGCAATTTTCTCCCTCGCATCGTGCGCCTTCCGGAACGTTCGCCAGTCGCAAAGCGACGCGCGCTCTGACCCCTCCTCCTCCGCGGGTTTTTTTTTTTTTGTTTCTCTTCTTTCGTTTCGACGACGACAGGGTGATCCACGGCCGCTCGAAGACGCTGATGCGCCACTGCCGGATCGGCCACCGCCGCGGGTCGTTCAAGGATCTGACCTACCGCGACCGCGTGAACGCGACGCTCGAGAGCGTGTACGGCTCGACGTTCCGCGAGGGCGAGTGGTGGTACCGCAACCCGGATGAGAATGCGTTTTTCGCGCGCGTGTTTTCCATGGCGAGCGGGCGCGACGTCTCCGCCGCGCAGGCGGCGCGCGTCTTCGTCAAGAACGGCGAGACGAGGAAGATTGACGTCGACGAGTGCGCGATGCGCGCCGCCGGCGTCGACGTCGCCGAGGTGGCGGCGCTGTACGAGAAGACGCCCGCGGCGGCGTGGATCGCCGAGACCCGGGGCGAGCGCGCGGCGCGCGAGGCTATCGTCGTGCCTCCGCTCGCCGCCGAGGCGCGCTCCGCGAGACTCGAGGACGTCGCGCGCGTCTCCGCGTCGCGCGCGACGGAGAGCTCCACGAGCGGCGCGAGCGAGACGAACGCCGAGACGAACGGGGGGGGCGAGACGGGGAACGAAGCGCCGAGCGCGGTGACAGAACTCGCGCGCGTCGACGCGATATTCGCGCGCCGTCCGAGAGAGGCGTCGGACGACGACGACGACGACGACGACGCGACGGTTGTGGCGGATGAGTTTGACGACGACGTCGCGGCGTTTTTCGAGGAAACCGATGACGCACTCCCGGCGCTCCCCGCGGGAGGAGACCCGGTGACGGAAAACCACGCCCCGAGCGTCCTACCCGACTCGCTCGGACTCGGGGACCTCTTCGCGTCGCAGCCGCCGCACGACGCCGAGGCGCCGCGCGATTTCTTCTTCAAGCGGGCGTCGTCGCCGGCGCGGCGCGAGACGTGCGCGGCGACGCGCGGCGGTCCGGGCGGAGAGACGAACGAGACGGACGCGTTCGTGAACGACGACGACGACGACGCGGCACCGTTCGAGCGGCTGCTCACGCTGGGCGCGGTGCGCAAGAACATGTCCTTCCTGGGCGCCACCGCGGCGGGGGCGGTTTCGGCGCGCGCGCGGTCAGAGCTCGAGACGCACTTGGCGCACGTGGACCGCATCCTGCGGGAACAGGCGCCGCACGACTTTTCCGAGCTGCTCTGCTCGCAGGGGTTTTGATATACGAAGTGATATACGATGCCTCGCGGACCGTTTTGTCAAACGCTCGCTCCTCGCTCCTTCTCCCTCCTCACCGCTCGCGCTCGACGAAATCGACGTCGGCGACGACGCAGAAGTGGTCGCTGGCGAACTCCTGGGACGGCAGTCTTTTGCCGTCTTTTGCGCCGTCTTTCGGCGGCATCAGGACGCGCCGCGTGCGTAAGCCTTTCGTGTGGAACAGGTAATCCACCGTGCCTTTGAACCGCGCGTGCCACGACGTGACCGGGGCCTCTTCGCCGTCGGCGGAGACGGCGCGGTAACACGACGCGAGCGCGCCGCGCAACGCGTGCGCGACGCGAAGGTTTTTTTTTTTTTTTAGTGACGCATCCGTGATTTGCGCGTCGGACCCCGTCGGGTTTAGAGATCCCGTCGCCGCGCGCGTAGCGTCGTCGTCCCAGAAGTACCGGCGCAGACGCGTTTCAATCCGCTCGCTCCCGCCGCGAACGCCCCTGAGCTCATCCCAGGCTGCCCACTCGTCGTCGTCGCGGTCGAACCCGCCCGTCTCGATGAGCATCGCGAACTCGTCATCCGCGAGCGCGTCTGCGTTTGTATCCGACGCGCCCGACGCGAAAGCCAGGCTCCCCGCCAGCGCTCGCCGGTCCACGCGGTCGATGTCCAAAAAGCCTTTGGACAAAAAGTGGTACAGAGGCGAGGAGGGCGCGCAGTTGAAGTCCCCGCCGAGAACGCAGTGCACGCGCTCCACCGGGACGCCCGCGCGCGCCGCCGCCGCGGCGCGCGCGCGCGCGACGGCGTCCACGAAGACGCGCATCTGCCCCAACTTGACGTCGCCGCGCCGCGGGTTGAACAAACCGTGAACGCATCCCACGACGACGGTTTGCGTTTTGGGTGACACGCCTTCGGGACCCGAAGGCGTGTCACCGTCGCTTTCACGAACGACGCGCGTTCGCCTGAGCGTCACGATCGCCGCGGCGTTGTGCTTCAAGCCGCACTCGGCGTTTTCGAAATCGATCGCCTCGAAGTCGACGCGCTCGAACGCGTCGCGGCGAAAAAACACACTGCTCCCGTCGAGCTTGCCGCCGCCGCGGGGCGCGTGCGCGCCGTCGTACCCGCGTCGACCGAGCTCGCGCTGGAGAAACGGGAAGCTCTCGTTCTCCTGCAGCAACAGCACGTCGGGCGCGAGCGACTTGATCTCCTCCACCAAAACGGAGCGGCGGCGGCTCTGGCGCATCACGCGCGCGTCCACGCCGCGATACAGCTCGGGATGTTCCGCCGCCAACGACGCCGCCAGGATGTTGTAACTCATGACCCGGAAGATGGGTTCTTCGCGCGCGTCGTCGTCCGGGGGCGTCGGGACCCAGGTGCGTCGGTCCAACCCGCGCCGCGCCGCCTCCGCGGGGTCGGCGAGAGGGCGAGCCGCGACGCGACTCGCGTCGCGGCGGTGTCGGTGTTGGTACCCTCCGTCGTGGCCTCGGCCTCGGCCTCGCGGCGGGAACCCGCCGAGTCGCGGGTCCCACCGCGGCGCGGCGGGCGCGAGCCCGGGGGCTCGGTCGGCGCGCGCGCGGGGAAGAGCTCGGCTCGGCGGTGCGACGTCGCGGTCCATCGGCGTGGGCGCGTCGAAACGCACGTGCACGCCTCGTCCCGCCGCCCGATGACCCAGCGCGGGCCATTCCTCGCTGTCGGTGTCCATGAGGACACGCCGGGAGGACGTCCGGGACGGGGAAGGCGAGGGAAGCGAGACTCGGTACAGACGCCTAATGCATCGAAGCATGCGCGCCGGCCATCGCCGTCGTTCTCGGCGCGACGAGCGGCGGTGACGCGCGGGGGCGCGTCTGCTGTGTCGCGGTGTGCGCGAAGCGAACGCGCGTTCACGCGCGTGGTGAAGGGGATTTTTCACTAAAAAAACAAAAAAAAAACAAAGCGGTGAGAAATCCTGTCGCGCCGGCGCGCGCGTTCGGCGCGGCGAGGAGAGCTCGCCGCGTCGGTCCCGCGCGCGCCGGGCGTTCGATGTGGCAAGGAGACTGCCTCCTTCGAGATGGGCTTGGCTCGGAGGAGGTAATTAAATCCTTGCGCCGCGTCGGGCGAAGAAACGCGCGGCGACTGAAAAAGACTCGACGAAAGACCTTCTCTTTTCTATTTGCAAAGACGCTCGCCTTCGCCCGTCACGGTCTCGACCCGCGAGTCTCGCGACACACCCACCACGACGCGCGTTCACCTCGCGCGACGTACACGACGACGTACGACGTGGAAGCACAACCGACCGATAAAATGATGATCAGTTGCCCTCCTTCGCCTTCGCCGCCTGGATACCCTTCTGGCCTCTGAGGCGACCGGTACGGCGCGCGGCGATGAGACCCGCCTTGGCGCCCGGGGGCTTGTTCCGGCGCACGGTCGAGGCGTGGCCGATGTGCTGGTGGTTACCACCACCGTGGGGGTGCTCCACGGGGTTCATCGCCACACCTCGGACCTTGGGCCACGTGGCACCGCGCTTCACCTTGAACTTGTGGTAGTTCGCGCCAGCCTTGAGCATGGGCTTGTCGCAGCGCCCGCCGCCCGCAATCTGGCCGACAGTCGCGCGGCAGCCCGAGGGAATGGTCTTCTTCGACCCCGAGGGGAGCTTGATGCGGGAGAAGCCGGTGTCGGGGTTGTGCGAGATGAGGATGCAGTACTCGCCGGACGCCTTGGCGAGCACGCCGCGGTCGCCCAGCTTCGCCTCGACGTTGCAGATGATGGAGCCCTCGGGCATGTTGCCCACGGGGAGCACGTTGCCGACGACGAGCTGCGCCTTCTTGCCGCAGTACAGAAACTGCCCGGTGTACGTGCCCTCCGCCGCGACGAAGAGCTCCTTCTGGTGCTGGAAACGCTTGGAGTTGCGGAACGTCACCTGTTTGTTCACGCAGGGGGGGGGTCGGGGGAAAAATGGTCAGACGCGTTGGTCAGACGCGTCGCGCGGCGGAGACGCGTACGCGTCGAAGATGGCCAAACGACCATGTGTGTTTTTAGGGTTCCGACCCGCACGAAGCGCGCGCGCCGGGGACGGGAGCGGCTCGGCGGCGACACGCACCTTCGCGAGGGGGGCACCGCGCCCAGGGTCGTGGATGATGTCAGTGACAACACCCTTGATGTAACCATGGCGCTCGGCGTAGTCCTGTCGGGGGGCAGGGGGTGGGTCGGGGTCAGTCCGGCATTCGGCGACGGGGTCTCGACGCGAGCTCGCGAGGCGAAAAAACACGCGCGTGTCGGGCGGTGCGACCCCCGGCGCGGCCGCGTCGAGATGTTTTGAACGCTCGCGAGGGAGGGAATCGATTCCACACGCGCCACGCGTGTCACGCGACGAGCGGGGCGCCTGGAGAGCGGACGTGCGGGCCGCGCGGAGGCGTCGTCCGGAGGCGAAAACCCTCGGGCGGGCCCGCTTCGCGATCCCGCACGATGGCGGACGATGGCCGGGAACGTACCGACTGGCGATGCTTGGCTTCGCCCTTGCGCTTGGAGGTGTTCGAGGTGAAAATAGACCCCGCACCCTTACGCTGTCCCCGGATGATACGCCCCATCCTGGATGATGGCTAGCGTTCGCGCGCTAGTCAAAGAGGGAGAGCCCGCGACGGGATGCCAGGCTATAAGCCTTTAGGGCTTGAAACAAGTCCGAGCGGCAATTCACCTTTTCCAGTTTATGTGACTGAATATTATGTTGAGTTTGCAATAATAGAAACCTACACGCGCAAACAGTCTGAACAAAAACTAAAAGCGACGATCAAGTAGAACCCAGCCGTTGCGAACCGTTAGCACCACCATAAGGATTTGTCAACAACGACACGTTGCTTCCGACACCCGCGCACCTCCGTCCGCGCGTCTCACCTCTCGACGCCTCGCGATGGCCGAGGGCACCCCTCCCCGGGACGCCCCCCCCGGCGTGTCCCCCGTGCGCGCGACCACGCCGGGCGCGAGCCCGAGCGCGCGCGCGCCCGATGCGACCCCGCCGTCGGCTGTTCCCGAGACGCCTCCGGACTCGCGCTTCGGATCTCCCGTCGCCGCGGACGCGCTCGCGCCCGGGGGCGCGTCGCCCACGATCCGGGGCGACAAGTTCGCGCTCACCTCGCCGCAGAGCGCGGACTCGCCCGCGTCGCCGCACCTCACTCAGGGCGCGCCCGGCCACGTCGCCCGCGTGGTGGACTGGGCCGAGCGCGAGGCGCAGGGCGAACTCCTGTCCGCGGAGAAGCCGACGCGCTCGGACCGCGAGAGACGGTCCGGGCGCGGTTCGCTGACGAGCAGCGTCGTGGGCGGGTTCGCCGCGGCGACCAGCGGCGCGCTGGAGCGCCTTCGCGCCTCTCGGAACGCCCCCGAGACGCCCGTGATGCCTCCGAAGACCAGGCGCAGCCTCCGCGACGCGCTCCCCGAGGAGCAGGAGGAGGAGATCGCGCTGGCGCGCAGGATGAGCCCGCTCGCGCTCGACGAACCGGCGGAGGGTTCGTCTCGCGAAACCGCGCGCGCCTCCGCTCGAGACGGGAAGAACCTGAGCTCGGACCTGGTGGAGGTGACGGTGGACCCGTACGACTTCGACGCGTTCGCGGAGGAGGTGGAGAAGGTCACGGCGAGAGTTCCGGAACGCTCGCCCTCGCCGGCGTCGTCCTCGCCGGCGTCGTCGGCGGTTCCCGAGACGCCGCAGACGTCGGGCCCGGCGGCGACGGACGCGGGAGACGCCCGATCGCCGACGCCGAGCCCCTCCGCGGGCCCGGCGACCGCCTCGAGCCCGGCGCTGGACGAGCGCGAGGAGGCGCCGCGCGGCTCTGGTTTCGTTCCGGAGGATGACCGCGCCGCCGAGGAGGCGCGCGCGCGCGCCCAAATCCTCGCCGCCGCCGCCGCGACGAGCGCGTCGCCGGCGCGCTCTGTCGGAGGTGAAGTGGACGCGAACGGGCGCGAGACGGCGGTTGTTGTCGCGGAGACGGAGACGGAGACCAAGGAAAACGGAGCGATGGCGGTGGATGACGGCGTTTCCGGCGGTTTCGGCGGTTCGGTTCCGAGAGCTCCGGCGCTTCGCCCCGGCGACTTAGCCGGCAACGCGTTCCGGGTCACCGACTCGCGCGCGGCGGTGTTGCTCCCCAAGCGGTCCGCCGCGCCCACGGCCGCGCCCTCCGCACAGAAGAAGAAGCTTCACCCGCGGAACCTCCTACCCACGAAGGGTAGCCCCACGAAGGGTGGCCAGACGATGACGACGGTGATGACCCCGCTTCCCATTAACCAATCCATCCTGGACCGCATCGACGCGCTCGGCCCGGAGATGCAACCGGCGCAGAAGACCATTCTGCTTCTAGGCATCGCGCTGGACTTATACGCCAAGACGCAGTTGATCCGCGAGCTCAGGCGGTTCGCGCTCATGGGCGATGACGGCGGGTGGGGCTGGTTCGCCGCCGTGTTTCTGTTTTTCCTGCTCTCCGGATCCGCCACCGCGGCGTACTGGCTGGTGCACTACCCGATGCCGAGCGCGAAGGAACGGGCGGAGCTCGTCGGGAAACACGCGCCGCGGGTGTTCGGGTTCACGAAACTCGACTTCAAGAAGATGGTGCGCACCGCGGGCGCCGTGGCGGCGATGTGCCAGCTCGGCACGGCGTTCGCGGCGTGGCGCGCGCTTCGAGTGAAGGACCTGCGCCAAAGGAAAGCCGAGATGGATCTGCGGGGCATGCAGCTGGTGGACGCGGTGTTTCTGTTACTGCCGACGGCGACCTTGCAGGCGTACGTCGGCATGAAGTGTTCGTCCCCCGAGCTCACGTGCCCTGGTCGATCAGGATTCGACGCGCTGTTGTTCCTCGCCGTTTTAGGTGCCATCACCTCCGCGACGCTGTGCTTCGTCTCACTGGACCTGCACGAGAAGCCGCCGTCGCTCACCTGGCGAAACTACTGGCGCGCGCACAAAGCGCACCTCAGCGAGACGGCCGCGAAGAGCGCGTTTCGTTTTCTCGAGCTCTCCGCGCGCGTCTCGCTCATCGCGCTCTTCTCCGCGGTGAAGGGCGGGTGGGTGTTTTTCGTGTTTTTCATGCACGCGGTGATTGTTTTGCTCGGACTAAAGTTCTGGCCGAAAGTAGTGGGCGGCGGCGTGCCCGACCGCGGGGTGTGGCGGAAGCTGGTCGCCGTCGAGGCGCGGCTGGTGGTTTCCGAGAAACGAACGTGGTGGCCCGAGCGGCTGTTCGGCGGCCGCTCTGTGTATCTCCCCACCCTGAACGACACCAAGCTGTTAGTGTTCGCGATGATCTGGCCGCCCTCCATGTTCGTGGCGAACGCCACGGACGCGAAAGGGCGGTTCTGGTGGCGCAGCAAGACGTGCCCGCGCAAAAACTTCCTCTCCGCCGATCGCCGGGACGCCATCTTCCCGTTGCCGCTCTTCGTCGCGCTTCAGACGTTCGAGGCGTGCCTGATGTTCCTCATCGTCGGCGCGGCGATCGGGGACAAACAACACTACCACGCCTACTTCCTGAGCGCCGCGCTCGTCAACATCGCGTGGCTCATGGCGGTCATCGGGTGGATCTCCGCGGCGGCGCTGTGGAACCCGTTTCTGCCGGAGGGGCCGCCGCTCGCCTTCGCGCGCGGCGCGCGCGGATCGGGCGCGCCCGGGACGGCGCGCGTCGCCGCCGACGAGACACTCGGCGAGCGTCCGAGTCACGTGTCCGAGTGGAAGGGGTGGCACGGCCCGGACGCGGCCGCCGAGGTGTCGGACGACGACGTTCCGGACGATTTTCCGAGCGCTCGCGGCGAGCGGATCGGCGAGAAAGTCGCGTTCCAGAAGGGCGCCAACGTGGCGGCGTCGATGGCGGCGCCCGGCGTGTTCTCGCCGGGCGGACGGACGCCGGGCGGGCGCGCCGCGCGCCGCGCGAGCAACGGCGTGGCGGCGTCGTACGCGGTCGGTCCGACCGAGACGCGGAAAGAGCGGAGCTCGGAGGTTTCTCTCGCGCCCGCGTCATCCGTCGCCGCGCCCGCGGCGCGCGCGTTGCTGTTCGGCGGCGAGCGCGCGGAGACGCGCGAGGCGAAGGCGGAGGCGGACGCCGCCGAGAAGGCGCGGGCGGCGGCTTCCGAAGCCGCGGCGGCAAAGGCTGAGGCTGCGCGACTCGAGCGCGAGCGGGCGCGAGCCGCGAAGGCTGAGGCTGCGCGACTCGAGATCGCGCGCCTGGACGCGTTGCGGCTGGAAGAGGCGGCGCGCGCGATGCGCCGCGAGAAGGCGCTGCTCGAGGAGCGGCGGGAGAAGGAACGAGCGGCGAACGCGTCGCGGCCGCCGGCGCACCGCCCGCCCGTCGGCGAAACCGCGGCGGCGAAACCGGCGAAACCGATAAACGAGACGGCACCGCCCGAGACGACCGCGCGTCGCCAGTCAGGCGGCCTGTTCGGTCGGCCGGGGATCGTCGTCTCGTCATCCATCGCCGAGCGCCCGTCTCCGTGACGCGCGGGAAACGCTTCTTCGCGTTTCTCATCACCTACGAGAAGTCGAGAACACTCTACGTATGACTATTCATTTCTGCGTATTATGAGACTACGCGTCTACATCCGTACCCGACGAACGGCTCCGTACGCGCTGACGTCTCGAAAAAAAAAGCGGCGTGGATACGATCACAAGCGCTTGTTTTCGTCCCCTCGCCCGCTCCCGCGCGCGCGGTACGGCGTGGCGACGTTCACGGCGTCCACGAAGACGCGCTTCGCCGTGTTCCCGAACGCGTCCGTCTCGAACCACCGCTCGCTCCGCAGCTCGTTCCGCTTGGGCGCGACCGCGCCCGAGGCTTCCGCCGCCATCGCCGCGCGCTCGAGCTTCGCGGCGAACCGCCCGAGCTCGACCATGGCGTGCGTCGTCGCCGCA
>Ga0181560_10005448_pt1 | contig 11386 bp, 8 predicted proteins | sample 011ome_20_FD_133751 | JGI IMG/M metagenome (GOLD analysis project Ga0181560, IMG submission 133751) | Coastal salt marsh microbial communities from the Groves Creek Marsh, Skidaway Island, Georgia - 011509CT metaG (megahit assembly) | ecosystem: Environmental > Aquatic > Marine > Intertidal zone...
GCCGTCCGCCATACCCCTCCTCTGCGCGCGGAGAGGACCGCGCGCCGCGCCGGCCGCGTTCCGGCACGCAGTTCGCAGCATGCCGATCATGACGTCTCGAGGCGACGGGCGTGCGTGCGTGCGTGCGCGTCCGTCTGCCGTGGCGGCAACCCTAGACGAGTTGTGCTTAAATTCGACCGATCCAGTGTTCCAGTCTGGCGCGCGGGGCGCGGCCGCGACCCGCGAGTGCGGAATGCGTGAAGAACTCCTAAAAAACAAACTTGAACGCGTTCGGTGTTTGCCACTGCGAGGGCGCGCGCGCGGGGGTCGCGCGACCGCCTTTTCGCGATGGCGCTCGCGCCCGGCATCGCGCGCAAGGTCAAGAAGGTGCTCGAGACCCCCGTGGACTCGCCCGAGATCCTCTCGTGCCTGCGGAGCCTCTCCGATTTCTACCCCGAGAACACCCCCGCGGCGAGGCGCGGTCTGCGCCGGTCCGTCGAGCGGCACGGCCTGGAGATCAACCGCGAGTACCTCGTCGCGTCCAATCAGGCGCAGGAGGCGCTGCGCGCGGTGGACGGGCAGCTGGCGCGGCTGTTGGACAGCTGCGACCGCATCGGCGGCGCGCTGGAGCGCACGCGCGAGCGCACGGGCGCGCTGCTGCGCGAGACCGCGGAACTGGATGCGGCGATCGCGTCCGTGGAGGAGAAGAAGCGGATCGTCGCGACGTTCGCGGTGGACTTCCAGCTGACGGACGAAGACGTCGCGGCGCTGGAGGGAAGACCCGGTGACGTGGGTCACGCCGATGAGCGCGCGGACACTTCCAGCGCGAGTGGCGCGTTGAGTGACTCGTTTTTCGACGCACTCGACCGCGCGCGCGCGATCCACGGCAACTGCCGCGCGCTGCTCCAGACGCGCCACCAGCGCGCTGGCTTGGACTTGATGGACCAGATGGCCGCGTACCAGGAACGCGCGCACGAGCGTTTGTGCCGGTGGGTTCAAACCGAGTGCCGCGCTTTGGCGGAGGAAGACAGCGCGGAGGACGTCTCGGACGCGCTCGCCAAGGCGATGAACGCGCTGCGGCGAAGGCCGACGCTTTTCCGGTACTGCGTAGAGGAGGTGAGCCGTACGCGGCACAACGCGCTGTTCCGCCGGTTCATCGGCGCGCTGACGCGCGGCGGGCCGGGAGGCGTACCGAGACCGATCGAGACGCACGCCTCGGATCCGAAACGGTACGTCGGCGACATGCTCGGCTGGCTGCACCAGGCGGCGGCGGGAGAGAAAGAGCTCGTCGCCGCGCTTCTGAACGCTTCCGCTTCCGAGCGCGAGGGCGAAAACGAAGGGCGGCTCGGCTCCGAAGAAGAGATTCCGGAGTCTTCGAAGACGGCGTCTCTCGACGCGGCGGAGACGCGCGCGACGAACGACGCGGAGAACGACGGTTCGTCTCTGTGCGACCCCGTGGAGGTGCTCGACCGCATTTTGGACGGTGTGCGGCGCCCGTTCCGCGTGCGCGTGGACCAGGCGCTGACCGCGAACCCGCACGAAGGCGAAAGCGAGACGACGCGCTTCGCGCTCTACTCGCTCCTCGCCTTTTACGAAGGGGTCTTCGCGAAACTCGTCGGCTCCGCCTCGGCGTCGCTCGCCGTCGCCGCGGGCGAGTGCGCAGCCGCGGCGCGGGACGCGTTCGAGGAGGCGGTCGCGAGACGCGGCGAGAAACTCAAGAAAAACCCGCCCGCGGTGCCGGACGACCTCGGCGCGCCCGCGTGCGTCGCGGAGACCGCCGCGCGGGTCGCGGCGCTGCTCGACGCGGAGGGCGAGGGCGCCGCGGAAGACGGCAGCGACGCCGGCGGCGACGCCGGCGGCGGCGCCCGCGCCGAAGCGGTGGGCGCGGCGGTGGCGTCCATGCTCGACCCCGCGCTCGAGGCGTGCGAGCTCGCGGCGGCGTCGCTGGACGACGTCGTCCCGTCGGGATCGGGATCGGGATCGGGACCCGCGAAACTCGCCACCATGAACGCCTCCTCGAACGCGAACCGACCGATCGGCGCGAGCCACCCGCGTTGGGCGCGGGAGGCGTTTTTGGCCAACTGCTTCGCCGCCGCGCGGACCCCGCTGCGCCGGCGCCGCGGCGCCGCGGTTTCGGCGTACCGCGAGGCGCTCGAGCGGCGTGCGGACGACGCCGTCGCGGCGATGGCGACCACCGAGGCGGAGCGCCTGCTGGAACGCGTGGGCGTGCGTGAGATCGCGGCTCTCGTATCGCTGTACCGCGAGGACGGCGGACGAAAACGCGCCATGCGCGACGACCCGGCGCTGAGCGCCTCCGCCGTCGGCGGCGCGCTGGACGCGCTGGTGGACGCGGTTGGCGCGGCGGACGACCCCGCGCCCTCGTTCGATGCCGTGCGCGACCCGAAGCGGCGCGCGGACGCGCGGCGCGCGTACGCGGGCGCGATCATCGAGGCGTTCACCACCGCGTACGCGGCGTTGCTGGACCCGTCCAACGGGTACGGGGACGAGCCGAAGCGCGCGATGCGGCACGGGCCCAACGCGCTCAGCACGCTGCTCGGCGGCGTGTGACGAAGAGAGACGACGACTTTTTTTTTTTTTGACGCGCGCGAGTCATGTCACATACCAACACACGCACACGTCACAGCAGGCGAGTGCCTTTATCACGTCAACGCGTCTATCTGCGCCTTGAGCACCGCCGTCCGCTCGGCGACCACCTTCCGCGCCGTCGCGATCTTCAGAAGTTCGTCGCGGTCGTCTCGCTTTCCCAAAACCGCGGTGAGCCCGCTCGGCGAAACCGGCGCGGGCTTCATCTTGTGCGACTTCACGCGCTTCAGGAAGTCCTCGTCGGGCTCGTGGAACACGAGCTCTTCGTACTTTTCCTTCACGACGGGCCGCTTCAGGTCCTTCTTCTCCGGCTTCGGCGCCCCCGGCTCAGCCTCGTGGTGCAGCTTGAGCGGCGCCAGCAGGTAGACGGACTTCTCGCCGCAATCCGGCGCGAAGTGCACGGTGATGCCGATCTCGAACTCGCCCCAGCCCGTCTCCGTGACCTCGTACGGGGGCTTCTCCAACGTGCGCACGGGCTCCTTAAACGAGGGGTGCAGGTTAAACACCACCTTGGAGATGACGTGCGACAAATCGCCGTTCGTGGGCTCGCGCAGGTACACCGTCCACTTGTGCGAGTGGTACTCATCCGCTTTCTTCCCGAGCCAGTACGAACACGTGCCGTAGCAAATTGGCACCACGAGTTCGCTGCCTCGCTTGCGCTTCATGTTGCTGTCATCCGCGGGCTCGGAGCCGGCGCCCTCCTTCTTCTCGGTCTCCGCCATGGTGCGCGAAGGCGGATCCCCCGTCGCGCGTCGGAGAGTGCGTCCCGCGGGAACGGGGGGGGGCACGCAGAATCTCGGGAAACCCTCGGATCAAACCTTTTGCGCGCGTTTTGGCGCCAGTTCGCGAACGATTCGAGTTTTGCTTGTTTTCTTCACGACAACTTCTCGGGCGTCGATTGGTCCGGTTCCAATTACAACGCCGCCTTCACGCGTCCTCCTCCTGCTCTTCCTCCTCCCCTCCCCCCGCCGAGAACGCCACGTCCTGGATGTACGCCTCTCGCTCCAGGTGCATCAGGACGTCGATCAGGAAATCCGCGAGCTCGCCGTACTCCACCATCCCGTCGTCGTCGGCATCCACGGCGGCAACCATGGCGTTGATCTCGTTGGGCTTGAGCTGTAACTCGCCCGCGCCGAGCGACGTGAGCGCCGCCGTGACCTCCTTCTGGTCCAGGACGCCGTCCCCGTTCGCGTCCGCCGCCTGGAACGCGGCCGCGATGGTCGCCTTGATGGCGTCCGGATCGAGCACGGCGCTCTCCATGAGCTTTCGCGCGCCAGACGCCGCGCTGATCTTGGAAACCGCCTCCACCCGCAGCGCCTGCTTGGACGAGTCCACCATGCTGTAGATGATGTTCGCCGCGACGGACGCAAAGGGCTGGTACGCCACCATCCGCTCCCCCGTGTCCTCGTCTTCGCGAACCTCCGCCTCCGCCATCACCGCGCTCAGCTGCAGGCGCGACAAGCCCAGCATGTCCTCGGAGAGCTGCTTCAGCACGTCGCGCGCGTCGTCGAAGGGCAGATCGCCCGACAACGGCGAATCGTCGCCCTCGCTTCCGTCCTTCTCCGCCTCTCTCTGTTCAAACTCCTGGGACAGCAAGTGCGCGAGCGAGTCGGCGTCCTCCATGTTGATGTCCGCCAGGACGTCGTCCTTGAACCGCTCGACGAGGATGTTGAAGCACAGAGGCGTGAACTCCTCGTACGAGACGAGCCCGTCGCCGTTCTCGTCCACCTCGGTGAGCAACAGGTTGATCTCCTTGCGCGTCAACCCGAGCTCGGCGCTCCGCAGGCACCGCGCAAACTCTTTTCGGTCCAGCGCGCCCGAGCCGTCGGCGTCCGCCGCCTCGAAGACGTTGCGCATCATGTCCTCCAGCTCGTCGCGGGGCATGCCGTGCAGCAGGTGCATCTGCACGCTCTCGCGCGCCTCAGCCGCCTGCACCTCGCGCACCTCCGCGGCGCGCGCGCGCGCCTGCAAGCCGTGGATGATCTCCACCATCACGGGGACAAACTCGCGGTACTCGAGCACGCCGTCGTCGTTTTCATCCGCTTCCTGCATGACCCGCCTGGCTTCTTTCTTGGTCAAACCGAGCTCGGCGTCCGCCAACACCGCCTTGAACTCGTTGCGGTCGAGGTACCCGTTCTGGTCCGCGTCGTAACGCATGAACTGCGCCATGACGAACTCGTTGAGCTCCTCGTCGGACATGTCAAAGACGTTCGCGCTCGCCGCCGGAACGTCGTCGCCGCCAAAATCGCTCGGCGCTTCGTTCGCCTCAGGCTCGTTCGCCGCGCGCTCGCGCCGCGCGTGCTCCTCGGCGTTCGCCGCGATCTTGCCCTCGAAATACGCCGCGCCGAACTGGTAGATGTTGTCCGGCTGCGACCGGAGGATCTGCGGCGCGCGCGCGGCGGGCGGCGGCGACGACGACGCGGGACACATCAAAAAAAAAGCGGCTCGGTCAGCGACGCGGGAGGGTTCGCAACGGCGAGAAAAATTACCGGATCGCGTCGGGGGGGGGCGGTCGGGCGGCGGCCCCGCTCGCGACGGGCGCGCGTCCGCGCGCGTCAGCTACGCGGCGCACCTCTCTGGTGAACGACTTCAGGATCTGCGGGAACCCATCGGGGATGGTGAACCCCTTTTGGTACCGGCTTGACATGATGGACGCGAACGCGACGTGATGCCGATTCGGGAAGGAGGCGCGGAACGACCGGGTCGTGCTCGCCCGCTTCCTCGTGCGAGAAGGCGCGTCCGAGTCTCTGAGAGTGGACGGTGACCGACGCGCGTCGACGAGTCGCCCCTACAGCGCACCGGTGAGCCGGGAGACCCGCTGCGCCTTGTGATGGGACGGCCTCGGAAGGTGCGCGCGACCAGCTAAATCCGGAGAAGAGAAAACGAACCATTGGTTGGCGCGATTCGCACGCCGAAGTTTTGGACAGCTTCAGCCGAAACCGCGTGGGCACCTCACCCATTCTTTCGGACACGTCGCTGCGAGATGTCGTTGTCGTCCCGTCTCCCCGTGCGGCATTCGCTGGCGGTCTCGCGGCGCCCCGCGCCCCGTGCGCCCGTGCGCTGCGTCGCCGATGCCGCGACCGCGGTATCCACGGAGACCTTGAAACGCAAGATCCTACGGCTCTCCGCGCTCACCGACCGCGGCCAGCTTTTGTTCCAGCAGAAAGCGTGCGTTCATAATCTCTCCGTTCGTCTCTTCCTCTCATCCTTCGCGCGTCATCAGGAAGGCCGCGGTTCCTGACCGACGTCCGTCCCCGACACTCGCGCTCGTCGAACGCAAACAGGTACGCCCCGCTGGACGACTACGGCCGGAAACATCGCGAGGAGATCGCCGAGGCGGTCGAGGCCCTGGTCGCGACGCAGAGCGGGACCGTCGATGACGAGGCGTCTCCCGGCCGACCCGTCGCGAACGCGAGCCTCATGAACGGCGACTGGGAGTGCGTGCTGGCGACGAAACAGCTGTTCCGCTCGTCTCCTTTCTTCATGGCGATCCAGGACGCGTTCGGGGAGGCGATGTTCGGCGAGCGCAAGTCCTCGGAGGTGTTTTTCCGCCTGCACGAGCTGCAGGTCAAGTCGTGGGGCGCGTCCACGGTGGGCCGCGTCGCGCAGCGCATCGACCTCGAGAGCGGCGCGATGGAGTCCTACTTCGACACCATCCTGTTCGCACTCACCGTGATTCCCATCGTGGGCTGGTTCAAGCTCCTGCCGACGTTCGGGGGGCGCATAAAGACGTACGCGGACGAGGTCACGCTGGACCAGAACACGGGAAAACTGAGTCTGGTGCTGGACCGCACGCGCGTCGAGCTCGCGGAGGGCATACCCAAGCCCCCGCTCGTTTTGCCCTGGTTCCTCAACCGCGACTACCCGGTGAAGTTCGTGTGGAAGCTCCTGCCGTGGAACAAAGGGCGGGACCCGGCGGCGTCCACGTACGTGCGTTACCTGGACGAGGACTTCAGGATCATGGCGGACAGGGACGGGGAGGTGTTTGTGTACTGCCGCGTCGACGAAGCGTGACGGAACGATTGCTAATCAAACACACTCTATCAAACACGCTCTATCACGCCACGTCTCACCCGTGAATCTGCTCCTGCAGCGTCAGCGGCCTCGCCCTCTGGTCAAACGGTAGCGCGGCGTAGACGGCCTCGGCCTCGGCCTCGTCCCCGGCGGCGCGCGCCGCGGCGACGCGCGGGTCGCGGCAGGCGGCTTTCGGGTCCGTCCCGTCCGTGAGCACCCACGGCTGCAGGAACACGCGAAGCGACTTGACGTCGTACCGCAGCGCGTGCCGCTTCCCGACGGACGCGCCGCCGCTCAGCGCCGAACGCAGAGGCACGCGACGCGTCGTGAGCGTCTCATCGCGCGTCTCAACGTCAGCGCTCCTTCCTTTGTCCGCAACGTCTTTCCTTTGTCCGGCAAAAAACCCCCCCGCCCTCCCGTCCTTCGCGTGGAGCATGTACCCGTCGTCGTCGTCGCGCACGTTCTCGTCGCGCACCACCACCACGAACGCGGCATCGTCCCCGTCGTCCGCGTCCCCGTCGTCGTCGTGGCCGGTCGCGGGGATGCCCTGCATGAACTCTATGTCGGGCGGCTGGCCGAGGCCGAGCCGCTGGAAAAGCACCGCCGCCGCCGCGTCCGCCACCGGGCGGTCCGAGGTGAGCGTCTTGTAGTCGGCGCGCCGCGCCGCGGAGGTTTTCGCGCTGGACAGCAGAGGCCCCCACGTGTTCGTCTCCGGGTCCTTCACGAGCAACAGCTCCGTGGTGTGGAACTCGGCGCTCTCCACCACGACGTGCACGCGCACGTGCACGTCCCGGACGCCGAAGCTCGACGCGCGCGTCGCGACGGGTTCGTGTGGTTCGTCAGCCGAACGCCCTCCGCGCTCCAGCGCGGCGCGCGCGTCGAGTTCCGGCGTCTCGCGCCTCAGCGCGAGGTCACCGCCGGCGTCTTCATTTCCCTGGCGCTGCTGCGCGAGCGCCAGCATCGTCGCGCGCTTCAGCACGGCCTCTTCCGCGTTGGAGGGGGCGTCGTCTCTGAACGCGATGTTCCACGAGTGGTGGAACACCCACGCGATGAAAAACAGGGACACCAGCGCGCACGACCCCGCGGCGACGGAGAGCCGCTTCTGGTTCCGACGCTGGAGTCGCAGGTCGTACCGCTCATCCACCCCAAGCGCGGTCGCGGAGGTGTACGCGCGAACCATCGCGTCGGTACGCCCGCGTCTCCGCGTCTGCGAGCGACGATCGTCGACGACGAGAAGAATGCTGCGTGTGTCTATTCGTGAAAATCGCTTTTTCGTCGTCGACGTTTCGCTTTTTGCATGTTATCCTCCGCGTCCGCGCACAGCGCCCCGCGCGCCACGAGCCCGCGTTCACGCCGGCCCGTTCTTTCCGCCCCTCGACATGCACTCGACGCGCCCCTGCGCGCTTGGCGCCGCGCAGCGCCTCGGCGCGGGCGTCTCCTCCCTCCGCGCGCGCGCGCCGCCGCGCGTTTCTTCGGTCGGCGGCCGACGCGCCCCCTCGACGGAGGCGCGCCTGCGCCCCGGCCGCCAGGGCGTGCAGCGCATCTATCGCCTCACCTCCGAGAAGGCGCAGATGGGCGTGTACGAGTACCTGGAGTCCATCGGCGTCCCGCGCGTGAACGCGCTGCAGGTGCAGAGCAAGGCGGGGGAGTGGTTCGAGTACGAGAACGCGAAGCGGGGGGGAGCGGCGAACGCGTCGTTCGGCGTGCGCGAGATGGCGCAGGTCGTCGATTTCCTGGAGGCGCGCGGCGTGAGCAAGGACGACGTCGGCGCGCTGGTCGCGAAGCACCCGCCGGTGCTGGCGTACGATGTCGAGACACGCCTCGAGCCTCTGTTCGAGTACCTGGGCGAGCTCGGCCTGGACACGGACGGCGTCGTGGCGAACCTGACGCGCCGGCCGAATCTGCTCGGCCTCGACCCCGACCAGAACATGCGCCGCATGGTGGATTACCTCGTCGCCAACGGCAACACGCAGGAACAGGCGCTGGAGTACCTGCTCAAGACGTTGTGAACGCGAGCGAACGCGATACCTATGCGGTCGTCACGGCAGTCGTGTGTGTCGTGATGTAAAGCGGTGTAGGATAGTCCGTGAGTCCTTACGTATACTCGTAGGAGACGCCGCGCGAATTTTTTTTTGTCCGTCATCGTCTCTCGTCACTCGTCGTCGAGCTCGGCGCCGATCTCGGCGACGAGCTGCTTGCGGTACTCGTCGAAGTCGCCGTCGAACTTGGTCACCGCGCCCTCGTCCACGACCCAGATCTCGCTGGTCTCCGCGTCCAGCACCTTGCCGCAGATGTGCGCGTCGTGCGTGATGAGCACCACGCCGCCCTCGAACTCATCGAGCGCCGTCCCCAGCGCGTCGATGGACTCCATGTCCAGGTGGTTCGTCGGCTCGTCCATCAGCAGGATGTGCGGGTTGGAGAGCTGGATGCTCGTGAACACCACGCGCGCCTTCTGGCCGCCGCTGAGCTTCACGATGGGCGTCAGGTGGTTGTGACCCGGTAAGCCGAACTTCCCCAGCTTCGCGCGGATCTCCTCCGGCTTGTACGAGCCCCCCTCCGGCTTGAGGTACTGCCGAAGCAAGTACTGCACGGGGTTCTCGTCCATGGACAAGACATCCACGAAGTGCTGCGAGTACCGACCGATGCGAAGCTTGTGCGAGCGCCGCGAGTCCCCCTTGGTTGGCTCCAGGTCGCCGGCGAGCAGGTTCATGAGCGTGGACTTGCCCGCGCCGTTGGGCCCGATGATGCCCACCCGCGTGCCCATGTCGATGCCGAGGTTGAGGTTGTCCAAGCCGAAGCCCTCCAGGTTGGGGTACTTGAAGTGGCAGTCCGTGAGCGAGATGAGCGGCGGCGGGAGCTCGCTCGGCGTCGGGAAGTGAAACTCCACCGAGTAGTCGTTCCACCGCGTCGGCGCGGCGTCGCCACCTCGCCCGTCGTCGTCGTCGTCTTGCATCATGCCCTTGTTCTTCCCCCCGCGCTTCTGATCGGCTTTCTTCGCCGCCGCGTCCCTGACCGCCGCCTGCGCGTTCTTGGCCTGCCCCTTCTTCGCCGCCTTCGCCGCTTTCATCTGCTTCTCGTACTTCTCGTACTGCTTGTTCGCCTCCCGGCGGCGCTGCTCGTACATCTCCTCGAACGACTCGAACGACCCGCGGTACTGCGACAGCTTGTGGTCGTGCAGGTGGATGATGTCCGTCGTGACCGATGTCAAAAAGTCGCGGTCGTGCGACACCACCAGCAGCGTCTTTTTCCACCGCATCAGGTACTCCTCGAGCCAGATCACGGCTCGTAAATCGAGGTGGTTGGTGGGCTCGTCCAGCAACAGACACGTCGGCTCGATGAACAGCGCGCGCGCGAGGGAGATGCGCATGCGCCACCCCCCGGAGAAGGACTTGGTGGTGTTGTGCATGCTGAACCGCTCCGGCCCGACGTTGGTCTTCGACTCCGGCACGGTAAAACCGAGGCCGTGCAGAATCTTCGCCGCACGCGCCTCGGCGGTGGCGTCGTTCTTCTCCTCCAGCCGGTCGTACGTCTTGTTCAGCTCGACGCTCAGGTCAAACGTCTCCTCGGTGAGCTCGCCCGCCTCCTTGCGTTTCGCCTCCATCGCGAGCTTGCCCTGCATGCCGCTGTCGTCCTCCTCGGAGATCCGGCACGCCTCGAGCGCCTCGGCCAGCGCGCGGTCGCGCTCGGCGGAGCCCTCCTCGCCGCCCTTCTCCTCCGCCGCCGCCACGCGCTCCATGGCGGCTTCGAGCTCCATCTTGCGCTTGCGCAGCTGCTGCAGCTCGACGTCCGCCGCCACGACGGACTCCAGCGCGGACCGGTCGTCGCCCACTACCTCTTGCTCCACCAACAGGATGTCGATGAAGTCGGGGACGGGGAGCTTACGGCGCGCCAGCAGCTTCATGACGGTGGTCTTGCCCATGCCGTTGGGGCCCACCAAGCCGTACCGGCGGCCGTGCACAATCGTCAAGTCGGTGTTGGTGAGGAGCTCTTTCCCCCGCGCCGACACGCTGAACCCGTCGATTTTGATGTCCTTGGAGTTGGCCATCTGTTCCCGGTGCTCGTCCGTCAAGTTGGCGCATCGCACGTTAAACGCGTCGTCGTCCTCCTGCATCGCTTGCTCCTTCGCCATGGCCTCCTTCCGCGCCGCCTCGAGTTCCTTCTGCCGCGCCTTGCGTTCCTCCTTCTCAGTCTTGCCTCCGAGCACGATCGTCTTCTGCTCGCGCTCGACGGTCTCCATCTCGCCCTCGGACTCGGAGGAAGGCAGGTCCATGTCGTCCATGTACCCGCCGCCACCCTTCTTGGCGTTCTTCAAAACGGGAGGAGCGCGGCCCGAGGGGGGGCCGCGAGGCGCGGGTCGCGCGCTCTTCGCATCCTCCGCCGCCTTCTTCGCCTCCTTCTTGGCTTTCCTCGCCGCGCGCTCCTCGGCGGTCTCCTCGGGCTTGTCCTTCTTCTTGTCCTTCTCTTTCTTGTCTCCCTTTTTCTCTGCGGGCGCGTGAACGAGGCGGTGAGAGGGAGAGGGAGGTGAGCCGAGTGCGTCGGAGGAGCGCGCGGAGGGTCGCTGCCGGGACGCCGCGATCGCGTTTGAAGCGGAGGCCGACTACGGACGACGCCGCGCCGGGCGGGAACCGTCGGGAGGACGGGTACCTTTCTTCTCCTTCTCTTTACGAGCGGCCCGCTCTTCGGGGGTCTCGTCCTTCTTCCCCATGGCGACGGAAAGGCTTCGGCGGCGGCGTGCTAGGCGCGCGCGCGGGTCCCGATGGCGACGAGATCGAAAGTCCAGCCCTAAAAA
>Ga0181560_10005450_pt1 | contig 11384 bp, 8 predicted proteins | sample 011ome_20_FD_133751 | JGI IMG/M metagenome (GOLD analysis project Ga0181560, IMG submission 133751) | Coastal salt marsh microbial communities from the Groves Creek Marsh, Skidaway Island, Georgia - 011509CT metaG (megahit assembly) | ecosystem: Environmental > Aquatic > Marine > Intertidal zone...
CGTTTGCTTTCGCTGAGACTTTCTCGAGAAGCGAACACGTTTCCACGAGATCGCTCTCCATGGCGTCCTTTTGCTTCTGAATCGCTGCGCATTCAGCCTTTGCCTCCTCAACCTGTTTACTCAATGCAAGTTTTTCGTCGTTTGCAGAGTTAACAGCCTTACGAACGTTCGCGAGTTCCTCCTCGAACAAGGCGTCTTTTTCTTTCAAATCGTCAGCGGCGCGAGCAGCCTCTTCTTGTGCGTGCGCCTTTGCCTTCTCCGCCAGCTCGACAAGTCGTTTCGCGTTGTCTAGGTCCTTCGTGAGTGAAATGATTTGTTTCTCCGCCAACTCGCTGGCGTCGCGTAAACGAGCTTCGTATCGGCGTTTCACAGCCTCCGTGCCCCCAGATGCCGTCGCGGCGATTTCTTGCGCTTCAACGAGTTTTTTCCTCAATTCACTCGTTTCCTGCGTCAAGTCGGACCGCTTGGCGCTGGATTGTTGCGAAAGCGTTCGAGTCTCGTCGCGGCTTTGAATGAGCGCCGCCTCCAGCTCCTCGATTTGGGATTCCAGCGCGGATACTTGTCGTTCGGCCGTTTCTATCTTGGACATAGAATCATCGCGAACTTCGTGCAACTCGAGAACCAAGTCGCTGATTTCTGCACGAAGATCTTCTTCTCGCCGCATGTACTCCATGTCCAATTTGTCATGATTCTTTGTCTCGGCATCTCTTTCAATCGTCTGGAGACTTTCTCTGAGCTGTGCGACGAGGATTTCAAGCTCAGCATATTGGTTCTTGATGCGTTTGTTCTCAACCTCTAAGTCAGTGACGACGGATCGTGCGCTCGCATGCTCTTGTTTCGCCGTTTCGAGCTCCTTTGTCAATTGTTGCGCGCGTTTACCGCTCGCACTCACGGCTTCTTGAACCGCGCGTGTTGCCGCTGATTTGCTCGCCTTCAGCGAATTTAGCGCGGTACTCAGTTCACGTTTCAAGCGATCGACGTCCTTGGCCGCTTCCTCTCGCGCGTCTTCGGCAATCTTAAGCTGTGATGCAAGTCCAGCTGCGCGTGATTCGGAGGCTTTTGCCAGCGACGTCGCGGCTTGAACCTCAACTTCTCGGCGTTTCTCAATCTCTTCGTTCGAAGATGCGCTCGCAGAGATCAGTTGCATGTTGTCCCGCGCCTCCTTTACTTGAGCTGATGTCGATTGAAGCTCAAGTGTCAACTCTTTTATTCGTGCGTCGCGTTCCTGGACGCTCTTCAAGGCTTCCTCAGCGGCTTGGCGAGCCTGTGCGAACTTCTCTTCCGCGACCCCAGCGCGCTGACGCTCTTGCGCCAGTTCGACTTCGCTTTCTTCGATGGAACGCGCGGCTGCCGTCGTGGCAGCGGTCGCCGAACGGAGAGCCTCCTTCAGATCATCGACTTGCTTGGAAACAGTTTCCAGTTCGGCGACTCGCGTCGAGAGCTCTTCAATTCTCTGTTGCTTCTCCTTCAGTTGTTGAGAATCGGAATCCGAAGACTTGCTCAACTCTAACCTCAGTTGGTCCTCACGGCGCTTTGCATCAGCCAGTTGCGTGGTGAGCTGTTTGATGGATTCTTCACGTTCACGAGCCATTTGTTCAGATTGTTCAGCGCGCGTCTCCGCCGAATCCATCGCCGCGTTCGCCGCCGCGATGGCCTTTTCTGCCGCTGTCGACGTATTTCTTACGGCTCTCACGTCATCGATGGCTTTTTTCTTCGACGATGCGTGTAACTCTTGTTCTTTACGCAAAGCTTGCTCAAGGTTAACCACTTGGTGTGACAGAGTCGCGACTTGCTCGTCGAGTTGTGCAGTCTTCGCATCGCGAGCGGTCGCGCTCGCCTCCGCTGCAGCGGCGCATCTTTCTACTTCATCCTTTTCCGCTCGCAACACTGCCTTTGATGCGCGCTCGCCTTCTAAAAGTCGCTCTAGAGCGATCGTCTTTTCCTCCAATCGAGCGAACTCGTCGCTACTTGTCGAAGATACCTGCGACGCGCTCAATTCTTCGACGCGCGCGCGCAAGCGTTGGATTTCTTCATTCATACGTTCATTACCGTCGCCACCGCCAACTTGAGCTTCCATTGCCGCGCGCAAAGACTCTACAGTCAAATCGGCCTCTTCTTTTATCGTCGCCGCCGAGTCCAACGCTTCCCGCAATTCCTCTTGAAGCCGTTTCACCTCGTTCGCCTGCGAACTTGTCTTGGTCTGCACTCGCTTCCTCTCATCCTCCAACGTCGAGCTCAACTCCTCTATCTGCCCACGCATCGCCTCCAAAGCGCTCTCTTGTCTCGAACACCGATCCTCGAGTTCAATCTCGCGCTGACTCGCCCTCTCCAGCTTCTCCGCGCTCTCCGCCATCTCGCCGCGCAAATTCTCGCTCGCGTACTTTTCCCACTTTCGCGTCTCCATCTTTTGTTCCTCTAACTTCGCCTCCAGCTTTTGCGTCTTCTTCTTCGCCGCTTTAAGCGCTTTTTTTGTATCTTGCGCCTCGCGTTCCGCCTTCACCGTCGCCTCCTCGACCTTCGCCTTCGCCTCCTCCGCCGCGCGCTCGAGCGTCTCGATTTTCTTCTCCAATCGCGCCTGTTCGTCGAACGCCCGGCGCGTCGCCACCATCGCGCTCGACGCGTTTTTTTCTTGCAGCGCGCGCAACCGGTCGATCTCTCGCAGCGCCGCCGGGAGGTCGCTCGGCGGTCGCGCGTGCGGCACCGGCGACATCTTCACCGGACGCGGCGTCGCAACACCAACATCAACGCCATCCGCGCGCTCGTTCGCCGCGTGATGGGGCGAGCGAGACGTCGCGCCGGCGCGCGGAGACGCGCGAGGCGAGCGGGAGTCGCCTCGCGAGGGCATTCGCCCGGACCCGCGCGCGCGACGACGCGGTGTGCGGACGCGGGAGAGAGAGGGGAAGAAGCGCGACGCGAGACGACGACGGAATCGAAGCGATGCGAGCGCGCGCGATGACGCGTGCGGCGCGATGTACAGCTGTGTGATGTTACACTTTGATGGCGACGATGAACGCGCACGAGTAGGTCGTCTTGTGCATGGAGCGTGGATCGCTCGTGTAGTCGACGGGCGCGGTCGATTCCGCGCGCTCGACGCGCAAGCCGAACGATTCCGCCGCGGCGAGCACTTCCTCGAGCGACAGCTCGACGCTCTGTTCGTCGACGTACTCTTCCCAATGATAAAGCAATGGCCCGAAATTCACCCAACATCCTCCAGGACGTAGGCAGTTGGCGATGCACTCTAAATACTCTACGATGTTGTGCGCGGTGTCGATGAAGAAGCACGTCACGACGGCGTCCCACATTCCGGTTTCGCGCGCCTCTCCGTACACCGCCGCGAAGTCCCCAGCGGCCATGCTCATCATCGCTCCTGGTGGCAAATTCGCGTCGCCCGGAACCTCATCTGGGATGCGCGTTTCCCGCCACATGTCCGCCGCCTCGCGATGGTTGCTTCGACTATGCATCCATGGACAAATTCCAAATTCCCCAACCTCGCTCGTCGCGTTCAGCAAAAACGAAGAGAACATCAACATGTAGTAACTAAACTCATTCCCTTGCGCGTCGTATCCGAGCTTGGCTAACTCAAACACCAATCGTCCCAAACCGCATCCAGGCACGAGCACGCGCGGCGCCTCGCCAACCGGGCTCCCGACGCGCGCGTCGATCGCCCCCAACTTCTCCCTCAACGCCGAGAATATCAAATCGTACACCGGTTTCCGCTCGCACGCACCCTCTTCCGACCAATCTCGCCACACATTCTTCAGCACGTACCGCACCTTATCCACGTCGTCCCGCTCCGCGCGAAACGCTTCGTCCCGCGACCACGCGGCGACGCGCGCGCTCGGAATGCGCAAATGCGCGGGCGCGCGCTCATTATCCACGAACGTGTGCAGCGCGCACCGCAAGAAATCATAGTTTAACGCCTTGGCTTTCGCACCGAGCGTTCGCACGTCCCGTCGCGCGCCGTCGAGCGCGCCGTCGTAGCGTTTCGGCAGGTCGTCCCGCTCGAGTCGCGCGCGCCATCGCTCGAGCAGTCGCGCCGCGTCGGCGTCGTACGCGTGCACGGCGCGCGCGATCTTCAGAAACGCCTCGCGCTCGCGCGCGTCGCCCTCGACGCCGTCCGCGGCGTCGGCGTCGACCATGGGCGGCGCGAACTGCCGTCCCGCACTTCGACGCGCGCGATGACGACTACGGACGCGCGCGACGCGAGCGCGGGCGCGACGCCGCGCGAGATGTCGGACGACACCGCGATGGACGCGTCTTCGGCGTCGGTGACGCGCGACGACGCGTCGTCGACGCTCGAGACGTCGACGAGCGAGGTGACGGCGGGCGAGGTTGACGGCGAACTGCGCGCGGCGACGGCGACGCCGGGGGAGAAGAAGAAGAAAAAGAAGAAGACGTACGAGCGAGTGAAGCTGCCGACGCCCGAGGACGTGTATCAGCAGGACGCGATGGATAACTGCGCGATTAAGACGGTGATGTCGTGCGTGCTCGGCGGCGCCCTGGGCGGGGTCATGGGCGTGGTGTTCGGCGCGTTCGAGCCGATGGAGGTGCCGGCGCCGGATGCGCCGAAGGTGACGATGAGGGAGACCATTAGACAAGGTGCGAAAAGCGCGGGTGCGCGATCGTGGAGTTACGCGAAAGGGTTCGCGGCGTTCGGAGCGTTGTACGCCGGGAGCGAGTGCGTGGTGGAAAAGGTGCGAGCGAAGCACGACGTGGCGAATAGCGCGTACGCGGGTTGCTTCACGGGTGGGGTGATGGCGCGCACGAGTGGGCCGACGGGAATGGCGGTGGGGTGCGCGACGATGGCGGCGTTGAGCGTGGCGATGGATAAGTTTATGGACCACCATTAATAGTCGGCGCGCGTCGCGCGAGTAGAAACTGGATATGACGGAGCAAAAGTGGAAAGTTTTTATAACACATCAAAGCAAAGTTTACAGAGTTATGAATATGGTTTTATTGTACGTTGTGTCACGCTCAACGTCGTGAAAAAGAATCGATTTTTTACAGGCGCACTTTCGTGCGACCGGGTTATTTGAAAAAAGTACAACCCGAGGACAAGACCTCGGGGCCGCGGCTGAAACCAAGAGCGCGCAAAACAAAAAACAAACAGAATGGTCATGGTACAGGGTGCTGAAGACAAACCTAGTCTTCGTCGCTTTCGCCTTCACTTTCTTCGCCGTCGTGCAAAAGCATCAGCAGCACGGCACCGTCGTAGTCGGTCAAAATTGTCGCAGAGTGCACGCGGGGAAAAGGCGCCTTGGCGCCTCGATCGCCCACGCGTTGGAGCTCGATCATTCGCGCGTCGCTCAAATGCGTGTACGCAAACGACGAGTGCGAAGGCTTGATGCGCTTGTGCAAAGCCGCGTAGTTACTCTTGTTCAGCTGCCGCCCGCGCTCGTGGTGATCAACGCTCAAGGATCGCTTTCGACTCTGCGGAGCCAACGTCACGACGTTGCCGTCCTCGTCGCACACGACGCGACCCGCCTTGAAGCGCACACCGCACGCGTTGCACAAAGTCTTCGCCCCCGTCGGGCCATTTCTCCACAACGGTGTCTTTTGCGTTCGACAACACGCGCACGTGACCCCAGCCTCGGGCGACGGTCCGTCGTCCTCGACGACCACCTTCCTGGCGCACGCGTCGCTCTGCGTCGTGTGGTCGCTCTCCACGCTCGAGTCGCGCTCTCTTCGCTCGCCTCGCCCTTGCGCCGCGACGATCGACTCGTACGTCGGCCTGCGCCACGCGCCACCGTCTTCAACCTTCAAATCGTGCCCAACGTGACGCACATTTTCAAACATCTACGCGCGACGTGGAATAAAATCGTCAGTCAGCCGTCTCGACCGCGTCTCGCTGGGCGCCCGCGCGTTTGAACGAATTCGCCTCGCCGCTCACCCCGCTCGCGTACGCGTACGGCCTCGCCTTCGCGAACGCCGTTCGATCCCCGCGCGCGACAAACCGCACGTCGCCCATGTTCGATCACTCGCGCGCCGTCTACCGTCGCCGACCGTCGCATTCGTCAGTCATTCCATTCGAATTCCCGCGTCCCGTTCGCGAACGCCCGAAAAGCGCATCATCGCGTCGCCCGCGCCCGCATCGCGCGCGCGCCGTCGTCGCCGCGTCGTCGGATCGCCGCGGTCGCGCGTCCACGCACCTCTACTCGCGATCGCTCGCGCGCGCTCGCGCTCTCGCGTCGCGCGCGCGCCGTCGTCGCGCGTCGCCGCGCCGCCGCCGCCCGTCGCCGCGTCCCGTTGGCGCGTCCGTTCGCCTCGCGCGGTCGCGCGCGCGTCGCGTCGCCGCGGCCTCGCGTCGCGCCGCCGCGCGATCGCGTCGCGATCGACGGATTCGCGCGCGTCCGCGCTCGCGCGCGCCGTCGAGCGTCGCGCGGCGTTCGCGCGCGCGCGATGGCCCGCGCGCGATGATGGCGTCGGCGTGTGGCGACGGCGCTGACGTGGCGACGGCGCGCGACGCGCGGTCGAGGACGCGCGTCAAAAAGCAGATCATTCTCGCACGATGCGCGGTTTTGCGCCATGTAAACGATCGGGACTTTTTTATTTCTTTTTCGGACGCGGGGCCGCGATGGCGGGTGCGGACGCGTCGCGCGCGAGGGGGTCGACGGTGGGTTCGGACATTCGGAAACTGGATGACGCCGCGCGATCGACGCCGCGCGACGTCGCGCGATCGATCGCGCGACGCGCGCGCGCGGCACACGACGACGCGCGGAAGCGCGGCGAACGCATCGACGCGCGCGTGATTGAACGTCGCGAACGCGCGCGTTCGTCGAGGACGCGGACGCGCGCGCGAACGAACGCGCGTCGCGAGCGCGCGGGACGACGGCGATGGCGACGGCGATGGCGACGGTGACGCCGACGATGGGACGCGCGGCGACGCGTCGGGTGATGGGACGCGGACGACGAACGGGCGCTGGGCGCGCGGCGCGCGCGGCGCGAACGGCGCGCGCGGTCGCGGACGTGAGCGAGGCGACGTTCGAGGCGGAGGTCGTGGGCGCGGGGAAGCCGGTGCTCGTCGATTTTTGGGCGTCGTGGTGCGGGCCGTGCAAACTGATCAGTAAGATTGTGGAGAAGGCTGATAAGGAGTACGGCGATGCGATCAAGGTGGTGAAGGTCGAGTGCGATGGGAACCCGGCGCTGGTGGAGAAGTACTCGGTGTATGGGCTTCCGACGCTCATCATGTTCAAGGACGGCGCCGAGGTGGCGGGGTCGAAGAACGAGGGGGCGATTTCGTACGATAAGCTCAAGATGTGGTTGGAGACGCACGCGGGGGTGTCTCCGCCGGCGTAAGCGGCCGTCGTGTGGTCTGGTCAAAGACCCGAGCGACGTCGTCGCGCGATGACGGGCTCAAATCAAAAGTAGACGGGACGACTTGGTTCGGCGCGCGCCGAAGTCGAGCGTTCGTCGCGTGTTTTAAAGCTAACAAACTAACTGTTGATTACACGAAATAGCGCGCGCGCGCACGCAAACACGATCGCACGAAGCTGTACTCCCGATCGCGCGCTTATCGCGGAAACAAGACGACGTGGCGGAACGGCACGGGTCGATGCGCTTGACCGTCGGCGTCGCCGTCGTCTTCAAACTCTAACACGAACTCGCTGTACTCCGCGTTCGGGAGTCTTCTCGCCGGTTGCACGACCTTGGCTTTGTAGAACGTGGTCGTGTTCGGGTACACAGCGAGCACGCTCGTCCCGGCGGGAAAGTTTTGCGACTGCTTCACAGACGCCGTCTTCGGAAGCGGGATGACAAACTTTTGCGGCAAGCGGTACACGTGCTTTTCCGCGTCTTCGTCCGCATCAACGATCTCAAACTCGCGTTCAGTTGGAGAATATCGAGTCACGGTCGCAACGATCCACTCTTGTCCACCGGCGCTTTGGTTCAACGCCCCTACGTTTGCCGCCACGAGGTCGCCGACGTCCATCGAGCTCATCGCGTGTTCGCCGTACGCGCGCTGCTGCTGCGGCATAGGCGCGGGTCTTTGATATTGATATTGCGGCTTTTGCATCTTGCGGTGGTACTGCGCTTGCACCTGCGCGTAGCCGTACCCATCATCGACGTCCTCGTCCGGGTTAATACCTTGTTCCTCGAGCTCTGTGCGGAACGTCTTCATCTCAGCGTCGAGCACCGTCGCGTTCCCTTTCACTAAATCCAACGCCATCTGCGCCAACCGTATCTTCTCATTGGATACCATCGCCATCGTATCGTGAAGTTCTTCGATCTCTTTCTTCAACGTGCTCACCGCGTCGACGTCGGCGCTGCGCGCGCCTCGCGCGCTCAGACTCGGCGCCGACGCGCACTCGTCCACCTTTGCTTGCACCGCATCTCGCAATCGCACGTTCCGTTTATCGAGCTCCCCGATCGTTTGTAGTATCCGCTGCAACTCCGCGGGGACGTCCGCGAGATCTACGTCACGACGCGCGCGTAACGATCGTCAGTCTTCGCGTTCGAGCTCGATCGTCCTCGGTCGTCCGAGCGAAATTTCACCCTTCGCCTCGCTCTCGCCTCGCTCTCGCGCACGCACTGTCCACGAATTTCTCCAGGTACGTCACCGTCGCCGTTTCGCTCATCGTCACCGACGTTCGAGCGCGCGCGCGCGCCGGCGCGTCGGCGTGTGCGGCGAATCGTCGTCGGGGCGAGGTTCTCGTGAATTCGCGCTCCGCGACGCCACTCTCCGTCGCGCGCGCGCCTCGACGCACGATGGCGGACGCGAAAGACATCCTAGGCATCCCGCGCGGCGGCGCGAGCGCCCCGAAATCGCGCGCCAAGGCGAAACCGTCGCTCAAACCGCCGAAAGGTGTCCACAGAGAGGTGTGGCAGATCACGCGCGGACGCGAGGGCGACGACGAACGCGACGACGCGCGCGCCGCCATCGTCCCGAGCGCGCTGTCGCTGCACGGAATGAAGGATAAACGCAAAATCACCGCGCGCACGGTGACGTGGCAGTGGCAGCCGTTTCGGAACAGCGCGCGAACGGATCAATTGCAACTGAAGCACTGGGTGAAGAAAGCCGTCGGCGGCGCGCAGCCGACGCTCATGGGGACGAACGGCGGAGACGTGGGCGGGGATTACGCGTTCGCGAAATATAACAAAAAGATTGAGATGTTGAAGTACACGAGCGATGAGTACGAAAGAGTGCTGAAACACTTGGACGATTCGTGGACGAAGGAGGAGACGGATTATTTGTTTGAACAACTGGAGCGGTTTGACTTGCGATTCATCGTCGTCGTCGATCGATGGGATTTCGCAAGTCAACAGACGCGTACGGTGGAAGATTTGAAGGTGAGATACTATAGCATTGCGAAGACGTTGATTGAGACGCGCGCGGAATCGCCCGAGGAGGCGGCGGCGCATCAAATCGTGAAAATGCCGTTCAACGCCCAACACGAGCTCGACAGAAAGGTGGCGCTGAACACGCTGCTGAATCGTACCAACGGAGAGATGAAGGAAGAGGCTGAGATTTTAAAGCGCGTGCGAGAGATTGAAAAGCGACGACGAACGGAAAATCAAGCCTTGTTGCAAAAGGCCACGGCGGTGTTCTCCACCTCACGCACGCACATGGTGCAGAATCCAGTGTCCATAGACGACGTTCGCGCCGACTTTGAGACGTTGGCGCCCGAGTTGCCACTCAGAGGCTCGGCGGCGTTGAAGCCCGGGCCGTACTTGCGCGGGCAGCATTTCATCACCGTCGCGAACGAACAAGCTAACGCGGCGCAAGGCGGCGCGCGATTCGCTAAACGTATCGATCAGTCCTTAGAAGACCTCGGCGTGAAGACGCCCTCGATGAACACGCACGCGGTGTGCGCTGGTTGGCTAAAGCTGCGCGAGGAAACGATTGAACTCTTGCGCGTGCGTAAAAAACTTGTCACCGTGTACGAACGGCTCGTCGCGAAGGGTAAGACGCCGGGGTACATTCCGGGAATGGCGGACGTAGAGGCGAAGAAGGCGGTCGGCGGCTTGGAACACAAAATCGTCCCGAGGCGCGTCGCGTCGGCGGGCGAAATCAAGAGAGAAGATTCAATCCCACCGAAGCCGGCTTCGATGAAGCGAAAGGCTGTGGAGACGCCCACTCGAGGGATTCAAAAAGTGCAGCGTCACAAGCGCAACTGAGTCAGCGATACGTAGCACTACAAAACAATCCACATGTAAGAACTAATAGACGGATAGATTCACGCGTTTAAGAAATTCCGATGCCGCGCAAGAACTTGGCGACTTGGCTCACGCAAGCCAACGCGAAAAGCCAACCGAAGAAACCCTCGATCCCAGTCGATTCCGTGTGCGTCCCCGCGCGCAGCGCCGCCGACGTCAACCACAGCGGCGCGCTCGCGCGAAGCAGCACCGGCGCGACGGCGCCCAACGCGCCGACGACGTCCCCCGACCCCGCCGACGCCATGAACACCTCCGCCTGGTTCTCCGGAATCTTCGACGCCGGCTTCAAGAGCTGCCCCAACACCTTCTTCGGATCGACGTCCCACCGCTCGTAGTGCCGAACCACCCGATTCTCGTCGTTTAACACGTGCGTCGTGCCCCCGCTCGCCGCGAGCATCGGCCTCCAGGGTAAGTCTAAAACGCAAGAAAACCTCCACTCCGTCTGCACCCCGTCCTCCGTCTCCTCGAACGACTTAATCTGCAGATCAACCTCCCGCATCATCCCTCCCAAGTTCGCCACGTTCGCGCGAAATCTATCCAAACCTCGGAACGACACGAACGGATCGGCGAACTCGCAGTCGCCCGCGTACGCCGCCATCTCGCCTCGCCCGCTCACGAAGTACTCCTCGGCGTAATCCGCGCGAATCGACTCGAGCGCGCCCTCGCGCGTCATCGCCGTCGTCGTCGTCGTCGTCCCGTGCGTCGTCGTCGCGCGCGTCGCGCCGATGAGATTGCCGAACGCTTCCGCGCCGTACCACGCCGCCTTCAGTCCCGCGTCCGCGTCGTCGTCGCGCGCGCGCGTCGTCGTCGTCGTCCGCCGCGCTCGAACGCGCGCGCGCGCGCTCGACGCGATCGACGCCGTCGCGCGCGTCGCCGTCGCCATCGCGCGCGTCGCTTTGACGACGCGCGTCGTCCGCCGCACACGCCGACGCCGCGCCGGCGGACGCGCGACGCGACGCGACGCGACGCGACGCGAGATGACGCGCTTCGTCGCGCGCGGTCGCGGGCTCGGCGCGTTCGATCGCGGCGACGACGCGACGCGCGACGCGCGACGACGACGACGGCGACGCGCGCGCGAGGACGCGACGGCGACGGCGCGGGCGGTGCGCGACGGCGCGCGACGCGCGGCGCCGATGGTCGGGAAGGCGGCGAACGCGGTCGCGCTCGGCGCGGCGCTCGCGGGCCCGGGCGAGCGCGCGGACGGGGCGCGAGGAGGGGGGCGACGACGCGAG
>Ga0181560_10005451_pt1 | contig 11384 bp, 3 predicted proteins | sample 011ome_20_FD_133751 | JGI IMG/M metagenome (GOLD analysis project Ga0181560, IMG submission 133751) | Coastal salt marsh microbial communities from the Groves Creek Marsh, Skidaway Island, Georgia - 011509CT metaG (megahit assembly) | ecosystem: Environmental > Aquatic > Marine > Intertidal zone...
GCGGTCCACCACCAGCGTCTTCCAGTCCTCCACGAACACCACCTGCCTCGTCGCGCCGTTGTAGCGCATGCTTATCGACCGCGCGACGTGCGGGTCCTCGCCGTCGTCGGCGCGCTCCGTGCCTGCGACGAAGTCTTCGGGGTCGAGGCCGAATTCGCGCGCGCAGTACTCCACGATCTCGCGCGCGGTTCGGTTCCGCCGCATCCGCTCGAACGCGATGATACAGAGCTTCGCCTTGAACTCGAACGACAGCTGACACAAGTCCGCCATGTCGTGCGCGCCGAGGGTCATCATCGTGGACGACCGCGTGGTGACGATGGTCTCCAGCCGCGACGGGTGCCCCAGCACGGCGGCTTCGCCGAAGAACGACCCGCGGCACAGCTCCACGCAGGAATCCGCGAGCTGGATGAACTCCTCCGGGTTGGCCTGACCCATCACCTCCCTCAGGATGAGCGCCACCGAGCCTTTGGTGATGAAGTACATCTTCGTGCCGAGCTCGCCCTGGCAGTAGACGTTCTGGAACTGCGGGAACGAGATGGGCGACATGCGCAGCGAGAGCTCCGTCATGAACTGCGACGAGCACCCCGCGAAGATGGGCACATCCTGCAGCGCGCCCGTGTACAGGTTGTCGAAGATATCCTTACGCAGCTGCGCGGGCAGATCAGACAACACGCTCTTCTCGTCGAACTGGTTCATGTTCTGCCACCGGTAAAACGTGATGACCCGTTTCGCCACCCCCGCCGGGAGCTGGTTGTTCTTCAGGTACGCCAGCACGTACTGCAGCCGCTCGTGGAACCGCCGCGCGGAGGAGTCGGGGTTCATCGCCGCGAGCACGTTGGTCATGATCCAGGACACCAACACCACGCCGATGAGCATGGTGAACAAAGCCAGAACCTGCGTGTACGGGTTCTCCGCCGGGATGTCGCCGTACCCCACGGACGTGATGGACTGCACCGCCCAGTAGACGCTGCGCAGCCACTTTGTGGATTTGCTGCTCGGCCCCTCCGTCTCGGCGTCCCAGTTGTGCAGCAGCCCGAACAGACACCCGATCCAGTGCGAGATGAGGATCACCAGCAGGTTCACCCGTCCCACGCTGATGAACGAGTGGTAGTAGATGAGCGTGTTCTGGTACCGGTTGAGCAGCCGCGAGACGCGGAACAGCCGCAGGAGCTTGAGCAGCCGGAAGATGCGCAGCAGCTTGAACAACTTCAGCGCGTTGCTGTTCACCGAGCCGGAGGCGACGTCCATGCACCCCTCCACCGCGAACGAGCACGCGAGCTCGCCCTCGATGGCGCGCGTCGCCAGGTCCACGGGCGCGCACGCCACGATGTCGATGAGGAACCACGTCTTCAGGTAGTTCAACGCGATCTCGCGCGGCTCGCTGACTAAAACGGTGGTGGTCTCCGTGTCCATCCAGAACCCGGTGATGAAGTTCATGAACACGTCCACGATGAAGTAGATGTCCACGAGGAACTCGAACCAGAACTCGGGGCCGTACGCCGGCGCGTCGAAGCCCACGCGGTACGGCGTGACCCAGGCGAGGTAGAACAGCACGAACACCTGCGCGATGTCCCACGTGCTGCGAAACTGGCCATCCGGGTTGACGTACAGCATCCGATTCACCTCCGGCGCCACGTCCTCGTGCGACGTGTTGAAGGAGTCGTTCATATCCACCTCCACGCCGTAATGCTTCGCGTTCTGCGAGTCCACCGCCATCTTCCCCACCAGCTTGGTCTTCGTCTGCACGGCGGCCCAGCGGTCCAACCCCGACATTGTGTTTTTCCTCCCCATCGGGGAGTCCGGCGCGGCCATCGCGGGGTCGTCCGTCATCGGCTGAAGCCGGACGTTAGACAGCTCGACGTCTTCGTGGTCATTCCCCCAGTCCGCGCGCATGGATTTCGCGCGCGCCTTGAGTTTCCCCGAGTTCCCCGAGGTTTCCCTCGACCCGCCTCGCGACTCGCCGTTCGATTCTCCCGAACCCGCTGCGAGCGCGCTCAACCCGTCGCCTTTCCCCTTCAGAGACGGTCTCTTCGCGGGTTTACCCGCAGCAGACGCGCGCGCCTCGTCATTGTCGGCGCCCGCCTTCTCCAAGTCGGGAGCGGGGGGCAACATGTTCGTCACCCCCTCAGCCGTCGGTTGGGGAATTGGAATTCACCACGAGTGCGGCAAAGCGAGCCGAGTAGGATTTCCGCCAGCGTAACTCCGCCCACGCGCGCCCCGTCCCCTACGCTCGCCGCCGCGTACCCTCGCCGGAAACGCCTCAACCTCACTCCCGCGGGGGTTTCAGGCGCTCGTGCGGCGTGGAGTGGCGCGGACACACGCTGCGCGCGGCCGAATGTCCGCCCCGACCGTCACAAACGCGATTCGACCCCGCACGCGCGCGGCGCCCGAACGTCCAGCCGAACAGCCGAATCCCGAATATCCCACGGATACATTTTCTTAGGGTTCACGAACCCTGATTGATATGATATCGCCCCCCGTCGGACATACCGAAACAGTTACACCGTCAAACAGTCACATGACTCACATCTCACATGTGCGGTAATAACGGTTTCGCTCGTCGCTCCCGACACACGCCACCTACCGGCGTGTCCACCTCACACAGGGGGTTGCGCGCCTCCGGACGCCCCGCCGATGCGGCTCTCCGCGTCGGCGTCGTCCGCGACGCGCGCATACTGCGCCTCCCTGGAGATCCCGACCCTGCGCGCGCCCTCCGTGGCCGCCTTCCTCGCCGCGAGGCGGGCGCACCCCGAATCCCCCTTGCTCGTGACTGGCGCGCTCGACGCGTGGGCCCTGCGCGGCTGGGGTCCCGAGAGGCTGCGCTCGCTCGACGTGGAGGTCCCCCTGGAGATGTCCCGCGGGGGCGCCGACTACCGCGACGCGTTCCGCGACGACCTCCCGGTGGGTAAAACGCACGCGCACCGCGAGCTCGGCGCGCGCGCGTTCGTGGCTGGCCATCCCTCCTCGATGCGCGGTTTCGTGGATACGTTCCTCGCGCGCGACGCCAAGGAATACGACACCGTCGCGTACCTCGCGCAGCACGACTTGCTATCGCGCGTCCCCGAGCTGGACGCGGCATGCGGTGAGATGCCCCTGCGGCTGATCGGCGAGGACCCCGTCGAGGAGGAGGAGGAGGACGAGACGAAGACGCGCGCGCGTCTCGCCGTTTCGCGAAGAGAAGACGCGAGAAGGCTGAAAAAAAAAAGGATAGATAAAACCATCCGGCGAAACGCGTGGCTTGGGCCGCGCGGCACGGTGACTCCTCTGCACCGCGACCCGTACCACAACGTTTTGTGCCAGGCGTGGGGCACGAAGCGGTTCCTGCTCTACCCCGGCTCGGATGCGGCGCACATGGACGCGTTTCCCAGAAACTCCCTCCTCAGGAACACGAGCCGAATCGATCCCGAGCGTCTCGGATCGGTTCCGGCGCACTTCGCCAAAGCCGCCGCGGCGCGCGGCGCGCGCGTCGACGTGCGCGGCGGCGAAGCGCTGTTCATGCCCGCGGGGACGTGGCACCACGTCCGCGCCGTCACGCCGAGCTTCTCCGTGAGCTTCTGGTGGTAGCGCCGCGGCAATAGCATCATAGAGGGTCGCGTCAGTTAACGTCGGTTACAATAAAAACGCGCGCGTATAACTCTACTACGTAGCCGGCTCGAGTACTCGAGAGCTTCCCTCATCCGCCCTCGTCACGGCTGCGGCCTCGCCTGCACGATCCACACCTGGCCGTCGGCGGTGACGCACCCCTCGATGTCCTGAGGCACCGCCCGCCCGTCCGCACCCGTGAGCCGCCGCTCGATCAGGTCGCCCGCGGTGACCAGCCGCGCGCTCAGCTCCGCTCGTTTCCGCTCGTCGGTGGTCATCCAGTGCGACGCGCAGTTCACGGGCTCCGATACTAATTCGCCGTCGCCCGCCGCGCTCGGCACGAGCGCCGCGCCGAAGGAGCTCACCGCGTCCAGCCGCGCTTCGCCCGGCACGAGCCGGTTCATGGAGAGGCGCCACGGTGTCCCGCGCACGGCGCCGGACGCGAGCGTCTCGCCGTGCCCGAGCGCGAGCTCCGCGTACGCCACGTTCGCGTCGCCCGTCATCGGGTGCTTGGTCATCAGGATGAAGGACACCTCCGGCACGAGCATCTCCTGCGCGAGCACCGCCATCGCCGCGTCGCGCTGGCCGACGCCGGCGGCGGCGCGCGACCCCACGGCGCGCGTCGTGAACAGCGACGCCCACACCTCCGCGACAGCGGCGCCGAGCACGTCGTGGTCGTGCGGGTCCACGTTGGAGACGGAGTCGTACAAACCCGCCGCGGACAACCCGGCGAGGTCCTCGGCGTTCCCGGTGGAGCGCACCATGATTCGCGACCCGCGCGCGAAGAGCGCGCTCAGCGCGTGAAGCGCCTCCGTGGACGGCCGCGTCGCGCGCGCCAGAACTCGCAGCTCGTCGCAGATCTGCGACGTCGCCGTCGCGTCCCCGGCGACGCTCTCCAGCGCGTCCAGCAGGAACGCTAATCGAGCGTCCGCGCCGGCCGCCTTCGCCGCCGCCTCGAACGACCCGAACGGGAGCGCCGCGCCCGCCGGCGCGGCGAACGCGCCCGACTCGGCGGCGAGCGCGCAGAGCGACGCGCACGCCGTCGCCTTCGACCCCGCCACCGCCACCGCGCGGTCCCACTCCGCCGCGCCGAGATCGCGCAGGTCGAGCACCTGCCCGGCCGCGGAGGTGTCCGCGACGAGCGCGGCCGCGACCCGCGCGGAGGCGGTGGCCGCCGCGGCGCCGCCGCCGCCGCCGCCGCCGACGAAGCCGCCTGATTCGTGATCGGCGTCCAGAGAGATGGCGCTGGGCGCCGCGACGAGACGCACGCGCTCCCGCGCCTCCGCCAGCGCGCGCGCCGTGTCGACGAGCGCGGGGTCCTCGATGGCCACCAGCGGCGTCCCCGCCTGTCGCGCGCGCAGCGCGAGGTGCGAGAGGTGCGGTAGCGCGTGGCAGAGCAGGATGCCCACCACGCCCGGCCCGCAGGTGGTGACCTCCTCGTCGCCGTCGGCGGAGGCGACGAGCACCACCGCCGGGTCGGACGCGGTGAGCGCCGCGACGGCGGGGTCCGTCGGCGAGAGCCGGTCGACGCACACCAGGCGCGCGCCCTTCACCTCCCCCGGGACGATGCAGTCCCAGCCCGCCTCGCCGGTCGCCGCGCGCGCGGCGCGGAGCAGGTGCGACGCCAGCTTCGCGCCCTGGAACACCACGGACGCGCGGATCTGGCCCTCGGTGAACACCTCCACGACGTGCGCGTCGATGCCGAGCGCGCGGCCCAGCGCGCCGGCGCGCCCGTCGAACAAATCAGAGAGCATCGCGCAATGGTCCTCGGCGGCACGGCGCGCGCGCTCCGCGACGGCGCGCGCGCGCAGCGCGCCCTCCTCCCCCGCGGGGGGCATGCCCCCCGGCCCGGCGACGGCGAGCTCGGACGCCTCCTGCGCGACCCCCGCGAAGTCGCCGCCGCCGCCGCCGGCGGAGACGGCGACGGCGTCGGCGGCGGCGGCGAGGAAAAGCAGCGCGGCGCGCTGCTCGGCGGCGGTCATCTCGCCCCGCGGCGGATCCGCCTCGGCGCCGAGCGCGTTGATGCCCCGGCTGAGCAGGACGAACGCGTAGTCCTCCAGGCCAATCTCCGCGAGGCGCCACTGCTGCCGCTGGTCCGCGCTCGCGCCCCGCAAACCGCCCTCGGTGAGTTCGCGGTCAATCGCGCGCCGCGCCTCGCTCAGGCGCGCCAGCGCCTCCTCGACGGCGGCGAGGAGCGCCGGGCCCTCCGGTTCTCGGATGCCGTCGCAGCGCGCCTTGGCGTCCGCGAAGCGCGCAGCGGCGTCGCGTACGGGCTGCGGCGCGTCGCCCTCCCTCAGCAACTTGTCCATGCGGTCCGTCACCGTGGACGCGTTGAAGAAGTCCTTGAGCTCGCGGTGGAAGATGCGGAACTCCTCCACAAACTCCTCGGGGTAATCCGTGCCGGGCGCCGTGAGCTTCGCCAGCATCTTCTCCGTGGCGACGAGGTCCTCCGGCCCCGCGCAGCGGTGCAGCTTGTTCTGGATGGTGTGCTTGATCTCCGCGCGCACCTCGCGGCACTTGCCGTCGCGGTCGCCCTTGCCGTGCGCGATGTCGCGCACGCGCGTCAGCGGCACGCTCTGCGTGAACTCCGCGGTGAACGCCGGCAGGCGCGGGTGCAGGCGCCGAATGAGCGCGCGCACCTCCTCCGCGTGTCGCCCGCCGCCCGAGGTGGCGCTCGCCTCGACCGCCTCGATGTGCTGGTAGATGCGCTCCGCGGAGCCCGCGTGGTGGTTCGGGCGGTAGTGTGAGCCGTCCTCCGCGCACGCCACCGCGCCCACCCCGACCCAGAACAGGTAAATCGCGGAGTACCCCAGCGCGTCCATGTCGGCGTAGCCGGCGTCGCCGCCGCAAAGCACCTCCTCCATCTTCTGCAGCTTCTGGCGCCAAGACGCGCTGTCGCGGTCGTTCTCCACGATGCGGCGCGCCGCGTCCGGCAAACCGTCCGTGTTCCACTGGTTGTGCCGGTCGCCCTTGCCGCCCTTGTGGTCCTTCAGCTCCACGTTCGCGCCCGCCCAGTTCGAGAGAAGCGCCATGTGGTCGCCCGTGTCGGGCGGAGGCGGGGGCGGAGGCGGAGGCGAGGGCGCCTCGCGGTGATCATGGCGCTCCTCGCGGTGATCATGGCGCTCCTCATGCTGCTGCTGCTGCTGCTGCTGCTGCTGCGCGTGTCCTTCCGGCGGGCCCATGGCGCGCGCGGCGTCGAGCGCGGGCGAGACGTCGATGAAGACGTCCCCCCCCGAGGTCTCCCTGAGCCACTCCTGGCAGTTCTCCGTGCGGATCAGCATGGTCATGCACGTCGCCCCCGAGTTGACGGGCGCAAACTCCACCACGCGCACGCCGTTCTCGAGCGCCGATTCGCACGACTGCGCGTCCGGCGCGCGGCTCCCCGCGGGGACGCTCTGCAGCTCGTCGTATGGGCTCATCCAGGTCCCGCCCCTTCGGTCGGAGACGCCCCAGTGCAGCAGGAGCGGGTGGCCGTCCGCGGCGCCGCCCGCGCGGCACTCGATGCGCACGCTGGGCGGCCACGTCGCCATCACGGACACCTCGCACGTGCCGGTGGAGGAGCCGCTCTCGGTGGAGAGCGGGATGGTGTGCGACGCCACGACCGCGCCGGAAGCGCCGCCGAGAGACGGCGCGGGCGGAGACGGGGCGGCCGGGGGCGGGGGCGCCGGCGCGGGGGGAGGCGTGTACGAGTGATCGGTCGCCGCGCTGGAAGACGCGCCGTCCCACCCGCCGCCGCCGCCGCCGCCGCCGCCGCCGCCGGGCGAGAGGCTCGGCGCGAACGCCGCGGCGCCGGCGGCGAGCGCGGGGTCCACCGCGCCGGGGTTGACGAAACCGGGCGGCGGCGCGGGCGGCGCCGCGGTGGCCGCCGCGCCGGCCAGCCCCGGCAGAGCGTCCTCCCCCCCGGCGACGGCGGCGCGCGCGGGCGAAAAGTCCCGGAACGGGTTCGCGGGGTCGTTGATGAAGCGCTCGTACGCGCTTTCGACGGGAGAGAGCGAACCACTCGAACCACTCTCTCGGAGCGCGTTCCGTTCTGACGCGGCCGCGTCCGCCTCCGCAGCCGCCTGTGTCTGCCGCTGGTACTCCGCCTCTTTCTCCGCGGCGGCGCGGCGGCGCTCCGCCGCCGCCGCCTCGTCCGCGGCGTTTTGCCGCGCCGTCTCCTCCGCGGCAGCCTTGAACGCCGCCGCGTCGGCGCGCTCGTCGCGCTCCTGGCGCGCGCGCGCCTCCTCGTCGCGCGCGCGCGACATCTCCGCGTGCTGCCTGGCGCTGTTCGCAGCCTCCGCCTCGGCGATCGCGCGCACGCGCGACTGCTGGTCGCGCGCCGCCGCCGCCGCCGTCGCCGTCGCGCGCGCCGCGGTGTCCGCGCTGAGCCGCGAGTCGAGGAAAAACGCGGCGCCCTGGTGGTCGTAGTAGCACTGCTTCTCCGCGTCGTAGAGCACGAACGCGAGCCCGTGGCCCGGGCGGCTGGGCAGCGGGATCTCCACCGTGCCCGCGTGCGGGTCGATGGGCGACTGCACGGCGGCGCCGGAGGCCCAGTTGCTGACCCGGCGCGAGCGCGGCGGCATGAGCTCCGCGGGGGGGCACTCCCAGGCGTCGGCGGAGATGCCGCCGTCGTCCGCCTCCGATCCGAGGCCCCAGTGCACGTAAATGTCCCCGGGCATGTGCGCGTGCACGACCGCGACGAGCGCGTCGACGCCCGCGTCCGCGGAGACGTCCGCGCGGACGGAAACGCTGACGTACGCGCCGACGGCGACGCGGTCCAGGTTCACCGCGAACGCCTCCTCGGTGTGCGTCAGATCGGGCGCGATGGCCTCGCCGCGACCGTACTGCGCGGCGACGCGGGCGCGGGGCGCGCGCCGAACGGCCGGCGCGCGCGTCGGATCGAGCGCCTGGCGGCGCGCCGAGAGCGGGGGCGCGCTCGCGGCGGACGAGCCGAGTCGCCGTGACGCCCCGAGACGGACGGCGCGCGTCGCGGCACCCGCGCGAGCGGTCGGTGCTGACATTGCGCGACCGTCGAACGCGGCGCGCGCCGTCGGCCGGCCGAGCGTCGCGGGCTGCATGTTCGCGCGCGGGATCGAACCTCCGTAGGGTCGAGTCGAGCGCGCCGACGCCTTCGCGGCTCGTGTGAGCGCGCGTTCGGGTCTGTCTGCCGACAGCCTCAGGGGAGGACTATGGCATCACGATCGCCGCCTTTCCGGAAAAACCTGCACTTTTTTGTCCAAGCAGGACGTTTACGGGCACGATTTATCGCGGGGCAGCCAGTCTTGAAAAACCCGAACAACCCGCACGCTTCCGTCGGAAGCGATTTGAATCCAGACTGTTGAGATTTTTGCCCGATGCCCGATTTGCGGATCACCGTCAGCACACACGTCTGGAGGTTTTTACGGAACACGTAAGTGTTGTGTTATCCGATCGACGAAGATCGGGATCGCGCGTGTTGCCCGCCCCCCGCGTTGCCTCCCCGCACACACGCACGCACGCACCGCACGCACACTCGTGACCGTTCGCGTCCGCCTCGCGCACAGGCCACCGTTCGATCTCGGGCAGACGTCAGTTCCGCACGCGTTCGCCGCCTCCCGACACAAACCGTAGAAAGCACAGCAGTTCTTTCGCGACCGATCATCGTCACCATGTCCTCCGTCATCGCGTCCTCCGCGGCGATCGCCAACGCGGCGCCCCTGCGCGCCTCCGCGCGCGCCACGCGTGCCGCCGCGACTCCCAAGGCCCGGCGCGCGGTCGTCGCCGCCGCCGACGCCGATCGCGTCGCCTCGCGCAGAGCCGTGGTCGCGTCGCTCGTCGCCGCCCCCGCGCTGCTCAGGGCGTCGCTCGCGCGCGCGGACGACGAGGAGGCGGTCGCGGCGGCTCCCGCGGAGGTCGAGGAGGCCGCCGCGCCGGTCGAGGACGCTGAGCCCGTCGCCCCACCTGCGCCCCAGGGCAACGACGACCCCCTCGCCGCGTACAACGCCGCGACGAGGACCGGCGGCAACTCCAGCACCGCTAAGGCTGTCGTGGCCAACGCCCAACCCAAGGAGTCAGGCGGCGGCGGCGGCGTCGCCGGCGTCTTCGGGGCCCTGGGCCTCGCCGGCGCGGGCTTCGCCGCGTTCAAGGCTGGCGCGAGCCAGCCCGGCGACGACGACGACGACGACGTCGAGTACGTCGAGGAGGTTTCCACTCCCGAGCCCGTCGAGGAGTACTACGAGGAGGAGGAGGAGGAGGCGCCCGCCAACGACTTCGCCGCGAAAGCCGCCGCCGCCGCCGCCGCCGCGTCGGCGGCGGCAGCCGCGAAGCGCGAGGAGGCTGCCGAGGCGCTCGCCGAGCGCAAGGCTGCCGCTGCTGAGGCGAAAGCCGCGAAGGCGGCCACCGCGGCGACCAAAATCATGACCCGTCCCTCGGAGGGGACGCAGATCGAGCGCCGCGACGAGCCCGCGCCCGCCCCGGCGTTCAGCACGCGCACCGTGCGCATGCCCTCGCGCGCGGCGGACGCGGACTCGGACTCTCTGCTCCCCCGCGGCTTCCCCACCGTGGAGGACGTGGCGGCGTGCGAGACGGCGGAGGAGAAGGAGGAGGTGTGCGACAAGGCGGACCTGCTCGTGGAGCGGCTGGAGGCGAAGGCGGACTCGGCGGAGCAGTTCGTGGACGGGCCCATCGTCGGCTTCTTCGGGTTCCTCCGGCCCAACGCCGAGCGCAACGCGGAGAAGGCGCGCGCGGCGGCCGAGGAGGCTGCCGCCGCCGCCGCGGCTCTACGCAAAGCCGCGAAGCCCGGGCCCTCGGGCGCCGTCGTCGGCGGCGCGATCGCCGCCATCGTCGCCGCGGGAGCCGCGCTCCTTCTCGGCGGAGACGCCGTCGCGCCCAACGGCGGCGCCGCCGGCGCGCCCAAAACGGAGCGCCCCGCGCGCGGCTCAGCCTCGTCGGCGGCCAAGCCGGCGCTGTTCGGCGCGCCCGCCGTGGAGGTGAGCAAGGGCCCGTACGGCGTGGAGGCGGCGCAGCTCGTGGCGAAGGTGAACTCGGGAGAGGGAGACGCGCTCGCCGCGTACGAGGCGCTCCAGCGCAAGTGAGAGATTTTTCAAAAGAAAATGACTTCTTTTCTACATGAGAAGTCGTTTTCTTTGAAGGGATGTTTATGAAGCGGGCGCGAAAACGCGGCGCGCGCGAATTCGCGGCGAGCCGCGACGACCGACGAGCCTTCCCGCGCGGTATTCGGGGTATCTCGTTTACTACTCTATTTAAGTATTAGTACGACCGTACGCGCTATCGATACGTACAGCACACGTTTAACGCTCGCTTCGCGTCCGCGCCGGAAACGACGCCGGCTGCGAGGAAGCGGGACCCCCGAATCTCGGACCGCGTCGAGACGCGCGTCGAGGTGACGCGTTTTCCAACGCGCCGTCGTCGCGCGTCTCCGCCCGCGCGCGGCCCACCCGCGCGTTCGCCACGATGGCCTCCGCGAGGCCGTCCGGCGCGAGGAACGCGGCCCGGTCGACGCCCGCGGAGCCGTCCGCGCAGAACACCGGCCAGATGGCGTCGACGACGCGCCGCGCCTCGCGCGCCGCCGCCACCGCCGTCAGCAGCCGCCCGTACGAAGCGCCTTCGTAGACGAAACGCGTTTCGTTTGTGTCTTCGTCGTCGGACGGCGTTCGACGTCGATCGCGTGCCCTTCGCGCGCGCGCGCGAGTCGAGGACGCTTCGCTTTCCGAGGACAGCAGCGTCTTGACCAGCGCGCGAGTCACCTCCTGCTTGTCCAGCGTCCCGCTCCCGTCCTCGTCCCAGTGCGCGAACCACGCGTCGGGGTGTCTCGCGAGCGCGGA
>Ga0181560_10005452_pt1 | contig 11383 bp, 11 predicted proteins | sample 011ome_20_FD_133751 | JGI IMG/M metagenome (GOLD analysis project Ga0181560, IMG submission 133751) | Coastal salt marsh microbial communities from the Groves Creek Marsh, Skidaway Island, Georgia - 011509CT metaG (megahit assembly) | ecosystem: Environmental > Aquatic > Marine > Intertidal...
AACGTTCCGGTGTATCGTCCCGAGTCCCCGCTGAACATGGTCGTCAAGTATGACCCCACGGACCCCTCGCTCGTCATGTATGCCGCAAAGCAGGTTGACGACTACGGCTGGTTCTACGATAGCGAGGCGATTTACGGTCTCCGCTACGACAAGACGATTTCAAGCACGCGCCGATGGAGGATTGTCAGCGCCATCGAGCACGGTGCCGGTGCGACCCCCATCGTGAGGTTCGCTAATCGGGTCGACTCGCGTGGCCGCGACCTGTCAGAGATTTCGCTGGTCGAGGGTCCGCAGCGACGGATCATCCAGACGATTGCTGACCGACTGATGGTGCAGCGCTCCGCTTCATGGCGGCAGCGGTGGATCAGCGGCATCGACATCGAGACGGACACGGACGGCAACGCCGTTCCCCCGTTCCGCATCGGCGTCGATCAGTTGGTGGTCAGCGAGAATCCCGACGCCCGCTTCGGCGAGTGGAGCGAGTCTCCGTTCGACACCCATCTCAAGGCTGTCGAGGAGGACATCAGGCACGCCGCTGCGGTGTCACAGACGCCTCCGCACCTTCTCACACCTACGAGCATCTCGAACATCTCTGCGGACGCTCTGGTGGCTCTGGAGGCCGGTCTTACGGCCAAGGTCACCGAGCGCCAGTTGCAGTGGGGCGAGTCGCTGGAGTACGCCATGCGGCTCGGCGGTCAGATGGTCGGATACGAGGTCAATGACGAGGCTGAGGTCCTGTGGAAGGACTTGGAGCGCCGCTCCGACGCCCAGCGCGTCGACGGTGTGCTGAAGTTGCGTTCCATGGGCCTGCCGATGCGTTACATGCTGGAGCGTCTGGGGCTTTCGCCACAGGCAATCGACCGTGTGATGACTGAGTACGAGGCTGAGAACCAGCGGGCTGCTAGAGCGGCTGCCGCTGCCTACGGGCTCGGCTCGGACGCCTCGATGCAGGATGATTCTGCTCTGCTGAACTCGGCTGGCGGCGTTGACAACGCTATCAAGTAGCCTCCTTGTAGACGCTCGCGCGAGTTCGATCCGCGAGTTGGAGGCTGCTCGTAAGTCAGGGGTCCTGCTCACGCGGGACCTACTGGCGATCCTTACCCCTACTAACTTTGACGAAGTGTGGCCGATCATTGCCCCACTGCTAAGCCAGACTATAGAGCTCCAGCAGTCGTCTGGTCGCCGCGCAATGCAGTCCTACATGGCTGCGGCTGCGTTGGCGGCTGGCTTCCCGCTGGCGAAGATGCGGCTTCCCGACACCACCAAACTCGGTGACGGGAGGCTGCCGTCTGGTATGCCGTGGAACCGGCTGATCGCCTCACAGCCATTGGCTGTCAAGCACCGAATCGACAACGGTATGAGCGCTGTCGAAGCGGTGGATCGGGCGAAGTCACAACTGACGACCGCGATAAACTCGCAGGCGTTCAGCGACTTCCGCGATACTGCGTTCGATTACGTTGTCCAAGGGCCACAAGCCCCATCCAGCGTGCTCGGCACCGGCAAACCAATGGCTCAACTAGACGCAGAGTACGAGGAACGCATCTCCACTCTGCGACAACAGAACGAGAACGGCATCGACACTTCGGCAGCGGTGATGCGTTACTACCGCCAGCCCGAGCCCGGAGCCTGCTCGTTCTGCCTAATGCTGGCGACTAAGGGTGCGACCTATTTTGGTGCCGACACTCCTTACGGGTCGCTATGGGGCAAGCAGATGGGCTTTCGTGGTGCTAACCGCTTCGGCGGTGCTCGCCCGCACGAGTGGCGAGCGCACACGAACTGCCGATGTGCCATGTTCCCGGTGTTCTCCAACACGGCGATGTCCGACATCACCGGGGTGGATGACACCTACTTCAACAACAAGAACTCTATCTGGCGTGATCCCAAAACAGGTAGGGAGTACGACCTGCGTGCCATCGCGGCTCGCAAGTCACAAGTAAAGGACCTGATCGCAAAGCGCGATTTGGTTTCAGCCTAACGCGGCTTGATGCCGTTTGACCCCAGGAGGGTAATATGAGTGAAAACACTGCCAATGCTGAAGGCACCGCGCCCGTGGAGAGCGCGACTGATGAGACGGTCGATAGCAATACTCCAGTGGAGGGTGCAAAGTCCTTCGATGAGTCGTACGTGAAGGAACTCCGTCAGGAAGCCGCCAAGTACCGCACTCAGAACAAGGAACTGGCTGACAAGGCTAAGGCGTACGACGAGTACGTCCAGTCGCAGAAGTCAGAGCAGGAGAAGCAAGCGGAGGCACTCGCCGCCGCTGTCAAGGAGCGTGACGCTCTCAACTCGGAGCTCCTTCGTATGAAGGTTGCCTCCGCGAAGAACCTCCCCGCATCGCTCGTTGATCGGCTGCGCGGCGAGACTGAGGAAGATATGCTGGCCGACGCCGAGAGCCTTCTTGAGGGGCTCAAGGGGAACTTCGTTGAGAAGAAGGCAGCATCACCCGAGCAGACTGGCGCGGGTGTTGTAGGCGAGACCAAGGAAAGTTCGGTCGAAGACTTCCTCTCCATGCTCAAGAGTCGCTCGTAACATAACGCAGTTATCGACTGCCTAACTAACTAGGAGGCCAAACATGGCTAACACCCTTATTACCCCCACCAACGTTGCTCGCGCAGCGCTGGCGACCTACCAGTACAGCGCCGTTCTCCCGATGGTGTGCAACCGCACCTTCGTGAACGAGTTCGGTGGCGGCTCTGGTGACACCATCACGATCCGCAAGCAGGCTTCGCTCACCGCGTCCCTGTTTGATCGTGCGACCGGCGTCGTTGCGCAGAACATCACCGAGGGCAGCATCACGCTGACCGTTGGCGATCTGTACGACGTGTCCGCGCACATCACGCAGGAGCAGTGGGACCTCGATCTGGCCGACTTCTCGTTCCAGGTTGCCGAGCCCATGGGCAAGGCGATGGTCCGCAAGGCCGAGCAGTTGATCGCTACGGAACTTGAGACCGTTGCTCCCGCCGCTCCCGGCGCTGGGCTGCTCACGGACATCGTTGCGGCCCGCTCCTCGCTGACCGCTTCTGAGGTTCCTGCCGACAGCCGCGTGCTGGTCGTGGGCTCCGATGTCGCCGCTGCGCTCATCACCAACGACAACCTCATCAAGGCCGATCAGGCCGGTGACGCGAACGCTCTGCGCAACGCTCAGATCGGTCGCCTCTTCGGGATGCCGGTTGTTGAGTCGGTCGTGCTCGGCGCGAAGAAGGGCTACATCGTCCACAAGGAAGCCCTCACCCTCGTGTCCATCACCCCGCAGGTCCCGCGTGGCGCTGCGAACGCTTCGGTCCAGTCCTTCGACGGACAGGCCATGCGCGTTGTGTTCGACTACGACGCCGTGAAGAAGCAGGACCTCGTTTCGGCTGATGCCTACCTCACCGCGAAGATCATTCGCGCCGAGGGCATCGCTGGCGTGTCCATCGCCTAGTTCATCTGGTGGTGGGGGTCGGCAATCCCGGCCCCCACTAACAGCCCGCCTATCTAAGGAGTTCTTATGGCTGTCGATCCTGATTTCGCCGCAGCAGTAGCGGCTCGCAGCGGGCAGCCTGTTGACGATGCCCTCCTTGAGCAAATGCTCAACGAGATCATGGCATACGTCAGGCTACTCGCCCCGTGTCAGCGGAGCGTGTGGCTAACTTGGGCTGATCTCCCGATGGACGTTCAAGCAGTCGTCGTTGCGGCGGCTGCTCGTGCAGTAGATAACCCCAGTGGTATTCGCCAGCAGACGATTGGCGAGTACTCGGTTACCTACGCAGGGGCGAACGATTTCAATAACGGTCCATTCTCCAATTCGGAGACTCGGATCATCACAGCAGAGGGTGGCTGTGGCGGTGGCATCAAGACCATCGCCATGCTGACCCCCGAGCCGCTGAACATCGAGACGCTGGACGGATTCTCTCTCGTCGACCCGAAGGGGTGACGGTAGATGATTACTAGCGCTTTGATGACGGCAAGTGTCACTCTCAACCGCCGTGTCCAGACCGGCGTGGATGCGTACAACAAGCCTATTGTCACCCTGTCCCCGACAGTGGTGAAGGCTTACTACGCTCCGCGCCGCACGAACACCGTGGTTGACGGTGGCGACATCCTCAAGACCGATTTCAAGGTCATCGTCCAGCCCTTTACTGATCTGGACGCGCTTGAGTCGGTCATTGTGGAGGGGAACACCTACGAGGTGGACGGCATCCCGGTCCCGCACTGGAACCCGCTCACTTCGAAGGTCGAGTACATCACCATCTACCTGCGAGAGGGGGCGTCATGAGTAGTCGTTGGCGCTCCCGCGTGGAGTGGGCTCCAGTGACGGAGCGGCGCAAGGTGGCAACGTCGGTAGGAAGTTCGCATCAGGCTCTTGCAGCCTGTATGCGGGTGGCCGAGGACGTGCGGGACGTGGCCGAGGACAACATCCTCGCCGCGTTCAGTGTCACCGGCTCCAAGGGTGGTAGTTCTAAGGTGCTCTTTGAGCAGGAACTCACCACCATGCTCGCAGAACTCGAAGCCTTCCCGACCAAGATATTTGCACGAAGAGCAAACATTGGGCAGAACGTGTCAAAGGAACTGGGCGTTGCTATCGTGTCATATGGCACGGGAGTCGGCCCAGTGTACGGCTCCTTGTGGGAGTTCGGCATCTCCGGTGTTTCATCGCTGGAGAGGCCACAGATTGCCGCTCTGAGCCGCGCCGCTGACACTGTAGATAAGGGGCTGGTCTGATGGTAGATACAGTCGCTCTGCTGGTCCGCGAGTTGCTCGCAAATCCAGGAGTCAGTGCGGTGCTTGGTAGCCGCGTGTATGGTGGCTCGTTCCCCGAGGACGCCGCTCCCCCGTTCGCGGTGGTGCGCGGTGTGTCTCACTCCCTGACTGCCCCTCCCTCAATGGAGTGGTGGGACTCTACAGTCACGATTGACATCCACTCAAACGATCCGATTGAGTCGATCAGCGTGGCAACGAAGGCCGCAGTACACGCGGCTTCGCTTGAGGATGTGTACCCCGAGGGTGCGGTGGCTTCTGTGAGGCTCCGAGACATTCTCTCTATTGAAGATGGAGCGTTCACCCCGACACGCTCTCGAAACATAGTGACGGTGGCAATCACCGCACGTAATAACTAAGGAGGCCAAATATGGCTCTTGATGGTACTGAGGTTAGGGTTGCAGGAACCGGCAACGTGTATTTCGCACCGACCGGCTCCACGCTCCCCACAGATGTCGCAACCGCTCTGGATGCAGCGTTCATCGACGCTGGCTACATCTCGGAGGACGGTGTGTCCTTCACTCTCGGTCGTGAGACCGAGGACCTCAACGCTTGGCAGGGTAGCAAGATTCGCGTCATTACGACGAGCGAGCCCAAGAGCGTTGAGTTCACGCTGATGCAGTAGAACAAGGAGAACCTTCCGTTCATCCTCGGCGGCGGCACGATCAGCGGCACGGGTGGCGAGTTCAAGTACGAGCCCCCGACCAAGGGCACGAACACCGAGCGCGCCATGGTCGTTGAGTTTGTCGACGGCACGGTCACGTACCGCTACGTGTTCCCGCGCGTTCAGTTGGAGGGCGAGGTTGCCTTCTCGCTGACCGCCAACGGTGCAGTCGAGTACCCGACCACGTGGGGAGTCCTCGACTCCTCGCCGGTCTACGAGATCCTGACCGACGATCCGGCGTGGGCATAACCCCAATAGTTTCACCACAACTGCATAACAACTGAATACTGGGTCGGTCCCTGTCTCTCACGAGCGGGGACCGGCCCACTTCATTTCAGGCTACGGACAATAAGGAGAGCACCATGGCAACCAAGTTTGAGGTTCAGTACGAGGACGGCAAGACCGAGGTCTACACCGTCAAGCCCCGTCACATTCTCACCATTGAGAAGTCGAACAAGGGCAAGGGCATCGAGTCCACCATTGAGGCCGCGTACCGCATGGCCTACCTCGCGTCAGGCTCGAACGCCTCGTTCGATGAGTGGATCGACAGCACCTCGGACATCACCCCGGTGGACGATGAGCCGACCCCTACGAGCGGCGCGTAGCAGAACTTACAGTGTTGACCGGCGTGCCTCCGAGCGAGATTCTGGACATGGACATGACCATGTTCACAGCTCTCTCGGAGGCCGCTGTTGACGGTGCTACGCGCTGGAATCAAGACACAGAACTTTTGGCATCTCTGCTAGAGATGCTACACGCACACTACCTGCTGACTGCTAGGGCGAACGGGGCCAAGCAGACAGGCAAGCCCATGCGGGTGCCACGACCGGGAGACAGGGCAGACAATAAGCCCGAGCCGGTCTCACCCGCTGCGTTCGCTACTTTTCTTAGGAGTCAATAATGGCTGGTGGGTCAGTCGGTCGCATTTGGGTGACCGCAGACGTTGACATGAAGCAGTTTGAAGCCAAACTGAAGCGCATGGAGGACTTGTCACGCGAGACCTCTTCGCGCATTGACCGTACCGTCGGTGGCGGGGGCGGCTCTTCAAGTGCTTCGGCCAGTGGAGCCGCCGCTGCTGACGCACTGAACAAGACCGGCGCTGCCGCGTCTCGTGCTCTGCGTCCGACAACGGCACTGAATTACTCGATGCTGCGCCTGTCGCAGGCGTTCGTGAACCTGCGCTACAACAACCCCCTCGGCGTGATCGCCGGTCTGGGTCAGGCTGCTTCGTCAGCCATGCGAGGCATCAGCGGTCTTACTGGTGGCATGAAGGGCGGCGGCGCGGCTGGGATGCTTCTCTCCGGCGCTCTGACCGCTGTCTCTGCCGCTGCGGTGGCCGCTGGTGTGGCAGTGCTGGGCACGGCGGCAGCCGTCGGCATGATGGCAAAGAACGGCCTCGACGCTGCTGCTGACATGGAGATGCTGAAGATCCAGTATGAGGGCATGCTGGGCAGCGCTAAGGAAGCACAGGCTGAGGTCAACTTCCTCATGGAGTTGGGCTCGGAGTCGGTGGTTCCCACGGAGACAATCCTGGAAGCCAACCGCCAGTTGCTCGCCTTCGGCATCACTGCCACTGACCTCCGCCGTAACCTCGTAACGTTCATGTCCGACTACGGCTCTGCTGCCGGTCTGACGACGGGACAGGTGCAGAACCTCGGCTACGTCATCGGCCAGATCAACGCGCAGGGCAAGGCTCTGACGCAGGACATCCGGCAGTTGGCGAACGCCTCTATTGGCATCGACAAGTTGGCCGCCTCTATCGGTGTGTCAACCGCTGAGTTTCAGAAGATGGTGTCGGAGGGCAAGGCCACTGCCGATGTCATCCTCCCCGCCATCCTCAAGATTGGCGAAGGTTCCAAGGACGCCGCTGAGAAGGCACGCAACTCTGCTCGCGGTATCCTGAACAACCTCAAGGACATCACCCGCGTCAACATGGCGAAGGCGTTCGAGGATCTGCTTGAGAAGATCAAGCCGGTTCTGCGCTGGGTTGAGACGTTCGTCAGCGCTTTCGATTTCAGCTTCATCGCTAAGTCGATTGACCAAGTTGGCAAGTACTTCACCGCCCTGTTCAAGGACGCCAAGGCCGGTGCGTTTGCCACATCAAAGAACATCTCACACTTCATTGGGCAGACGATCAACGTCGTCGGGTACGCGATCTCGAAGTTGATCGAATACTGGATGGCACTCTACAACACGGTGCGCGTGATCTGGGAGGCTATCTCCTCAGGTGTGCAGCACGCCATGGGGTTTGTGGTGGACAAGGTTGCCACAGTCATCGGCTGGGCAGCGACCGTGGGCGAGGCGTTCGGACAGTCGTGGGGTGACAGTCTCCGTCAGACGGAGCAGTCTGCCCTGAACTGGGCGAGCACCACTACGGATGCTGCGTTTGCTGCCGGTAACGCGATGGTGGAGTCTGCCAACGCCGCTGCTGGCGCGTGGAGCAATGTGTTCAACTTCAGTGGCTTCAAGTGGATGGAGCCTACGCTCACCGTTGTGAGCAAGGGGCTTGACCCGGCTACTACTGCGGGTGGGCTCACACCAACGCCAGACACAGACGGCAAGGGTAAGGGCGGCAAGGATGACCCCCGCTTCGCTAAGTGGAAGGAATGGCTGGAGAGCCTCAAGGATCTCATTGCCGACTTCAAAGAGGCGCGCTATGACCTGATCCGTCTCCAGTCCGGTCTCTTCGGCACTGAGGGCGAACTGTCCAAGGCCATGAAGTTCGGTAACGAGGCTGACGAGTGGCAGGCCGATGTTGACAGCATCATCGGTGGCTACGAGCAGGCTGCCGACGCTGTTCGGCGTTACTACGACGCCATGGGCGGCGGCGAGGACAAGTTGTTCGGCGCGAAGGTTGCCAAGAAGGCTGCCGCGCAGCGCAAGGCGGCTCTCGCCAACTTGCAGGCTGACACGCAGCGTCTTGTCACACTGGCGCAGGAGAACCAGCGGCTTCAGACCGAACTGGCGAAGTGGCGCGAGGGTGAGACTGGCCGCTTGCAGAAGCAGTTGGACGCGACCGAGCGCACCTACCAAGGGTTCATCGGCGCTGACGGGTACTTCGTCAAGGGCATGATCCAGAAGGCCAACGAGGCTCTGGATGCTGCCACGGCGGCGTACGAGGCTGCCAACGACAAGTTGCAGGAACTCATCCAAGAGCGCGACACGTTCCTCTCGGGCATCCGTGACTCGGCTCGCTCGTTCGTCAACGCCCTGTCCACGGCTTCGACCGTGGTGCAGGAGTTCCGTCGCCTCGATGACATCGGCTCCTTCGTTCTCACAGAGAAGAAGGGCACCGAGTCACTCAAGGCGCAGATGAAGGAGCGTCTGGAGACTCTCAAGGAGTGGGCGAAGAACCTGCAAACCTTGCGGGACAAGGGGCTCAGTGGCGACCTCATCAAGGACCTCATGGCTGCTGGCCCTGAGGCCGCTGGTGCGGCTGTCGCGGACTTGGCTAACTCCGGCCAGGATTCCATTGACGAAGTGAACGCGATCCAGTCCGAACTGGCATCGGTCATCGGCTCGGTGCAGGGTCAGGCCAACGACATGTTCTTCTCGTCCGCGATTGCGGCGCAGCAGAGCATCGTCAACGGGCTGGCCGCACAGAAGGCTGCGGCTGAGGCTGCGGCTCTGGCTGCCGAGGCTGAGTACCAAAAGACCCGTATGGCTCTTGAGGCTCAGATGGCCGAGGTCGAGGCTGGCACCGACGAGCACTCCCGCCTGCTCAAGCAGCAGATGGAGACGAACGCTATCGAGGCCGCGAACATCACTGCGGCCATCACTGCGGCTCTCAAGAAGATCACGGACAAGGACAACCCCTTCAACCCGAAGAAGGTTGGCAAGAGCGTGATCGACGGCCTCATCAAGGGGCTGGAGGCCAAGGAGCCCGCGCTCATCAGGAAGGCTCAGGCCATCGCTGATGCGGTCTCCAAGACCATCGCCAAGGCGCTCCAGATCAACTCGCCATCTAAGTTGATGATGCAGTACGGTGCGTGGGTCGGTGAGGGTCTGGCTATCGGTATGGATTCGTCCATGTCGCAGATTGAGGCCGCGTCCTTCCGCATGGCGGGGGTCACGGTTCCTGATCTGGGGGCCGATGGTGCGAGCACTCCGGTGGTCAAGGTGTTCATCGGTGACCAAGAGTTGCGCGATATTGTCGATGTGCAAGTGACCGAGGCTTCGGCCCGCGATCTTGACACTGTTCTGTCCGGTAGGAGAATCTAATGGCACTTTCAGTCCCAACAATCGTGGCAATTGCGAACCAACAGCACCGCCGCGTGACGCTTCTCGTTACCAGTGACGTTGGCTCGACGGTCACCGTGCATCGGACGGCGGGGTCTAACGATCCCGTCCCGGTGCGCGGTGGCTACGAGGTCACCATGGTCAATGGCGAGATTCTCGTCATCGACTACGAGATCCCGCAGGGCTACAGCCTTGAGTACGGGGTCACGGCCACGGACGGGGTGGACACGCTGGAGGCAACTCCGGTCGCGGTCAGCCCGTTCGACTTCGGTGGCGATGTCGTGTTCTCCCTTGGCGATCCCAAGGGGGGCATGGTCATCAACGTGGAGTCGTTCCCATCTCTCAAGTACGGCATCCAGCAGGACGTTGTGCGTGTGTGGGGGCGGCGCGATCCGGTGGTGGTGAGCGGTATCCGCGAACTGCCGTCAGGCACGCTGAACCTCATCACGCTCGACTTGACCGAGCGGGCAGCCCTACTCGACATCCTCAAGGGCGGGGCCATCCTTGGCTTCAACCCTTGGAAGGCCGAGTACGGCGTCGACTCGATCATGTACCTGTCGGTGGCTGACGTTACTGAGGCACGCACCTCACCCCTAGCGGCTGAGGATTCGCGCCGCTGGTCACTGACGGTGCAGCAGGTTGGACGCCCCGCCGCCGTGTGGGAGTACCCGCTTGGTGACGTGCAGACGTGGGGAGAGTTCCGCGATTCAGCTCCACTGTGGGCTGATACCGAGAGCGGGCAGTGGTTGGATGCGGTGGGACTATGATTACCGCATCGGATAAGTACAAACTCGCTCTCACGGGGTCGCACACTGCGCTCACCCGCGTAGTTGTGCTGAACCCGAACGCCAACAACACCTACTCTGAGGGAGACACCCTCGCGGTGGCGTCAGGTACGCTGACCATCGACGGTCGGCGCAACATCTGGCGGCAGGCCACGTTTGTCGTGGTCCCTGAGGTGCAGGAAGTGCTGGACCCACTCAAGCAGATCACTGTCGACACCCGGCTGCGCCTACAGCGCGGTATTCGGTTCTTCGACGGTACGGAAGAGTGGGTCACCATCGCCACGCTGCAAGTGCAGGAGGCACGGGAGACGCTCGGTAAGGCAGGGCTGGAGGTCGTTGCATACGATCCCGGCTCGCTGGTGTCGGATTACTCCCTCGTCACTCCGTATGCCCCACAGGACATCAGCCAGCAGCCCCTCACCACGGTGGAGGCCATTCAGGACCTCGTTGACATTGCGGTGTGGGACACGATCACATGGACCGTGGACGGCGGGATCGACATTGCTGTCGAGCCGCCTGCTGGCACAGTGTTCACGGGCTCGCGCTGGGATGCGGTGACTAACCTCGCCAAGTCCCTCGGTTCCGTGGTCCACGCTAGGCCGGATGGCTCATGGCGTATCCGTAAGATCGACATTGGCCCCCAGACGCCCGTCCTGACTGTTGAGTCGGGCATAGACGGCGTGCTGGTGTCAACGAACATCTTGCGCTCGCGCCGTGAGCAGTTCAACGCCGTACCGCTGCGGTGGGAGTCCCCCGCTGGTGGCGGGCTGGTGTTCCTTGTGGACAACGACTCTTCTTCTCCGACGTTCTGGAATGGCCCGTTTGGGCGCAAGCCGAGCAGTGAGCAGAGGGTCGATACGGTCACAACGGAGGCGCAGGCGATTGACGCGGCTGCTGCTCTACTGGAGCAGTTCCGTGGCTACACGTCCTCGATCTCGTTCAGCATGGTGCACAACCC
>Ga0181560_10005467_pt1 | contig 11365 bp, 7 predicted proteins | sample 011ome_20_FD_133751 | JGI IMG/M metagenome (GOLD analysis project Ga0181560, IMG submission 133751) | Coastal salt marsh microbial communities from the Groves Creek Marsh, Skidaway Island, Georgia - 011509CT metaG (megahit assembly) | ecosystem: Environmental > Aquatic > Marine > Intertidal zone...
GAGGTGGTTAAGGTTCGTGCGCTGGAGGTTTAGGCGAGGGAAGCGAGGGTATCGCGAGCCGCGGGTGCGACGACGCGAGCGTCCGCGCGAGATTTGATTTTCGTCGTTGTTTCGCCGTCTTCAGTCGCACCTTCGCGAGCTGAAGCGCGGCCCGCCCCCGGGGTGGGGACGTCCTCCATCGCGCGAGGACGAAGGATGTTCGCACGATACGACCGCTCACGTCGAGAATTTCCGAGGAACTCGAGTTCTCGTTCGACGTGCGATGCGCGACGAGCGCGGACGCGTGTGACGGGTGCGCGCGATTGACGAAGAAGACTGTGGACGCAGCGGTTGTCGTCGTCAACTCCAATTTCAAAGCTGCGGATGTGGATTTCAAAGCTCGTGGGTTGAAGAGGTAGATTGATCGGTAATTGAACCTCGTTTGATCGATTTGTTTGACCCTGGTCGCTCCGGTGAAGCAATCGGTCAGTCGCGGCCTCGGATGCGCCGTCGGCCTCAGCGCCGCGCACCTCACGACAGTTTTGCACCCGAGATTCTTCCCGGGACCGGACACAACCGACGCGAGCGCGCGCCGCGGGCATGCCGCTCGGGAGCGGCGCCCCGTGGGGCGGCGAGCCGATCGACGCCTCGCCCGAGCGAGGAGGGACGGACTCCGGGGACGCTTCCTCGTCCAGGGCGAGGGGCGACGGGACGAATCCTCCGCCCTCTTCGGAAGAACCCAACGCGCGGCAGCGCGACGGCGACGCCGCGGTCGTCGTCCTCGCGGTGGACGCGAAGCGATGGAAAGACGCGCTGCGCGCGCGCGGGTGGTTAGACCGTGGCAGGCGCGCGACGTCGTTTCCCGCGGACGACGGCGCGGGGCGGCCCGCCGCGGTGGCGTTCCCGGTCGGCGCGGAGGGCGCGTGCGCGATGTCGAAAGAGCTCGCGGACGGCGACGACGACGGCGTCCTCGCGCTGTGTAGGCTGCGCCTGCCCGCGGCGGCGCCGCCGGGGGACCAGCGCGCGAGCGAGAAGGTCGCGTCGGGCTCGGGCGCCGCCGCCGCCGCCGCCGTCGCCGCCGCGCCGAAGCCACCGCCGGCGATGCCGATCGACGCGCCCGTGCTGTGGCCGCCGCCGCCGCCGCCGCCGCCGCCGAGCGGGGGCGCGGTCCGACGCGTGAGATGCCCGTCGACGCCCGCGGCGTTCGCGGAGATCATCGCGTCGATGGAACCGGTCGTCTTCACGGACGTCCCCATGGGCACCGCGACGGAGGAGTGGACGGTCGACGCGCTGATGAAGTCCGCGGAGTCGGAGCGAATCGTCGACGTCCACGTGTGCCCGCCGCGCGACCGCGACGGAGACGGCGAGGGAACGACGGACGACGCGGAGCACGAGGACGTCGTCGTCGTCGACCTCGCCGGGCACCGCGCCCCAGGAACGCGACGGAACTTCCAGTTTCGAAAGATGAGGTTCGCGGAGCTCGTGGAGAGAGCAGCCGGGGTCGCGTCGTCGTCGCCGCCCGTGATCGCGCCCGGCGAGAAGTACTACCTGCGGTCCGTCGCGACGACCGCGCCGACGAAGACCGCGGCGCACTTCCCGGAGGCGTACCCTTCGCTCGCGGCGTCGATGCGACCGGGCGTCGTCCTCCCCGACGGCACCGGGGACGGACCGATATGGCCGAAGGGGCGATATCACAGCAGCGTGTTGCGCGTGTCGTCCCCGGCGACGGCGCTGTGGACGCACTACGACACGCACGATAACCTCCTCGCGCAGGTCGTCGGGAGCAAGACGGTGACGCTGTGGCCCCCACACGCGGAGCCGTTCATGTACGTCGAGGGGAGCAGCAGTCGCGTGGACGTGGACGCGTTCGGACGAGACGCGGACGCGGCGGCGGCGGCAGCGGCGAGGTACCCAAAGTTCGCCGCCGCCGCGGGGAGCCGCCGCGTCGCGCGCTTGGGCCCGGGAGAGGCGCTGTACATCCCCGCGCTGTGGTTTCACCACGTCTACGCGCACGCGAGTCGCACGTCCCCGCTGTCCGTCGCGGTGAACGTGTTCTGGCGGTGCGAGGGGACGCACGAGCTGCACGACGCCGGGGACGCGTACGGGAACAAAGACCCGCCGGCGGCGAGACGCGCGGGGGACCTCGCCGCGCTCGCGGGGGACGCGATCGACGCGTTGCCGGAGCCGCACCGGACGTTCTACGCGCGGCGGGCGGTGCAGAGGCTCGCGGCGCAGCTCGGGATGGAGTTAGGGGTGTAGTCTAGCTAGAGACGATGGGAGTGGAGAGAGAGACGATGGGAGTGCGCGCGATTATATCGGATACTATTCACACAAACCCATCCTCGCTCGGCCGCGCGTCCCGCCTGGTCGCGCGGGATCACGCGCGTGATTCACGCTCGTCGTATCGTACAGTACACTCGCCGACCTCGGCGTTCGACGTCTTTCCTTCCATCGTTCTCCATCTCGGTCAACTGTTAAAGTTCACGCCGAACCCGCCGCTCTGTCTCCCGCCGCGGCGGTACAAAAACTGCGCCGGGGACCCGCAGTACGCGTGAAACTCGCTCCCCGCGCGGCTCAGTCTTCGGCACGAGTCCTTCACGACGCGTTCGAACCCTTTGAGTTCCTCCGCGTGCGTCTCCCGGTACAAACGCATCGCGACGCACGCGATGAACGCCATCACGACCCTGGTCCACGCGCTGGCGAGGACGAACGCCGTCACGGCGACGCTCGCGGCGACGCCCCACCGCTTGTTGCTCTCCAGTTTCCTCCACCTCGCGCCCGCCGCCGCGTCGACGACGTCGAGCGCCTTCGCGAGCTTCGCGCGGTGCGTCTCGAACCCGATCGGGACGGTGAACGCGCCGACCCACAGCACGAGCGCCGTGACCCACGCGCTGTTGAGCAGCCCGCCGAGGAGTGACACGCCGTACGCGCCCGTGAACGCGACCAGCGTGGCTCTGTTGGACCTCCCGGATAGCGTCGTCTCGTTGGCGGCGGTCAACGCGTTGACGCACGACGCGCAAAACACCGCGAGCTCGACGACCGCGTCCGCGTCCACCTTCAGACCGTGCGTTCTGCGTGGGAACACGGACGCGAGGAGCCACGCCTTGGTGAGGTACGCCATCGCGACGTAGGAGCATATCACGACGGGGTTCACGCGTACCACGGACGCGAACGCGGTGGGCGCGCGAACCACCGCCAGCGCCGCGACGCCGACGCTCAACACCGTGAGCGTCCGCGCGACGTCGCGCCACATGAGCAGACGGCACAGGCCGCTCTCGCGGAACGCGATGGGGCCCGCGCGACCGCCGTACCGCTGCTGCGCGCGGTGCTGCGCTTCCATCTCCGCGTCGAGGGCGTCCGGGGAGACGCCGGCGTCGCGCGCGCGGCGAATGCGCGCGATGGTGAGCGCCCCCGGCGCGGGCTTGACCGTCGCGGGGAGGGTGTCGTCGTCCGAGCCGACGCCGGGGGAGTCCGCGGCGGGTTCGGGGGACTCCACCACGGGCGTGCGGGGGGAGGGTTCGGGCTGAGGCGCGGGCGCCGCGCGCGAGGCCGCGGCGGCGGACGCCGCCGCGGCTTTCTTCGCACTCGCGGTCGCCTTCCTCTGCGCCTTCTTGTTCCCTTTCCGCGCGCGTCCGCGCGCGAGCGCGTCCTCCACGAGCCTGCTGCTGTTGCTGATGTTCCCGAACGCGGGTCGATCCGGGAACCATCGGCTCCCGCCCGGGGTGCGCGTCACGCCCTTCGCGTCGCGGTGCAACTCGTCCAGGGTGATTGGCCTCTCCCGGCCGCCGCGAAGATTCGGCTGGGCGTTTTCGTCGCGCGTATCGCGCTCGCCGTGGAGGCCGTTCGCCGTCGCCGCGGCGTAGAACGCTCCTCCGGCGCCGTCGCCATCGAAACGACGAGGTGACGGGGTGATGTCGTAGTACATCGCGTCCCGTGAAGCGCGCGCGTGCGGGTGCCTCGGGAAGTGTCGCGAAACGCTCGACGCGTTTATTTTCGCAGTTCCCCTTGGATGACTCGAACAGTGCAGTTTACTGATGTCAACAACTCGAACCCCGCCCGGCTCCCGGGGCAGATCTGACGGCGCCGGGACGCGCTGACCCCGGGACCGCGCGCGCGTCCACCCGAACCCCCCCGCGCGCGCGAGCCATGGCCGCGACGCCGGTCGGAAAGGCCGTCGAGGACGTCCTCGCGGTCGTCACGCGCGCGGAGGCGATCTTAGCGTCCGGGCCGCCCTCGGAGGACGCGCTCGTGGACGAGATCGACGCGCTCGTGAAGGCGCTGCCGAGGCTGAGAGAAGCCGCGAAGGAGACGACGGCGAAGGACGACGTCAGCGCGACGTTCCCGATCGGGGTGCTGCAGCACGTGGACGAGGGGAAGGACCCAGTGCGGTTCGTCGTGGACGGGCTCCTCGCGGTCGGGGAAGCGAACGACGCGTGCAAGGGCAAGGTGAACGTCTTCGACGCGTTTCACAGAGCCCTGGAGGAGGAGATGTCGAAGCCGAGGACGCCGCCGGGCGGCGAGGACGCGAGCGCGAAGGAGGAGGAGCCCGCGCCGTCGCCGAAGCGAGCGAAGCGGTCGCCGAAGAAGAAGTAGGCGGTCGATCGGTCGACCGCGAGAGATAGCTACGATAGCAGAAGACGTGATTTATTTAGGGTACGACTAGCGTAGCGGCTCGGCGGACGTAGCCGTCGAGCACCGACGAACGCGCACGATACCGAGGCGTCGTTCGTGTTGTACCGCACGACGTGTTCGTCAATCGATCATCACATCAGAACCCGCGAAGGCGGCTAAGTCCACCCCGGGGTCCCGCGCGCTCCGCGCTCGCTCGCGCCGCGGCTTCTTCGGGCTCAGCAGCACGCGCTCTTCGTCTGCGCGCCGCGGCGGGAGTCGAGGACCACCCCGGGCGCGGGCGTCGACGGCGGCGCCGTCCGCGGCAGTTTCCTCGCGATCTCGTAGAAGAGATCGTTCACGTTCGCCGCCGTCTTCGCGGACGTTTCCATGAAGAACAGCCCGTTCTCCTCCGCGTACGCCTCCGCCTCGGACGCCTCCACCTCTCGCTTCTCCGCGGACAGATCCGCTTTGTTCCCCGCCAACGCCATGACTAACGACGCGTTGCCTTGCCTCTGCAGCTCCTTCACCCAGCTCTTCGCGCGCGCGAACGAGGACTGCGACGAGATGTCGTAAACGATGATCGCCGCCGCGGCGCCGCGGTAGTACATCGGCGCGAGGGAGTGGTACCGTTCCTGCCCGGCGGTGTCCCAGATCTCGAACTTGACCGTCGCGTCGTTCACCGCGACGCACTGCGTCAAGAACGCCGCGCCGATCGTGCTCTCTTGGTAGTCGAAGAACTGCCCTTTCACGAACCGAAGGACGAGGGACGATTTCCCCGCGCCCATGTCGCCGAGGAGCACCTGGAGGGAGCGAGCGGCGGGGGACGCGTCGTCGGAAGGGGCGTCGTGGAGGGAAAAAAAAGGCCAGACTGGCGAGGCGCCCGCGGGCGGGGGGGATCCGCGCGCGACGACGGCGAAGGGCGGGGGCGAGACGCACCAGCTTCGCCTGCATGACGGACATGTTCTTCTACGTGCCCCGAGCGAGTTTACGTCGAACTCGCGTGCGGTGAAGAGTGAGATCCGGAGGGCTGACGTCGTTGTTTGCCACCATTTCGAACTTGCAGTTGTTCGGACACGGCCGAGACTGGAAGAATTTCACCCGCGGCGACTGGCGAGCGAGGACAGAGCAGAGGGGCCAGACGACGCCGCGCGTCCGTCGGCGACCCCCCACCCCGCGTTAGGGATGGGGACGAAGATGGACGCGCGCGTGCCCGCGTCGCCGCCCAGCGTCGTGGACGACCTGACCCGGGCGGCGACGCGCGCGGCGACGAGCGCGTTGGCGAAATTCGTCGCTGTGGCGATGGTGCTCGCCGCGCTGTTGACGCGCACGAGCGACAGCGCGCTGAGGAACCTGCCGCTCGCGCTCGTCGTCGTGTGGGCGACGCGGTGCCTCGCGGATCGAAGAGTCGCGCGCGTGGAGACCGCGCGAGCGAGGAAGGCGGCGACCGAGGATGGGGGTGGGGAGCGGCGCGTCGGCGGCGACGGAATCGCCGACGGAGGAGGCACCGTGGACGCGACGAGGGCCGCCGCGGCGGTGGCGGCGGCGGCGGCGAAGGCGGTGGAGCGCCGCGCCCGGGGTGACGACGGCGCGGACGCGCGAGGACGACGCCCGGACCCGGTGATGGAGCTGAAGGAGCTTCTGAGGCGCGTGGAGAGGGATGAGAACGTCGCCTCGGCGTCTGACGCCGCCGACGCCGCGACCGCGTCGACGTCGTCCACCGGCGGGGTGCTCCGCGCGTGGGAGAGTCTTCGAGAGCACGTCGTCGACGAGTTCGTCTCGAGGCTGTGGTACAGGAACCTGACGCGCGACGTGGAGTTCGTCGCGGGCGCGCGTCGGCTGTTGGACGTCGCGTTCGCTCGGCTGGCGCACCGGACGCGAAACGCGGATCTCGCGTCGTTGCTGCTGAGGAAGCTCCCGGAGATATTAACCGAGCAGCTGGAGGCTTTTCGCGCCGCGCGAGCCGCGTGCGGGGGCGTGGACGCGTTCGCGAGACGGACGCCGACGGAGAGCGACGACGCGCTCGCGAACGAGCTGCGAAAAGTCGGCCGCTTACATCCCGGCGTGGACGGCGCTCGAAAAGGAGACGACGGCGTGTGGACCGGCGCGAACGGCGGCGGCGCGAGCGCGGACCCCGCGATGGTTTTCCTGCGACGAAAGTCCGACCTCGCCGCGCGGGCGATGTTGTCCGAGGAGGACGGCGGGAATCACCTCTTGTTCCCGCTCACGCGCGAGCTGCTCGCGGTGTCCGTGTTCCGGCCCGTTCTAGGGTTCGCGTCGCCGTCCTGGGTGCACCGAGGGTTGAACGCGCTCCTCGCGCGGGAGAAGGAAGCGGCGCGGGAAAAGACGCCGACAGAGAGCGTCACGTCGCCGGGTCACCGACGCGCGGGCTCCGAGAACATCCTCGCGTCGTCGCCCAAAAAGAGCGCGTCCGTCGGCGACCTGTCCGCGCTCGCGACGGACGTCAGCGAAGAGGAGGACGACGACGGCGAAGCGTACGAGCTCGCGAGGATGATCGGCGACGACGAGCCGGAGCGGCAGAGGGCACCGAGGGCGATCTCCGCCAGCACGGGAGACGCGGCGACGAGCGGCGGCGGCGACGACGACCGCGGCGCCGGCGACGACCGCGGCGGCGGCGGCGGCGGCGGCGGCCAAACCCTGCGCGCGGAGGTATCCGAGGTGAACATCGTCGGCAAAGGCGGCTCCGCGTACGCGGTGTACACGATCCGCGTCCGCAGGGTCGGCGAGCACGGAGAGGACTGGGCCGTCGCTCGACGGTTTCGGAACTTCGAGGCGCTGCACAAGCGTCTGACCGAGTCGAGAGCGGCGCGGGACGTCGCGCTGCCGCAGCTCCCGAAGAAGCGCTACTTGCTGCACTCGCTGGACGGCCCGTTCGTGGAAGGTCGACGACGACTGTTGGACGCGTACCTCGCGTCCATACTCTCGAACGATATCCTGTGCGTCTCCGAGGAAGTCGGCGAGTTTCTCAGCGCGAACAACGTCAAGTACGGCAAGAAGAAGAAGAACGCCGTCGCCGCGATGGCCAAGTCGCTGACGCAGTCCGTGGAGGACGTCTTCAAGAGCGGGAAAGAGAAGGACAAAGACGCGCGGGGGGTATCGAACGCGGGCATCGACGACGTCGCGAACGGCGCGAGCGCCAAGGGGCACCGCCGCGGCGTCTCCGTCGGCGCGCTGTCGCTGCGCGGGGACGACCTAGGCGTCTACGACGGCGGAGGGGAGCTGTCGAGATCCTCGAACCCAGTCCTCGAACGCGCGCAGTCCGCGATTGACGAGAAGGACGAGGTCGCGCCCGCGGGCGGGCGGCGCGGTCGAGAGGACGCTCGAGAGGACGCCGGCGTCATCGACGCCGCGTCTGGGGTGCTCATGGACGGCCCTTTGTTCGGTTTGTTCGAGGCGCTGTTCCATCTGCAGTCGAAAGGATTCGTTCGTCGAACGATCGTGACGGTCGCGAGGCAGACGTTGGATTTCTTCGTCGGCTCCGCGGTCGAGGACTGGGTCTCGAAGACGCTGAAGGATATCCGGACGCCGCGAACCGCGGCGAACGTCGTGAGCTTCGTGGATAAGTCCATGTGGCCGAACGGGGCGTGGTACAATCAGACGAAACCTGAGGACGTGCCCGCGCTGATGCGTGAGATCGCGGCGGCGGACGAGATCACGAGGGCGGAGGTCAGAGAAGCGCTTCTGAACCTCGGCGACCGAGGCGGGCCGTTACTCGGCGTGTTGGGCGCGCGTAATTACACCCGCGCGGCGCTGGACTTTCTCGCCGCCGCGAGGAGCGATCTCATGACGCGACAGATTGGCTTACACGTCGTCGAGGCCGTGCTCGACGAGCTGTTCCCCGAGGGACGCGATGACGACGTCGAGGACGCGGCAACGCGCGCAGATTCGACGATAGGGGAGGTAGAGGCGGCGGCGGACGACGACGACCCGGCCGCGGGCGTCGAAGCCGCGGCGTTAGAGCTCTACGCGACGACGGCGTTGCAGTACGAGCGTTGACGATACGACGTGTTATCATCATTAGTTATGACGATCTTGACGAGACGTTTTTCACGACGTGAACGAACCACCAACAGCTTGAAAACTTTTTCGTTATTCTTCACAAAAATATTTCTCTTCCACATCTTCTTACACACGCGAGATCGCGTTTGATCGCTCACGCGCTCCTGACGCGCAGCGCGTCGTTTTTGTAATCCACCGGGATCGTGTCTTCCGCGGCGTTCAACAAGAGCCAGTCCAGCGCGTCCACCTGCCGCTTCTTGTTGAACCCCGCCTGGCCTTCGCCCTCCTCCGGCTCCACCTCCGTCTCCGAGAGCGCCTTGTCCACCTCGCTCTCCGCGAACCCCCACTTCACGAGCGTCGTCTTCGCCTTCTTCGTCGCCTTGGACGCGCTCGCGGTCTCCTCCTTCGCCTTTGCCTTCTCCTTCGGCTTCTCCTTCGGCTTCTCCTTCTGCGTGTAGACGACCGTCGCGACGGGCGCGTCCGCGGGGACGGCGTCGCCGAACGTCAGGTCGGACTCGTCCACGGACGTCAACAGATCCGCGTTGAACATCGTCTTGTTCGCCCCACTCCACGCGCTGTTCGCGGGGACGAAGTCGCCGTCGTCCGAGTCGAGGCTCGAGCCGATGTCCAGCGAGCTCCCGATCGCGCCCGCGTCGGGCTTGCGTTTCTGTTTGCTGTTGATGACCGCTCGCACGTTGGCCGCGATCGCGGGGACGTCGTTCTCGTCCCTGCTCTTGGACTTCTTCTGTCGCTTCGCCGCGCCTTTCTTCTTCCCGCCGGTATCGCTCGAGCCGCCGCCGGATTTGGTCGGGGCGTACGACGCGTACCCCCCCGCGCCCGCGTCGTCGTACTCGTCGTACGAGTCGAACGAGCTCAAGTCGCCGTAGTACGCGTAATCGTCCTCGTAGCTGCCGCTGCCCTTCTTCTTCGCGGCGACGACGACGAGCGCGCCGCGCGTTTCAGCGCCGCGCGATCCGACGGGGGACGTCGAGATCGATTGCTTCGCGCGCGACGCGCATCGAGACGCGCGCGCGCTGGACGCGACGCGCGCGGAGGCGAAAGTCGTATTGGATAGGCCCCCGATCGCACCGAACGCCGCGGCGGTCATCGCGTTCGCGCGCGCGTCCCCTCGCGCGATCGATGCGCGAGACGCGGTGCTTGCTTTCGCGTGAAGTTCGACGTACGACCACGCTCGAGCGTGCGGGATTGTTTCCCGAAGGCCGTCGACGGCGTCCGCGCGCGGTTCGTCCTGTCTCACGCGCTTCCGCACGTTTTCCCACACGAAAAAGAGAAGCAGCCGGGAAACTTACAACCAAAACTTGCAACAGATAACAGTGCTACTTTCCCTGAAGGTGCCAGCCGGCGGCTTGTGATTGGCTGGTGAAACAATCGAGCGCTGTCACCCATGAGATGGCTAAGATAAATAGAAAGATACAGCAACGAGTGCTTGTGCAGGGGAGAGATTTCCCGCGGACGCGCACTTCTCACTCCGCGCCTCCTCACGCGACACAGTCTCCGACGATGAAGAGCGTCTGTGAAGTATGCACCACCGCCCCCGCGACGCTCATGTGCGTCGCGGACGACGCGGTCATGTGCGGCACGTGCGATAAGAGGTGCGTCTTTCCCGGGTTCAAATGTCGCTTCGAGGACGTTCGCGCCTTTCCTCATTAGCGCCAAACGGCGCGGTGCCGTCGCCGGGAGACCGCGCCGCGACGCCGCGTCGACCGCGTTTCCCGCGCGCGCGACGCTCGATCGCGTCGGGAACACTTCGAAGCACATCTCGCGCCGGGACGCTCGACTGACGAGAATCTTCACCCCCTGTGCCCGCCGCAGCGTCCACTCCGCGAACGCGGTCGTCGCGAAGCACGAGCGCGTCGCGTTCGCGTCCACGGGCGAGAAGATAAACTGTGACATCTGCCAGGTACGCGCGGCCTCGACCCGCGAAAAACGCGCGAAAGCGCGTCCGCATGAACTGTGCACCCTCGCGGTGCATTTTCCTCCTCGCGATACGCCGTCGGGCCGTCGACGGCGCGACGCGACGGGTATTCCGCGCGACAAGTCGAACGTAAAATCCCGCGGAACAAAAAGAAAAAAAAACAAGATCCGTCGCTCACGCTCGCGTCTTCTCTCTCTCCCTATCCGCCGCAGGTGAACCCGGTGTACACGATCTGCCACGAAGACCGCGCGTTCTTATGCCGCGGCTGCGACGTGTCCCTGCACAGCGCGAACGAGGCGGTGAAGAAGCACCGCCGATTCTTGTACACCGGCGTCACCGTCGCGCTCGCGCCGCTCGGAGAGAAGGAGACCGCGACGCCGAGGGAGGCGACGGACATCGTCAAGGAGGTGCCCCCGATGGCGGCGCCGATCCGCCCGACGGTGACGCAGCCGCAGCCGCAGAAGAAGCGCAAGGCTGTGGACATCGAGGACGACTTCGCGGTGCCGACGATGTCCCCGGACAACAGCGCGGGGCACGGCGGCGTGCAGTGGCAGAGCGACGAGGAGTTCAACTCGTTCGTGCAGGACTTCGTCGGGAAGGGGGAGAAGAACCCGGACGTGAACTTCGACGGGTTTTTGGATAACTTCTTCGACGACGTTCCGCTCTCGGACGACTTCGGGGTCGTGCCTACGATGTGAGTCGCCCAGCGGCTCGGGGTAATTTTTTGAAAGGGATAATAGGTAGACGCACGCGGGGGGGGAACAAATGTACCAAGGACGAACAAAAAAAAGTAAGACGGCGAAAGAGGCGTCGAGTGAAGAA
>Ga0181560_10005469_pt1 | contig 11359 bp, 8 predicted proteins | sample 011ome_20_FD_133751 | JGI IMG/M metagenome (GOLD analysis project Ga0181560, IMG submission 133751) | Coastal salt marsh microbial communities from the Groves Creek Marsh, Skidaway Island, Georgia - 011509CT metaG (megahit assembly) | ecosystem: Environmental > Aquatic > Marine > Intertidal zone...
ATGTTCATAGATATCAGGAAGCACTTTAGTGCCGGAGCTAAACTTGAACGGTACACCAGGTATGCCGCTTTCATATTCTGCCTCGAGGTAGTAGGCGACATACCCCGATGCGGGAATTTCCATTTGTATTTCGTAAACACCAGGTGCTGTAGGACTGATTGCGGTGCTGCTGTAGCTGCGGCCTATCTTTGCCTGAGTGAAATTTCTTTCGCTTTCGTTTGTGGCTTTCCAAAGAAGAACTTTTGTCGGCTTCTCGAGTGAGAAAAATGTGATAGTTCCCGTGTCGGAAACTTCCCACGAATAGCGCGGCAGCGGCACGTTATGCACAACAGAGTGATACCAGGCATCCATACTGTCAATAACATCCGTATCACGCATGCTGTGATTCGAGTTGGGCACGTAACGCAGGTGCTTTTCTCCGATAAGATCATCCCAATAAAATTGCCAGGAATCGGGTAGGAAAAACTCATCCCCCGTCGAATTTAGAATGTATTTGGGTAGGGTAAGCCGGTCTCTGTACTCATAGGGCTCAACGATATCCATTAATTGATCCCATTCCGGCGTATCTATCCAGTTAACCACGCCGCTGGCGACATAATCGATAACGGCCAGGGAATAAGCACCGTAAACTGAATAGTGATGTTTAAAAGATTCACTGATATTCAGCATGTCGATAACGATAGGGGCGATAGCAACTACCCTTGGGTCAACAATTGCAGTTGTCCAGGTTGTCCAGCCGCGCTTCGAACCTCCGGCTACAATAAAGTTATCCACACTTATTTCATTTTCTGAATTACTGGACACTACAGAGGTGACAGTATCCATGGCTCTTACGGCAGATTTTGTCATGGGCAGTCTTAGCGGCCATTTTTCATCACCGGTACGAAAATATTTGTCCCAGGTGTAGGCAATGATTGCATCTTCTGTTCTGCCGATATCAGGGCTGTCTGAGAAACGAAGCGGTTGATTTGGAACCATGTACAGTGTGCTGACCACTGTGTTAGTTCTGAGTGCTCGAGTAATATCATTCTCAGGTGCTGCGTCTGGGAGACCGTCCGACTTGCTGCCCCCGGTGACGTACAAAAATGAGATATTGCTCTCAACGCTCTCCGGAATGGTCACGGTCATGTAATGTCGCCAGATCGGATCGTTGACTTCGGCGCTAGTCAGCCATTTCTGGGAGGTCATTTCTATAATCAGAGTCTCGTATCCCTGCCCTGACACGGTATCAGCAATGGTGTACGCATAATTTTCATCCTCTTCGTTGACATATTTATCCAAGGCCGTGAGGCTCAGACCATTGGCAAACACGGTTGCCGGGTAAGCGATGAACAGCACGAATGAAATTCGCATGAGTTTTTTGATTACGCCTTTCATTGATCACTCTCCTTTCTCATACAGGCTATGAGGCGAGCCGGCTGATGTCTGAAGATGTCCCCACGCCGTCGACATCGGCCTAACGTTTTTGAGGCACCTATATATTAACCTTACCACAGTCGCAAACACGCTGTTATTAGGCGCTTTTGGGTGGGTTCACTGCTAGCGAACCCACAAAGTGCGGTAAAAAAGCTATGCGGTTCAGAGGCTGACGCGAGCGAGATTTTGACAAACCGCGATCAGGCTTTTACTTTGGACAGTAACCACGGAATTCAGCTGGTTTTTGAGGGCTGGAGGATATTTGACCGACATAGCGATTACCACAGCCCCTTGGGCTGTAAAAACCTGAATTTCAGAAAGACTATTTCCAAGATCTGGATTTGGCGCAAAAACTTCCTATACTCCAAGAACTGAATGAGAGCCTTACGTTAGATCTAACAAGGCGATAACAAGCCTGGTAAGGGCACTCAGCGATCGTAATGTTTTAATCCGGTAAGGTCTGTCGCTTTGCGAAACAGGCCTTGTTTGCGGCTTAGAGACTAGCAATCAGGTACCTCTGACTATGATCGCGGGGGTTCGAGTGAAGTGCATCAGACATCCCGTGCTGATGCAATTTGTCCCTCAGCGCGCTAGAGCTTGTAATGAGTGCTGCGCCCCCCAAATCGCAATATTTAGCTGGCATCGAATTTGCGAGATGCGAAAGCCTTGGCAGCGTACGGGTATTGTGCCGGCCCCATTGCCTTGTATGACTAGAGTAGTTGTAATAATAATTTAGCTGCTGCATGAGTAGATTCCAAAAAAGAGAGCACAGCATTGAAATATATTGATGAAAGCTTTACTCCCGCCGAGGGGTTGGAGAGGGCAGTTAAATTACTCAAACAGAGAAACTTTGAGGCCAGTGTCTTGCCTCGTGATCTCAGCGCCGAGGGGCTTGGTGAAGAAAAAACTTTGGACTTACTCGCTTTTCATGTCCTCGGACGTGCAGCAGCTCTAGATCATCCTCTGACATTTGCTCATATGGATCCGCCGACACCGTGGATTACCTGGGCGACCTCTCTTTGGAACTCTCGTCTAAATCAGAACTTGCTCCATCCATCAATTTCGCCATTTGCATCAGAGGCGGAAACGAAAGTGATGAGCTGGATCACTCCTTTTTTCGGCATGAATGGTGGCCATATGTGCTCTGGCTCCACCGTTGCTAACCTCACTGCGCTATGGGCAGCGAGGGATGTTAGGAAAGTAACAAAGATTGTGGCGTCCGAGTACGCGCATCTTAGCATTCAGAAATCAGCTCAAATTCTCGGGCTCCCATTTGAGTGCATCAAAACAGATGAAAGTGGCAGGATAGATCGTGGTTCACTCGGTGATATGACGGATGCAGCTCTTGTTTTAACAGCCGGCACCACCGCTGCGGGGACCATTGACCCTCTTGACCTAGTGGGTCATGCCGGCTGGAGTCATATCGATGCGGCGTGGTCAGGTCCCTTACGCATGACCCAGGAATATAGCCATCTGCTCGACGGGATTGAAATGGCTGATTCCGTTGCTGTGTCAGCCCACAAGTGGTTCTATCAACCAAAGGATTCGGCATTGATCATGTTTCGCAATCCGCAGGATTGTGATCATACCTTAAGTTTAAGCAGCGACTATTTGGCGAAGCCCAACACCGGATTACAGGGCTCCCGCGGCGCAGCAGCTATTCCACTTCTCGCGACGCTGCTTGCGTGGGGTTCAAATGGGATTGCAGAGCGCATTTGTCGTTCTATGCGCCACGCGAAAAGTTTTGCGGGTAAGATCGATGAGGACGATAGGCTTATACTTTGGGCCGAGCCTAAAACCGGGATAGTTCTGTTTCGACCAAAATTTCTGTCTGTCGACGATTTTCAGCAACGCCTACCGGAGAATATGTTCTCTACTTGCAAAGTTGATGGCCAGGACTGGCTGCGTGCTGTAGCCGTAAATCCAATACTCGATGTTGAAGGCGTAATTCTGGAAATCAACAAAGCGCTCTCGTAGCATTGATATACGTCACAAAGCGTTGAAACTCGACTGATTATGACTTACCTTCTCGGGGACGGCCCAATAGAGCAGCGGCAAGCTCGAGCGCATAGATTATATGATTGAAGACGAGGATTACATGAAGCTGAAGCACATAACCACTTTTCTCTTTATTGCCTGTTTATCAGGACCACAGTTAGCAAGCGCAGACCCAAGCTATGTGTCTGATGTTATTTATGCTCGTAAAGATGGGATGGCTCTCACTTACGATGTAATTCGGCCTGAAAATCCGAATGGCGCGGCGGTAATTTTCATGATGAGCGGTGGTTGGTATTCCTCTTGGACACCGCCATCAAGGATGGCCGAATCTTTTAGCGATATGCTGAACGCTGGATTTACCATGATCCCCGTTTATCATGGCAGTGCGCCGAAGTATAAGATTCCAGACGCAGTCCAAGACGTAAGCTTGGCGACTTTACATATAAAGGAAAACGCGGACGATTATGGCATTGATGTGAATCGCATTGGCGTGACTGGCGGCAGCGCTGGCGGGCACCTTTCTTTGATGGTTGGTTTGGCCAAGGAGCAGGTGGCAGCTTCCTCCGGTGCCAATGATGGATCAGTGGATGCATCACTGGCTGCAATAGTTGCCTATTTCCCGCCAGTTGACTTCAGGCAATCTGAGTCTGAGGCGGCAGGCATTGTTAATGAGGTTTCCATGGAGGAGTTATACAGCAGATTTCCTGCGCTCTCTTTTGAGGAAAATTTGATTCCCTCTGTCTCTCCAATTACGTTTGTTGACCAGAACGATCCTCCCACATTACTGATCCACGGGGATGCGGATCCGCTCGTTCACGTCAGCAACTCGGTAGTGATGAACAAAAAACTGACAGAGAATAGTGTTGAAACCGACCTGATTATTATTCCCGGCGGCAAACATGGTTTTGGCGGGGATAATTCTGTTCGTGCTAATCAAGCCAGGCTAGAGTGGTTCAAAACCCACCTTCTGGATTAGATGGGTCGGCGCGCTCGCCGCTCCTATTGAATACGCGCTTCAGCTGGGCCCAGGTCATCGCGCCATGGCGCTCGGCAATGCTCGAGTCATCCCCTGCCTTGCCCACTTTCTTTCTGCTCTTGCCTCTCCCGGCTGGCGTGATCAGTGGCAGCAGAGAGTAATGCGAGCGCATTCGTGACCCCTGATTTCGACCCGCTGACAACACTCGAAAACTCGTGCAAGATCTCAACCAGAGCGAAGATTACGCTCCTCGACTGATAATTCGTCCTGAGCTAGTATGTCAATCAGCCAGGCTTATTCTGGCACCCTACCCAATTATTCTGGATAAGAACGATACTGTGATCACAACTGCCCATCGAGCACGCTACACCTACCCAAGCCGATTACAAACCATCTCAACGGCACTAGTTATTGCTGCCGCATTTAGCTCTGGAGTAATCGTTGCTCAGGATGTCTCCGCGGAAGCCAGTTACGGCTCAATCGATCTGGCAGGTTTTTTTAGCCCCGACCCCTATAGAGAGGAAATATTGGCTGGTGGTTCGGTAAATGCCAGGGATGTTGCAGGATGCTCGGGTTATATTTCGGATGCCCCAGACCTGGAGTTGGGTTTTTCTAATCCCGCTAGTCAACTTGGCTTCTTTGTTACTAGCGATGTCGATACGACGCTGGTAATCAATGATCCTTCGGGAGACTGGCACTGTAACGACGATTTCGATACGGCAGGTGGTACAAACGCGGGATTGAATTTTTCACGGCCCGAGGCCGGTGTTTATGATATCTGGGTAGGCTCCTACTCCGAAGATGACACATTTACTTCCGCCAATCTCTATATCACCGAGTTAGGCGCTCCCTGGAACGGGGTGAGCTCAAGCGATCAGTCAGAACTCGACCAGTTTGAAGACGCCAACTATGGCGACTTCGATCTCACCGGCAATTTCGAGCCTGACCCCTTTCGAAGGACTATCAGAGCAGGCGGTTCAGTAAATGCAAACACAGTGCAGAACTGCAGCGGCTACGTAAGCAGTGCTCCAGACTTACAGCTGAATTTTTCACAACCCTCGACATACGATCTTAGCTTCTTTGTCGAAAGTGCACTGGATACCACCTTGGTAGTTAACGGCCCTAGCGGTGAATGGCATTGCAACGATGACTTCAACGGCAACAGTGGAACCAACCCTGGCGTAGTCTTCGCCGATCCCGACGAGGGTATTTATGACATCTGGGTAGGAACATACGCAGTAGATGACGCATTCACCGAAGTCGAACTCTATATCACTGAACTGGGCACTCCCTGGGAAGGTACGTCCGGTAACAGTACCGAGACCTTTCCCAGCTCAGGAGGAAGACAGCTCATCAGTTCCGGCACTGGATTCGTCGTGAGCGCTGACGGTCACATACTCACTAACCACCATGTAATTGATGGTTGTGCGGCTCAGACTTTCCGGATTCGCGGCGACGTAGCTACCGATGCAGTAACGCTCGCCAGCAATGCCACTACCGACCTTGCGCTGCTCCGAGCAGATATTTCCGCCACACCCGCCGAGTTCAGTGGCGCGCAAACCCTACGGTTGGGAGATGAAGTGGTGGTCTATGGATTTCCTCTACTGGGCGATCTTTCTTCCCAGGGCAATCTCACCAATGGAATAGTCAGCGCCCTGAGTGGCCTGAATGATGATCTTAGTCGACTTCAGATGACCGCCCAGATCCAGCCTGGCAATAGCGGCGGCCCTGTAATGAATCGAAATGGCGAGATCGTAGGAGTGGTAGTGGAAACGGCCAATGATGAATTTTTCCGCGAACGGCGAGGAACCGCTGTGCAGAATTTGAATTTTGCCATTCGCGATTCAATCGCAAGAACATTCCTCGATACAAACAACGTAGATTATGTGCTCAACACTGCTGAGTCAGAATCGCGCAGCGTCGCTGATATCGCTGAGGCTGCACAACAGTACACTGGAATCATTAAATGCTATAGATAATAGGGCCTTACCCTCTTCAATCTTAAGCGGCAATAAACCAATAACAACTAGGCTATTCTTATCTCGGATCTTCTCAGCAAGGAACGCATCATCGCGCCCGCAGGCTATAACCGCTGGCGCGTGCTCCTCGCTTCTATCACCATCCATCTCTGCATCGGTTATGTTTATGTATGAAGCATTTATAAACCTTCCCTCACCAAGGTGCACGGTGGAGTCACCAGCTCTGCTGAAGACTGGAGCCTCAGCGAAGTGATCTGTGTCTTTACAATAGCCATTGTTTTTCTTTGGTTGGCAGCCGCCTTTGCCGGCAAATGGCTGGAAAAAGTCGGCCTGCGCAAAGTAGGTGTTGCCTCTGCTTTGTGTTGGGGTAGTGGCTACCTGGTGGGAGCCGCCGGCATCATGACACATCAATTGTGGTTACTTTACTTAGGCTACGGTGTCATCGGCGGCTGCGGACTTGGCTTGGGCTATGTGTCACCTGTCAGGTATTCGGATAATTGACCCGAGATATAGCACGGACCATTATCACTCAATAGGCGTAGCTCATGCCGCACCTTTACTTCGTCCAGACCGCTAAAGGCCAGTGCATCATCCAATGTATTCGACACATCCGTCGCCCCTATACTCGTGCATAAGCGCCACGAGATAATAAAGCGCGAGTAGTCATCAAGTTCCGTCGATAGGTAATACCAACCCCAGCCAATGATCTTGAAATAGGTAAAGTCGCTTTGCCACATCTCATTCACTCGTGTGGCCGGTTGTCGGAATTTATCACTAGCCTGCATCAGGATGTACGCAAGTCTAGTGATTAGGTCTTGTTCCTTTAAAAGCCTGCATACATTCGATTCCGATACATAGTAGTCCTTTTCATCAGTGTGACTGACGGCAATTTCACGTGGCGACAAGTCAGGTTTATCCAGCGCTAACTCAATAACGGAATCGCGATGCTCCTCAGTGATCTTGTTCCATGTGGGTTTCGGTGCGGGCTTCCTGTCTTCCAGGCCATCAATGCCATTTTCCTGATAGCGCTTCAGCCAGTTGTAGAACGTGGGCTTATGAATATTCAGTCGCTCCAGCGTCTTCTTGATCGACAGGTTAGAGTTTTGCAACAACTGAATGGCAGCTTTATCGGATCCAGAGCACCTCATATATCGTCCTCCCCATCCCCGAGCACGCTTTTTTTAAGCAGCTTGTTTTCCAAAACTACTTTGCCCAGCGTTTCCTTGAGCGCAGAAGATTCAGCGCGTACCTCCTTTACTTCATCCGACGTGGCCTCGCGCAGCGTATCGCCAGCCAAACGCTTCTTACCAGCTTCCAGGAAATCCTTGCTCCAGCGAAAATATACATTCGGGTTCAGGCCTTGACGGCGGCATAGCTCGGCAACGGTCTCTGCGCCACGCAGACCTTCGAGCACGATGCTAATCTTCTCTTCGGGGGAATACTTCTTGCGGGTACGGCGCCGGATATCTCATACTGTCTTTTCCGCGCTTCGTTTCTCTGTCATCATCATTCCCTTTAGGATTGACGATGAACCAAATTTATCTCTTAGGCAATCAGGCTAAACGGTCCAACCGGTGCTGACGGGGTACAGCTTTGGATTTCTAGATCAATCGGGATAATTTGTGTCTTAGGGTTGTTTCCTTAGATTAGGGATCTCCCCACTCTTTATCCGCGCCTGGTAACTCTTTAGCTCTCTCTTGATAATCGGCGCCAAAATATAAAGCCCAAAGATGTTCGGCAGCGCGATAACAAATACCAGTGCGTCAGAAAAATCCAGCACTGCATCAAGCTGGATAATGCAGCCAAGAGCAGCAAACCCGCAGAAAATAGTCTTGAATACTATTTCAGCCTTAGCTGACTCGCCAATGATATAGGTCCAACCCTTGAGCCCATAATAGGACCAGGACAACAGGGTTGAGAAGGCGAACATGATAGCAATAATGGAAAGCGGCACTGTTGACCAGCTTAAGGTACTGCCGAATGCCCGGGAGGTGAGTTCGATTCCTTGCATACCAGCACCTGCCAATTCAGGTTCATAAACAGTAGTCAGAATAACCAGTGCTGTCAGGGTACAGATCACCACGGTATCTATAAAAGGCTCCATCAGGGCAACGAATCCCTCCGTGACCGGTTCTTGAGTTTTAACCGCCGAGTGAGCTATTGCCGCGGAGCCGATACCGGCTTCATTTGAAAACACGGCGCGTTGGAATCCCATGATCATCACACCGAGCATGCCACCGCTCATGGCGGTTGGATTAAAAGCCTCTGTGACTATCGCTGATATTGCCCATGGAATTCTGTCGGCGTTGAGGAAAATGACCGTCAGAGAACCCAGCACGTAAGCCAGGGCCATAAAAGGAACTAGCCTGCTGGTGACACGCGCAATGCTCTTAATACCGCCGATGATCACTACCCCAACGAGACAGGCCAGCAGGCCACCAAAGAGCCAACCCTTGTCGGCGAAGAAACCAGACTCGCCGCCGGTTACCACGACGAATTGCTCAAACGCCTGATTCGACTGGAACATATTGCCGATACCCATGCATCCGATCACGATGGCAAGCGCATAGAAGTACCCCATGGGCTTGCCCAGCCAAGCCAGGTTTCGTTCTTTCAAACCCTGCTCTAGATAGTACATTGGGCCACCGGAAATACTGCCGTCTGGATTGATCTTGCGATACTTGACCCCAAGCACACACTCGGCGAACTTGGTGGACATGCCCAGCAATCCAGCGAGCATCAGCCAGAATGTTGCCCCAGGCCCAGCCAATGAAATAATGATGGCCACGCTACTGATATTGCCAATTCCAACAGTACCCGCGACTGCAGTCGTCAATGCCTGGAAATGACTTAGCTCGCCTTTATGATCTGATTTGCTGAAATCGCCGCGCAACAATTCAAAGGCGTGTTTGAAACCGCGTAGATTGAGAAACTTCAAATAGAAAGTGAAGAACGTGGAGGCTGCTATTAACCACAGCACGATCAGTGGCAGTTGAGCACCAAAGACACTGACCTCAAAGAAAATGAAACCTGCAACGGCATCCGTGATGGGCTGCATGGCGGCATTGATCGATGCATCGATGCCACTTGCTGAGGCGGGTTGGCTGATCAATGAAGCCAACATCACCAGCATCCCATTTTTCTGAACCTTTCGACTGCTACTGACTTTATTTATTAAGATCTTCTTGAGACCGAGCAACCGACTGCAATAGTTTCCCCGATCTCTATATAATGCTGCTGGATTAATGATCTTCATCTCCCCTGCCAATTGGCGTTTCAAACAAGCATAAGCGAATTCAAAGATGAATCAGCCCGGGAATCCCACCCACTTACAATGTATCTCGCCAGTTGATGGCTCAGTCTACGTTGAGCGAGAACTGGCAGACCCTGTTACGATTACACAGTCTATTGAGTTATCACGCTCAGCGCAAAAACAATGGCGGCAGACCAGCATCGACGAGCGCGCCAAAATCTGTGAAGCGGCTGTTCAGTACTTTGAAGAGAAGCAAACCCATATTGCGGAAGAAATTGCCTGGCAGATGGGTCGACCCATTGCCTTTGCCGGTGGCGAAGTGAATGGGCTTGCCGAACGCGCTCGCCATATGATTGCCAGCGCTGAGCAGTCCCTGGCCGATATCGTCCCAGCCAAACAGGAAGGTTTTAATCGATTCATCCGCAGACAGCCCTTAGGCACGGTTTTCACCATCGCACCCTGGAACTATCCTCTGTTAACAGCCGTTAATTCGATCGTACCTGCGCTGATGGCTGGAAACAGCGTAATCCTGAAACCTTCGGCACAGGTCCCATTATGTGGAGAACACTTTACCCAGGCATTTGAAGCAACGGGAATCCCTGAGGGCGTGATTCAAAATCTATTTCTTAGCCACGCAGATACGGAAAAAATTATTGGTTCCAGGGAATTGGATTTCGTTTGCTTCACTGGATCTGTTCCCGCAGGCCAGCGAATCGAACAAGCCGCAGCCGGAACCTTTGTCGGCGTCAGCCTAGAACTCGGTGGCAAAGATCCCGCCTATGTCAGGGAAGACGCTGACTTCGACAGCAGTGTTGAAAGCCTGGTTGATGGCACCTTTTTCAATTCCGGACAATCATGCTGCGGCATCGAACGAATCTATGTCCATGAAACGCTTTTCGACAAGTTTGTCGAAGCCTATGTCGAGCAGGTTAAGCAGTACGTTCTCGCCAGTCCGTTAGAGAAGCAGACCACACTGGGGCCCGTTGTAAAAAACTCAGCTGCAGATTGGGTACGCAAGCAGGTAGCTGCAGCAATCGATGCAGGCGCGACACCGTGCATTGATCCCTCACATTTTCCAAATGCTACTGACGACACAACCTATCTTGCACCGCAGGTGTTAATCGACGTTAACCATAAAATGTCAGTGATGTCTGAAGAGAGCTTTGGACCTGTTGTTGGTATCATGCCTGTGAGCAATGACGAGGAAGCGGTTGGCTTGATGAACGATAGTGATCTGGGACTCACTGCCTCACTCTGGACGCAGAATGAATCCCTGACCGAACAGTTGGGAGAGAGATTGCAATGCGGCACTGTTTTCATGAATCGCTGTGACTACCTTGACCCTGCCCTGGTCTGGACGGGAGTAAAGAATACTGGACGGGGTGCTGCGCTCTCAGAGCTGGGCTATCATCAACTCACTCAAACCAAATCATTCCACCTGAAAAATGCCTAGTTTGTTCATAAGAAAATTCGCAAAGCCATGAAGATAGGAATCCTCAACGCCGATGCAGTAAAGCCGGAGTTCGCGGTGGAATTCGGCGAATATCCCGATATGTTTGCCGACCTGCTGCTGGCGGTGAAACCGGATCTCGAATTGGTGACCTATGAGGTTGTCCATGGCGAGTACCCGGCAGATCTGGATGAGGCAGATGCCTACATTATTACAGGTAGCAAACTCAGCGTGTACGACGATGTACCCTGGGTTAAACAACTCAAAGATTTTGTTGTGCAATTGCA
>Ga0181560_10005470_pt1 | contig 11358 bp, 7 predicted proteins | sample 011ome_20_FD_133751 | JGI IMG/M metagenome (GOLD analysis project Ga0181560, IMG submission 133751) | Coastal salt marsh microbial communities from the Groves Creek Marsh, Skidaway Island, Georgia - 011509CT metaG (megahit assembly) | ecosystem: Environmental > Aquatic > Marine > Intertidal zone...
CGCGCGCGCCGGCGGGGGCGACCGCGACGGCGACCGCGGGCGGGTCCCGCCGCCGCCGCCGCCGCCCGGGGCGAACAGGGACGGCGGCGGGCGTGGAGGGGATAGGAGGAGGAGGGGACGCTCCAGGAGCTCCTCGAGCGGCGGCTCGTCGTCGTCGTCGTCGTCGTCGTCGAGCGGCGGCGACAGCCGGTCGAGGTCGTAGGGTTTTTACTTGTAGACGTTCTGTTTTCCATCGGAGTCGACGCGTTCACTTCACCCCACACGTCGACCACGACGTCGCGACTCGCGCGACGACGCGCGCCACGAAAGAATCCCACACGACGAACATGAGCGACCCCGCGCTCGGCGTCAAGTCCGGCGGGGACCCGACGCAGTGGCACGGCGACTACGACTGCTCCGCGTGCGGGCGGAAGCGCCTCCCCGCTGTCGAGTTTTCCGTCAACATGCAGAACAAGTACAAAGCCGATCGCCTCGCGAAGCTGCGATGTAAGAAGTGCACCGCCGCGGAGGCGGAGGCGGAGCGGCTCCTGTCGATCGAGACCGCGAAGTTGAAAGTCGCGGAGGCGGGCGAGGACGGCGCGCCGCCGGAGCTTCACGAGTGCGCGGAGTGCAAGGCGTCGAAACCGGCGAGCGAATTCAGCGGCAAACAGCTCAAGCAGAAAGGCCCGGGGAAGCAGCGCTGCCGGAAGTGCTGCGACGCCGGCGAGGAGGCCGCGGCGGCGGCGCAGACCGCGGGCACGAGCGAGAGGCTCAAGGCGGCGAGGGAGGCGAGCAAGAGGGCGGAGGCGACGAACGCGCCGGACAAGCTCGCGGTGTTCGCGCGCGAAGCCGCCATCGAAGCCGAGATGGTCACGGGATTGAAGCCGCAGAAGATCGGCGGCGGCGGGCGCGGGAGAGGAAGAGGGGGGGAACCGACCCGGACCAGCAGGCCGGGGGGGGGGGGCGGGGGAGGGGGGGGGGAGCAACCCGGACGAGGGGGCTGGGGAGGGGGGGGGGGCGAGGACGGGGGTGAGGGGGGACGAAAAAGTCAAGTCGCGGTGCGGTGCGGTCGATATGCGTTCTTCTTTCGTTCTGTTCCGTTTGCGTTCTCAACGTTCTCGCGGCGCGGCGCGCCGTCGTCTCGTGCGTTCCTTCATCCGTCGCGTCGGCGGGGGATTCCGTCCTTCCGCCGCGTTCTTCGCTCAACATCACTACGTCTGCCAGCGCGGCCACCCCGGGTCGTCTTCCTCCCCGGGCTCCAAACGCGGCGGCGTGATCCCAGACGCGTCAACGGTGACGTCGCGCATCAGTTCCATCCTGACGTACGCGCCGACGTACTCTTCTTCCCCTTCCGCGACCGCGTCCGTCGAACTTTCGTCCTCGTCCTCCGCGTCGGCGGCGGCGACGTCGACGTCCTCACGCGTCATCGGCTTCTTCCACGTTTCGTCTCCCACGAGGTCGTGGTCCCAATCCGAGGACGTGTACTTGGGCCGGCTCTTCTTCTTCGTCTTCTTTTCTTTCGACGCCGCCGCCTCGTCCTTCTCCGAATCCCCCCACTCCGTCGCGTCGTCGCGCTTAAACTCCAACTTCACCTTCGTGTGCTTCACCCCGCTGTCGACGACGAAGAGAAACGGCCGGCTTGAGAAACGACGTTCGACGCGCGAGGGAGGACGTACCAGACCACGCGGGGAGGCGTCTCGGAACGTGATACGAAAGGAAAATGATTTCTCGACTCGACGCACCTGTCGATGACGCCGCTGCTCTCCACCGCGGCGACGACGTCGTCGAACGGCACGCCTCTGCAGTCGAACGGCCCGCGGACGTGCTTCGTCCGCGGCGGCGGGCCGTCGCCGATCGTGACGAGGACGTCCGAGTCTTTGAGGCGCGTCGCCGTGCATCGAACGAGGACGTCGCCGCGGCGCACGGGCGTGAGCGACGCCGCGGAGTTCTCGCGGACGCTCTCGACGACCGCGGCGTACTGCCCGCCGGCGTCGCGGAACGTGATGCCCATGTCCACGGCCGGGAGCTCGACGTCGTATATCAGCTCGTCGCGCCCGGTGACCGGGTCGTTGAGGATCGTCGCGGACGGCGGCGTCGCGGAGCGCAGCGCGTCCGGCGGGGGCGGCTCGTCGTCGTCGTCGTCGTCGTCGTCGTCGTCGTCGTCTTCGCGCGCGGCGTCGGCTCGGGTCGGACGCGCGCGGGGGAGGAGGACGCGCGCGGCGCGAGGGCGGGCACCGCGGCTTCTTCGCGCGAGGAGGAGCGGGCTTCTCGGGGTGGAGAGGCGCGGCGGTGCGGCGGCGGCGGCGGCGGCGAGCATCGTATCGGGCGTGGGAGGCGCGCGGAGAGAGTGCGGCCGTCGTGGCTTTCTCGAGCTCCGAGAGTTCTTTCTGAGCTGAGCTGTTTGGCGAAAAAATTGTATTTCAACCGACCGAGCGCTTCCTTCCCGCGCGCCCTCCTCTCTCCCCTCCTCGCTCCACTCGACGACGCGTCCCGCGCCGCCTCCTCTCCTCACTCCAACCTCCTCTCCGCCTTCAAATGTTGTTCGTATTAGTAGTAAGTTCAGTAATAGTAACGCACGCGCGTCAACCGTTTAACGGTAAAAGCACGTCAGCACCGCGAGCGCGACTGATGGGCGTTCCATACGAGCGAACGTCGGGGTGGAGTTGAAAGGCGTCAGATGGAGTTGAAAGGCGTCGAGGGCGGGGATTGAAAGTGATGGACCCTGGGCGGAGAGAGACGCCGGGCAAAGTCCTTAAGGAACGGCGTTCACCACGCCAACGCGGTCGTATGGGGACCAGTGTACAGAACGCGCCTGAGCAAAACGCGGTGACGATCACCTCTTGGTTGAGGAGGTACCACACCGGCACGGAGATCGAAAACATCTCGAAGATTATGTTCGGGAGGTAATACGTCGCGAACAGCGTCGCCGCGAACGTCGCGAGGACGATCGAGAAGGACCGGAAGAACCGTTTGTTGTTGTGCTGTTGCGCCGCCTCGCGGTCGATGTTCGCGCTGTCGGACGAGACGGACGACGGGGAAGGGAAGGCGGCGGGAAGCGATGCTATTGGTCAGCGGCATGATGACGTGGACGAGAGGGAAGAAAGGGAAGGGAAGGGAATATGATGTAGAGAAAAAAACGAAACGCTGCGACACCGTCCGTTACATTTTTCAGAAAGAAAATATCGTCTCGCGCACCTCGGTCCCGGGTCCACGTCCGCGAGCTTGGCGAACATTCGAAACATCATGAAGATCGTGGCGTAGATGATGGGCTGCAGGTTACGAACCGTCGCCGGGGTCATGTACGTGATGATCGTCGCCGCGGCCGCGATCGCGACGTTGACTTGCTTGTCCTTCATCACGCTCTCGCACTTGATCGGCGCCCACGGACCGAAGAGGGAGACGGCGTCCGCGTTGAGGATCTTTTTGTCGACGCCCGAGAGATCCCCTTTGAGTCGCGCGGCGAGCGACGCCTGGACGATGCTCTCGTACGCCTCCTCCATCTTCGCGAGCTTCTCTGGCTCGGACTTGTACAGGAGCTTCTTGCGGTCGAGCGCTTTCTTGATCTCGTCCGCGTCCGCGCCGGGCTTGACCCCGAGCGCTTTGTACGGGTCCGGCGCCGCGTCGCCCGCGCCACCCCCCATGGCGTCCGCGGCGGCGGACGCGACGACGGCGCCGCGGGCGCGGCGGGCGACGACGCGCGCGCCGAGGACCGCCGCGCGCGCGGCGACGACGCGCTCGGACGATACCGCGCGCGGCGTCGGCGGCGGCTTCGCGTTGGATCGCGCGCTGGCTTTGGACGACGCGGACGCGCGCGCGACCGACGACGAGGCGCGGACGGCGGCGGACGCGGAGACGACGAGAGACGACGACATCTCGCGGAGATTTCTTCTTCGATTCGGTTCGATTCGACGGGCGCGCGCGCGGGGGGGCGACGAGCGCGGAGACGACGACGCGACGGGCGTGCGCGCGCGCGTTCCGAGTGCGGCGTGCGACCGATGAACGGCGCGGCGTGCGCGTGAATGACCGCGGACGTCCCTCGCGCGAGGACGACGACCTCGGCGATCGCGAACTTAGCCCTATCGACAGCAGAGCGGAAGATCTCCGAAACCACTGCACGTCTGGTCGCGGCGTGGGAGGGGGACGTTTCCCGTCACGAGCTCCCGCGCGCCATCTGACGCGCGCACAACGCCGCGCGCACCGAGCGCACGCACGCGACGCGCGCGCGGTCACCGAGGAACGCGCATCGAAGCGCGGCGGGCGGCGGAGGCGTCGTCGATTCGCGCCCGCGCGCGTCCGTCGTCCGCGGCGGAGCGGCGGCGATCTCGGCGCGAGAGGGAGGCGTTCTTCTCGCGGCAGCGCGCGGCAGGGAGAGCGTAATCCAGTCGTCTCGGGGAAACAACGACGCGCGAGCGATGGCGGGGTCGTGCTCGCGCGCGCCGAGGGCGAAGACGTTCGGCGAGCCGTTCGCGTTCGGCCGCCCGTTGAAGCTGAACAGTGATCCGCGCCCGCTGTCGGATCGAAGCAACCGCGGCGTCCATCGCGAGCGCGGCGACGGCTCGGGACCGCCGTCGTCGTCCGCCTCCTCCTCCACCTCCGGTTATTCCGAGACGGCGGACGCGCGCTCGAACGCGCGGCGCCAACGCCGACGCGAACCCGTCGGCGGCTACGGCGTCACGCCGCCGTGCGCGATGGCGCCGACGCCGCTGATGCGCACGAGCAGCACGTCGCCGTGGGACTTCCGCGACGACGACGGCGTCGCGGACGCGAAGCGGATGCGAGGGGGGAACGCGAAAGACGGAGACGGATTAATATTCTACGTCCACCCGGACGACGTCCCCGCGCGCGCGATCAAAGCGCGGCCGTACGAGCCGTACAAGCCGCCGACGCCGGAGAAGGCGAGAGAGAAGACGCCGGTGAAGGCGGTCGGTGGCGACGACGAGGACGACGACGAGAAGGAGGACGACGAGCTCACGGCTGTCGAAAAGCTGACGCGCGCGCCGTCGCATCATCGATCGATCAGGCGCGTTCTATACACTGGTCCCCATACGACCGCGTTCGCGTTGTGAACGCCGATCCTTAAGGACTTTGCCCGGCGCATCTCTCCGCTCACCAAACACTTTCAATCCCCGCCTTCGATGCCTTTCAACTCCACCTGACGCCTTTGAACTCCACCCCGACTTTTGCTTGTATAGAACGGCCCTCACGATCGAGGAGCGCACGAAGCGTTGGGAGGAGAAAGAGCGCGAGCGCGAGCGCGCCGTCAAGGAACGGAAAGAACGCCTCGCGATGGAGGCGAGGGAGATCGCGGCGGCGGCCGCGGCCGCGGCGGCGTCGCGCGGCGCGGCGCGGCGACCCGCGGCGCCGCGCGTCGCGTTCGGCGGCCGCCCGCCGCCCAAGCCTCCGAAACCGCCCCCACCGGAGCGTTACTACTCGCACGAGGACGAGCTCGACGCGTACGCGCCGCCGAAACGACACGGCCCCGCGTTCTCGTTCGGCGTCCGCGCGTCGCAGAGCGCGATATTGGAAGGCCCGGGGAAGGACTCGCCGGGACCGGCGGCGTATTACGATTTGGAGACGACCCACGAGGCGCTCGTCGGCCACGTCCCGACGGCGACGTTCGGGAAGCCGCCCGAGCGCGGCGGCGGCGGCGGCGGCGGCGGAGGTGGCGGCGGCGCGTGGTCGTCCGCGTGGTCGTCCGACCCGGACGCGCCGGGCCCCGGGGAGTACGACGTGGACGTCGCCGCGGCGCGGACGAAGCGCGGCGCGCCGGCGTACAGTTTCGGAGGGAAACATTTCGACGCGGCAGCGCGCGCCTCCGCCGACGTCCCGGGACCTGGGGCGTACCACCCCGAAGAAGAGATCCAGATCCTATCGGACGGCACCGCAGTTCTTCTCGGCGGGGTCAGGGACTCGATCAATTCGAAAGGCTTCACGTTCGGCGCGCGCGTCGGGCCATCGTGGCACGACGCCGGCGCGGGCGCGGACGCGCCGGGCGTCGGGGAATACTACAAAGATCCGCTGCTTTTCCACGCGACGCGCGCCGCCGGGACGGACACCGCGCCCGCGTTCTCGTTCGGGACCGCCGCGCGCGGCGGACCCGACGCTCGCCGCGACGCGGACCCGACGCCGGGACCGGGGGAGTACGTCGGCGTCGAGGCGTACTTCGCGGAGGCGGACGCGAGAACGTCCATCGCGCGGAGCACCTTTGGCGTCCGAAGACCGTCGCCCGGCGACGCCGCGTCCGCGACGGGCGCCATCGGTCCCGGCGAATACCACAGGGACCGGACGCTCGAGGACCCGGAGGCGATCCGCGGCGGACCCGCGTACACGCTCGCGGCAAGGCTCGCGGGTCCGACGTCGGCGACGTCGGCGAGCGCGGACGCGCCCGGCCCCGGGCAGTACGACGTTCATCTCGCGCGCGCCGCCGACCGCGGACCCGCGTTTACGATGGCGGGGAGAACCGGGAGACCGGGAGACGACGACGACGACGCGCGAAGTCGGGGACCCGGTCCCGGCGCGTACGACGTCCGCGCCGTCGCCGCCGTCGGCAGCGCGAGCGCGGGCGCGCCCGCGTACACGATCGGCGAGAGGGTTAAGACGCGCGCGCCCGCCGCGGACGTCCCGGGACCGGGGCATTACGGCGCCGCGCCGGGGCTGCCGAGCGACGCCATCGACGGCGGCTTCTCCTCGTTCGTCGACGGCGGCGGCGGCGGCGGCGGCGGCGGCGGCGGCGTCGCGCGAGGGTACACGATCGCGGGGAGGGACGCGTGGGAGCGCGGCGGCGCGGGGGACTCGGGGTTCGAGATGCCGGGGCCCGGGGCGTACGACGTCGGCGGCGACGCGACGGCGCGGCCGCGCGCGGCGGCGCCGGCGTTTACGATGGCGGGGCGCGCGCGCGACGCGTCGGCGCTCGACGACGCGCCGGGTCCGGGGGAGTACGCGAAGGAGCTCGACGCGGTGACGAAGGACGGGTCGAGCGGGCCGTCGTACACGTTCGGGCGGAGGCACGCGAACGACGGCGCGATGGGGAACATGAAGGAGAAGGCTGCCGTGCCGGGCCCGGGGGCGTACCGCGTCCACGACGCCGACGACGACGACGCCGACGACGCCGACGGGGGCAGCGGACGACGACGAAAGCGACCGAAACCGAAGCGAGGCTACACGATCGCGACGCGAACGAAAGACCCGGCGACGATCGGCGACGCGCGCGGCGGACCGGACTGGCCCGGCCCCGGGGAGTATCACGACTCGGACAGACTCGCCGCCGACGCGGAGGGCGGGCGCACGATGGGCGCGAGGCTGCCCGCCGCGGGGACGGACGCGACGCCCGGTAAGGAAGGGCCCGGCCCGGCGATGTACGGCGGATACACGACGGCGGATCTGGAGGTGGGGACGGAGTGGAGCATGGGGGAGAGGCTCGAGACGGGGGGCGTGTTCGCGAACGCGATGGGCGAGGACGCGCCGGGACCGGGGTACTACGCGCCCGAGGTTTTTCAGTGGCCCGTCGGGAAAGTCGTGCCGTGGAAACAAGTCGGGTTCACGATTCGTCCGCGGAGGGACGACGACGGCGGAGGCGGCGGCGGGAGGTCGCCCGGGCCGCCGACGCCAGGGCCGGGATACTACGAGCCGGATACCTCGACCCTGGAGGCGGACGCGCGCGCGAAGACGCCGCCGTGGAGGATGAAGGGCGTCTCCGTGAAGACGCGCGAGGGGTGGGAGAAAGCCGCCGCGCGCGAGCGAAAAAGCGACGCGCCCGCGCCGACGGACTACGACCCGACGCCGCCGAACGGGAGATCCCCCGGGGGGCCCGCGCACACGATCGGCGTGCGTCGAGGCCCGAGCGCGCGGCGCGCGGCGGCGGCGAGACGCAACCCGAGCCCCGGGCCGGGCGCGTACGAGAACGGTCCGAGGCCGATCGGGGCGTCCAACGTCGCGAAATTGCAAAAGGGGGTCGTCCTCGGCGCGCGCCCGCCGGACCGAAAGGCGGCGGCGGACGCGGACGCGCCCGCGCCTGGGGAGTACTACCCCGACGGCGACGGCGACGACGCGAGGAAGAAGAGCTCGTCCCGGGGGCCCAACTTGGGGCGCGCGACGGGGCACGACGCCCCGGGAGGCGCGCTCGACGCCGCGACGCGCGCGGGGCGGACGCCGGGACCGGGGGAATTTTACGACGAGACGACGGACGCGCGGCGCGGCGCGAGGGGACGCGCGACGACCATCTCGAGGACCGGGCACGACGCGTACGGGGGGTTCATGGACGTCGCGCGGCTCGGCGGAGAAACGCCTGGCCCCGGGGAGTTTTATTCCGCCGGCGGGCGTCGCGGGACGACGCCGGTGCGGATCGGTCGGACGACGGGGCACGACGCGCCCGGCGGCGCGATCAGGCGCGTTCTATACACTGGTCCCCATACGACCGCGTTCGCGTGGTGAACGCCGATCCTTAAGGACTTTGCCCGGCGTGTCTCTCCGCCCACCGCTCGGTTTCAATCACCGCTCGCGTTGCCTTTCAACTCCGCTTCTGACGCCTTTCAACTCCACCCCGACGTTCGCTCGTATGGAACGCCCATAGCGGCGCCGCGCTCGCGCCGGGACCGGGCGAGTACCACCGCGACGGCGCCGGTCGGATCCGGGGCGGGGTGATCGCGCGGACGGGCCACGACGCGTACGGCGGCGCGTTGGACGCCGCGCGCGGAGCCGGCGCGACGCCCGGGCCCGGAGAGCACCACCCCGAAGACGGCGTCGGCGTCGCGAAGAGCGGATCGACGTCCAAGTCGCCGCCGCGGGGGCCGAACCTCGCGCGGATGACCGGCCGGAGCGCCGCGGGCGGGCCGCTCGACGCCGCGAGGGACGGCGCGGACACCCCGGGGCCGGGAGAGCACTACCCGGACCTCGAGGGAACGACGTCCGGGCGCGGCGCGGCGGGGAGTCGCGGTCGGGGCGTGAAAATCCCCGCCGCCGGCCGCGACGCGCCAGGGGGTCCCCTGGACGCCGCGCGCCGCGGCCGCGACGCGCCCGGCCCCGGGGAGTACCACCCCGACGACGGCGTCGCGAAGATCTCGAGCTCGACGACGTCGAAGATGCCGCCGCGCGGCGTGCACTTTGGGCGTCCGCCGCCGGCGCCGCGTCGCGGCGCCGACGCCGGCCCCGCGCCCGGCGAGTATCACCCCGACGAGCCGGTCGCGGCGCCGCCGAGGGGCATCCTCAAGAAGCGATCGACCGCGACGCCCGGGGTCACGATCCCGCGCGCGGAGGGGGGATCAAGCCTCGTCGCGAAGGACGCGGGCGATCGACCGGGGCCGGGAGAGTACGACGCGGAGTTCCACCCGAAGACGATCGCGGGGCTCGTGCGAGAGGCGTTGAAGAAGCCGGGCGCGATGGGGGAGCCGCCGCCGACGCGGAGGACGAGGTTCGCGGACGGGCCGGGTCCGGGGGAGTACCACGCCGAGGAAGATCCGTCGCGTCGAGGCGGCGTCGGGATCACGATCAAGACGAGGAAGGCGTGGGAGCCGAAGCCGAAGCCGAAGAGGGGCGCGGGGAGGGGGAGGAAGTAGTGTAGGAGGACATGTGCTGTAAGTTATTGTGAGAAACTCACTCTCTAGCTAGGTGTCTGTTCGTCTCCCTCGAGGTTTGTCGTGGATGTTCTCTCAGATCTGAACGCGCTCGTCCCCGCCTCGGCTCGGTCGCCGCCGCGGTCGTCATGCAGAACGCGTACGACATGCGCAGGTATAAGAAATCGTTCGCCGCGTTGGTCGACGCGATAGACGCGGCGCAGCGAGGTGACTGGCGAGCGTGCGTCGATTCCTACGAATTGTCCTTCAACCTCTCCGGAGGCCACCGCTCCATGTTCAAGAACCGATACTACGTCGTGTCCGGGTTCACCGCGACCCTGTGCGACGGCGCGTGCGAGCCCACGAAGAACGACTACAAGCTCATCGAGTCCATCGTCGACGACGAGAACGAGCGCCCGGAGATACGCGCGAAGGCTGCGTTCACGAAAGGCGTCCTGAGGTACGACAAAGGCGACAGAAACGGTGCCGCCCGCGCCCATCGCAAGTGCATCGCGATCGTCGACGCGGCGTCGCAAGCCGCGCGCGATCGCGAGATATTCATCGGCAACAGAGTCAACGCGCGCGGTCAGCCAGAGCACGACATGCCGCCCGCGGGCGTGGTGATGGACCGCACGAGAGCCAACGCGTACAACAACGTTTCCGACAGGCGTGTCGCTCGAGTCGACGGCGACGTCGACTTGGACAGGGTAGTCGACGACCTCATGATCCAACGCGAAACGGCGAGGATGCGCGCGCACGGCGGAGGCGTCATCAGCAATGAAAGATCGCAGCACGTGGCGTTTCGCGCCGATCCGGACCTTATGCGAGAGCGCGGGGTGACGGGAGACGAATACAACGACAGGCTGGAACCGATTTGCGCGAGCTGTTACCGCTGCGGTTCGCGCGCCGGGTGCGCGGAGCGATACCCGTCGTGCGCCGCGTGCGGCCTCGTGGCGTACTGCGGGAAGCCGTGCCAGAGAGCGGACTGGGCGGCGCGTCACAAGGCGGAATGCCGCCCGAAGAAGGAGCTCCGACGCGGCGACATGGTCCAGTTGCCGCCGACGCGCGAGGGCGAGGGAGGGACCGAGGACGCGACGGTGACGCCCGTCGGGTTCGTGGCCGGCGACGTCGCCGACGGGACCGTCGCCGTGGAGATACGGCGAGGGGAAACGGTCGAATGCGAGGTGGAGAAGCTGAGGCGATTGCCTCCGAGGGCGCCTCCGCCGCCGCCGTGCGCGTAGTCGCGGGGATCATCGCCGGAATCGAACGAGAGGTACGAAGCGCGTAGACTACAATTGTCGTCAAGATTTTTCGTGAGCCGCGTTACACGTCGAGTCGCGTTCCCGTCGCCGCGCTATCAATACGGCCCCGCGCGGTAGTTCCCTTGCTGCTGCTGCGGCGGGTACCCGCCCTGATACCCCTGCTGCTGCTGCTGCTGCTGCCCGTACTGCTGCTGCTGGTTAGGGTACCCCTGCTGTTGATTCGCGCCGTACTCCGCGTAGGCGTTTTGCCCGTACCCGCCGCGGTCGACGCGGCCGCCGTACTGGTCCGGGTAGTACTCCCCGCCGTACCCTTGCTGCTGCCCCTGCCCGCCCCACTGCTGCTGCGGCTGCTGCCCACCCTGGCCCTGCCCCCACTGCTGCTGCTGCCCGCCCCACTGTTGCTGCTGCCCGTACGCGCCGCCGCCGTCCCACCCGCCGCCCCATCCGCCGCGTTCTTGCTCCTGATATCCGCGCTCGCGGTTCCAGCCGCCGCGGTCGTCCCATCCGCCGCCGCCTCTCCGATCGTCCCAGCCGCCGCCTCTCCGATCGTCCCAGCCGCCCCTCCGATC
>Ga0181560_10005475_pt1 | contig 11354 bp, 11 predicted proteins | sample 011ome_20_FD_133751 | JGI IMG/M metagenome (GOLD analysis project Ga0181560, IMG submission 133751) | Coastal salt marsh microbial communities from the Groves Creek Marsh, Skidaway Island, Georgia - 011509CT metaG (megahit assembly) | ecosystem: Environmental > Aquatic > Marine > Intertidal...
CGCCACCCCCCCCGCCTCTCCGCCGCTCTCGTCCTCCGTCCACAGCACCGGCCCGCAGTCCTCCTCTCCGTCCACGCCCTTGACGTACAGCTGTTGTTTGGGATCTAACAGGATGTGATCCAAGCAGTGCCGCGACAGCGGCAGCGGCTTTCGGTCGCATCCTTCGGAATCGCACTGGCTCGGGAGCCCCTCCCTCTCGCGCTCCGCCGCCTCCGCGCTCGCGTCTTCCTTCTTCCCCCCGTGCCCGTTCCGAAGCGTGTACCGGTAGTGCCGCCGTCGAAGATCCTCGAGCAGGCGCCAGTACTGCGCGTTGTACAGCGAGTGCAGCTCCTTCATTCGACCGAGTCGTCGCCGGATGAGCTCTTCCTGCGGGACCGTGTCCGGGGCGTCCGCGAACGCCTCGCCGCCGGCGCCGCCGTTACCGCCGCGGCGCGCGTCGTCCTTCGCGTCCTCCTCCTCCTCCTCCTCCTCCTCGAGCGCGGCGACGTCTTCGTCGCGCAGCTCCTCGTCGCTGAGCTCGTCCTCGGTGTCGATCGCGAGCTCCGCGGCGGCGCGGCGGACGACCGAGGATCCACCGGGCGACGGCGCGACGCGCGCGACGTGCGCGTCGCGCGCGAGCGCGCGCGTCGCCGTGACCGCGGAGTCGTTCTCCGAGCCGTCGGGGTGCGAGCGTTTCATGGGCGCGATCGGGGGTCGCGACCGCGGCGTGGCGACGTGCCGCGGCGTTTGACGTCGACGCGGGGCGCGGCGGGCGATTCTCTGAGATCTCGTCGTCGCGCGGGCGAATTTGTAAACGCGTCGTCGCCGTCGTCGCATTCATCATTCCCCAACCGCGCGGACCGACGTCGATGCTCGACGAGAGGTGCGCGAACCGGGTGATCTCCGGCGCGGGGCTCGGCGCCGCCGTCGGCGCCGCCGTCGGCTCGGCGTACGGCTCGTGGGAGGCTGTGAATTACGTGCGTCCCCCCGACCCCCGCGTCGCGGCGATCGCCCCATCGTTCACGCCAGATCCGATCGTCGTCTCTCGCGCTCGACGCGTCGTCTCCTCTCTCCTCCTCCTCCTCCTCCTCCTCCTCCTCCTCCTCCGTCGCCGACCGCCGACGCGTCTCATCCGTCTCTTCCCGCGCGCCTCGATCGATCAGATCCCCGGGTTCGCGTACAAGATCCGCCACGTGGGGCGGACGACCCTCGGGAGCGCGGCCCTCTTCGGGCTCTTCCTCGGCGCGGGGTCGCTGCTCCAGTGCGGGCGGCGGTGATGACGCCGCGTCGTTAATAAGAAGCGGCGAGGCGGCGGGTCTCATAAACCACGCCCTCTCGTTACAGTAGAATATAATACGCACTCTTCTCATGCCATAATACATAACACGTAACGGCTCCCGACGAGCGGTTATCATGCTCACTAGTCTATCGCCGCTTCTTCGTGTTCCTCGCGATGAAGTCGGCGTTGATCTCCCGGCACGCCGCCTCCTCGCACCCCACCGTCACCTCTATCCCCGCGTCCAACAGCGTCCGTATCCCCCCGCCGCTCACGCGCGGGTCCGGGTCCACGAACCCGACGACGACGCGGCGCACGCCCGCGTCCACGAGCGCTCTCGAGCACGGCGGCGTCCGACCGAAGTGGTCGCACGGCTCGAGGGAGACGTACGCGGTGGCGCCGCGCGCGGCGTCGCCAGCCGCGCGCAACGCGAACACCTGATTGGTCGGATAGGGTGACGTGGCGGATATTTGCGTTAGATATTCGGTGACGTGGCATGAATCGTGGTCGAGATCTGTCCACGTCGGCGCACCTCCGCGTGCGGCTCGCCCGCCTTCGGGTGGTAGCCCTCGCCGACGACGTCGCCGTCGTCGTTCACGACGACGCAGCCCACGAGCGGGTTCGGATGCGTCTGCCCGGTCGCCGTCGCCGCGAGCTCGAGCGCGCGGCGCATGTAGGCTTTGTCTTCCTCGGAGTGAGCTGGCGGGGCGGACGGACGGACGACGACGCGTATGGGCAATTAGTCGGCGTGGACGGAGGAGTGATCGCGACGAGCGACTGGAAGAAAACCAAACCGAACGAACGACGACTCGATCGAATCGTCGACTCGACGCGTCGACGGCGACGGCGACGCCGCCGCGCGACGCCGCGGCGCGACGCGGAAGAAGGACGGCGCGGTCAGAAATCTCTTGTGGAATGTCGCGTCAGCCCATCGCCCGAGGGCGTAGCCCAAGCGGTGAGGATATCGTCACCCCGCGTCCGTCCGTCCCTCCGTCGTCGTCGCGTGCCGACGTCTCCGAGACGCCGAGACGAACGGATGCATCTGCGCGAGGCGGAGGACGGGACGATCGGGGGAGGACGCGCGTCGCGCGCTCGACGACGCCACGCGGCGTCGCGCGACGCGTCGTCGAGCGCGCGAGGGAGTCGCCGTTCGCCGCGCACCCGCGGTCGCCTCGAGCTTCGGCGCGTCGCCCGGCGGCGCGGCGGCGCGCGCGCGAATCGTCGACGCGCGGCGGACGATGACGATCGCGTTCGCCCCCGCGCGTCGAGCGCCGACGTCGCGACGGGGGACGGCGACGACGCGGCGCGCGCCGCCGCGCGCCGCGACGGCGCATCGCGGGCGCGTCGTCGGGAGCGCGACGCGCGTCGCGCGTGTCATGACGACGGGGGCGATGGACGACGCGTGCGCGCGCGTCGTGGGAGTCCGCGACGGCGAGTATGATAAATCATTCCTTCCGCGCGTGGTGGATTAGTGGTTGGCGCGCGCGGCGCGCGCGTGGCGCGAGCTCTGCGCGTCGGCAATCAGATTTGAACGAGCTGCCCCTTCCGCGCCGCGCGGTCGTCACTCCGCCGGCGGGATGGTGCTCCTGACCACCGCGCCCGACAGCGCGCGCAAGGTCTCCCCCGGGGCGGTCTTCTCCGAGGACGTCCCCGCGGAGGAGGCGTCCGCGCGCGACGTCGACGTCGAGACGGATCTGACGGAGACGGCGACGGCGACGGCGACGGCGACGGAGACGGAGACGGGCGCGCGCTGCTCGGGGGGCGACGCGACGACGTCCACGATGGCGAGCCGCAAGCGCGCGCGGCCGTCGTCGTCGTCGCTGCCGCTCGAGACCCCCGGGGTGAGGCACGCGTGGTGGGGACGCGACCGCGACCGCGTCGTCGACGACGACGGCGGCGGCGGCGGCGCGGACGACGCGGCGCGCGCGATCCTCGACCCGCTGCCGCTGCCGTTCAGCGCCGCGCGGACGATGGGCGGGAAGCTCGCGTCGAACGCGCGCGCGCGATGCAAGCTGTGCGACGGCGAGCAGAGCCGCGACGACATGGCGCTGCTGAGCGGGTGCAACCACGCGCTGTGCGTGGACTGCGTCGAGGGGTGGGCGACGCGACGCGCGAGGAACTGCCCGATCTGTAAGGTGGCGTTCGACGGGTGGTACCACGGCGGGGACGGCGGGGACGGGGCCCGCGGGGAAGACGGCGGGGAAAACGGGGAAAACGGGGAAAACGGCGGGAAAGCGCGCGAGCGCAGGTTCCACAAGCTCCCGCCGCTCCCGGAGGGCGGCGTCGTCGCGAGGACGCCCGCGAGGTCGTCGCGCGCGCTGACGTTCGACCTCGCCGACGCGAAGAAGCCGCGGCGGCGCGGCGCGTTGTTCTCTTCGGAGCCCGAGCCGGAGACGGAGACGGAGGGGACCGAGGACGGCGAGGACGAGGACGAGATGCGCGAGGCGCTCAGAATGGAAGCGTCCGCGGCGAAGAAGGAGAGATCGAGGGTGGGAAGCGCGCGAGAAAACGACGCGCGCGTCGACGCGTGAGGACACGCGCGTAGAGGAAGGCGAGGACCGTTCGACCGAATAATAGCAACTCACGATAATCAAGCAATTCCAAATTATCAAAACACGTCGAACCCGCCGTCGCCGCCTAGGATGCCCCCCATGAGCGCGATCACCCCGGTGGATAACCCACGCATCCCGGGAGCATCCAGGCCCCGCGTCTCGTCCACGCCGTCGTGAAGCAGCGCGAACCGGCGGTTCGGGAGGTCGTACACGACCCGTCGAGCGTTCAGCGCGTTGGCGCAGAGGAGCCCGCAGGAGTGTTCGGACAAATCAAAGCCGGCGTCGGAGGCGAGCAAGACGTCGAGGTTGGCGAACGCGCCGCCGTCCCCGGGGAGGACGCGTGGGGGCGCGTCGTCGTCGTCGTCGCCACGCGTCTCCTGGAACGCGTCGGTTGACGTTCCGTCTTCCTCCCCGTGTTCGAACGCGGCGACCGCGGCGGCGGCGGCGGCGGAGACGCCGAGGCCGTTTCTTCGCAGCGCCGACGCGGAGCCGTCGTCGTCGTCGCCGTCGTCGTCGTCGCCCTCTCCTCCGCCGCCCGGAAGCTCGCGACAGAGCGTCAACCACGGCAGCTTCGCGCGCCACGCGCGCGTGCTCCCGGAGCTCTCGCCGTCGCTCCCGCCGACGCCTCGCACCGACGTCCCGCGTCTCTCCTGCCCGGGCGGCGGAAGTAAACGGTCGAGACGCAACCGTTTCACGGCGCGCGCGTGGAAGATGACGTCGGCGCCGCCCGCGCCGCTGTCGATCATGAAAATCTGCGGCGCCCCGCCGGGCGCGCCGGAAAAGGTCGCCGCGACGTGCGGGACGTTCGAGACCATGAGCAGCGGATTCCAACGCCACGCCGCGGGCGCGACGAACGTCGACGGGTCGTGGAGATACACCTCCTCGCCGCGCGGCGACACCTCCAACACCGCGCTCTTGAAGACGTCGAAGCCGACGATGCCGGCGACGGTCTCCGCGCTCCCGGACACGATCCCGCCGACGTCCATCTCCATGAACACCGGACGGTCGACCGTGATCGGACCCAACCGCAGCTTCTTCGCCCTGCGGAAGCGGCAAGGCACCTTCCCGGCGACGCCGCTGACGAAGACCTCGCCGAACGCGAGGAGTTTTAAACGCGACGCGGCTCTGTGAGGGTCGTTCCATACAAAGCGATGTCGGGGTGGAGTTCATAGGCGTCAGATGGAGTTGAAAGGCAACGCGGGCGGGGATTGAAAGCGAGGGGTGGGCGGAGAGATGCGCCGGGCAAAGTCCTTAAGGAACGGCGTTCACCGCGCGAACGCGGTCGTATGGGGACCAGTGTATAGAACGCGCCTCGACGAGATCACGAGGCCGCTGGCGCCCGTGTCCAAGATGAACGGGCCGACGTCGAGGCCGTCGATCGTCGGGCGCACGAGTACGTGCGACGATCGCGCGGACTCGATCGGCACGGCGGGGGGTAAGTTCGCGTTGAACCGGACCGAGCCGCGGTTCTCGCCGATCGGTTTCTGCGGTCGGGCGCGAGCGCGGGACGTGAGACGTTCGATTCGATGCGACGCTTATGAAACTCCGGACGGGGTGAAGTGAAAAGTCAGTCGGTCCTCCGGGAACGACGCGCGAACGGGATCGCACGGGAAACGGTCTTCTCCTCCGTCTCACCTGGAACCAGCTCGGCTTCACCCCCGCGTTCGCGCGCGCGCCCGTCTGCGTGAACGTCTGCGTGCCCCCCGCGGCGCCTCGCAGCGTCGTCGTCCTCGGGTACAACATCCCGCCTCGCCGCTCCGAAGAACCGCTCGAACTCGAACTCGGACCGTCGAGCGCGTCGTGCCACCCCTCAAACGTCCACGCCTCCTCGTCGCCGCACACGTTGAGCTTCATCCCCACAGGGAGCCACGTCGTCGTGTCGATCGCGACGCGCGCGGCGATGACGCCGCCGTCGCGCAGTCTCAGCGACACCGTGACGACGCCAGCGGCGGAATCTTCGTCGGAGACGTCCTCCTCCTCCTCCTCCTCCTCCTCGACGAGCTCGAGCTCGAGCGCTCTCGACGCGTCCGCGGTGACCCACCACCCCGTGCGCGTCCACCCCGCGAGAAGCGCCGCCTCGTGATCGTCCAGCTGCAGCGTCTGCGTGTACCCCGAGAAGTCCGTCTCCCACACCTCGCGCTCGCCCTCCGCGTGTCCGGACGCGTAGGACAGCTGCGGGCCCACCGCCTCTTCCGCGAACGACGCGCCGTCGTGTCGCATGCACCATCGCACCGGCATCCCGAGGTTGACGCCCTCGCCCCAGACCATGCCCGCGCGACGACGCGTCGGGGAGACGCCCATCGCGCGGCGGACGTTCGATAAGATCGCGTCCAGCGACGGCGACGACGACGACGGCGCGGAGGCGGAGGCGGACGATGACGAGGACGGGTCCGCGTCGCTCGGCGCGCCGGGGTGCGCGACCGCGCGCGCGCGTCGCGTCGTCGTCCGGCGGCGGCTCCGAGCGATCCTCTCTGATCTCAACGCCCGCGCGGGCGATGCCGCCGCGCGCATCGCCGCGCTCATCGCGCCGCGGACGTGCCGCGATCTGTGCGCTTTCCGCGTTTCCTCAACGGATGAACGCGGCGAACGTTCACGCGAGGATGACACACGATCTGGTCGATACCAGCATACTGTAACCTTGTGTTGGAGGAGCGGCACGGCGCCGCGGACTTTGATTAGCACGTGTACAAGGTGTAGTCGCGGTTCATGGTAGTACATTCTTTATTCTTTGCTATACGCTTCGCGTCGCGATCGTTCGTGGTCGTGTTCCACACTCCGTGTCGTTACTCGTCGGGCCACATGCTTTCCCCGAGTATTTCCACCATGCGGGTTCTCGCGGGTTCTCGTCTTGCCGCCACAACATAGACTTGAATGTTCACCGGAGCTCCGTTCTCGATAGCCCATACTAGGATCTCCATCTGATCTCCAAGAACACACGAGAGAGCAGTGTTCTCGTCCCAAGGCGCGCCGTTCGCTCGCGCCCATTTCAGAACGTGAAGATGACCAGCGAATGCCGCGCCGGCACAAACTATGTCGTGCGTGTACGTTTCGTTCCACGGAGCGCCGTTCTCTCGCGCCCACTGGAGAACGTCCAGGCGACCTGTCTTGGCGGCATTCATGCAAGTAACACCCCAAGGATACTCGTGCTCTCGCAGCCACTTGAGCAGCTCGAGTTCGCCAGCGTGAGCGGCCCAGCCACAGAAATCTTTGGCCTTCTCGCTCGTGGGTTGGACACCACGTGGAACGACAGCTCTTGGGTCGTAAATTTTTCCCGGCAACCGCGGTGTCACCGACGCGAGAAGCTCCTCGACGCGCGCCTTCGGCAAGCTCAGCACGCCGTCGTGGCGCATCAGATACTTGATCACAACGCTACTATAGTATCCTCGCTGCGTCGGATCGTAGCCGGCGAAGTCGAACGCCGCGGGCAACGACGCGACCTGCGCGTCCGCGTCGCGGAAGACGCGGCCGACGCGCGCGAGCGCGCAGCGGTCGCGCGCGTTCGGCAGGAACGAGAAGACGAGGCACGCGAGGCCGGGCTCGGCGACGACGTCGTCGAGGGTGGTGTCGGAGGCGCTCGGATCAGGAGGAGAATGCTTCCGGCGCGTAGATTTGCTGCCCATGACGCTCGGGGTGGGATGGCGCGCGCGTCGAGGAGTGCGCGCGCGCGCGCCCCTTCTCGCCACGACACCGAAAGTCGTAGTCGCAGCAGCAACAGCGCGAACTCAGTCCCAGCCAGCTGGCGCGAAAATCCACACTCCGCTGCTATGCTCTGTCGTGTCCGAGCAGCGCCCGGCGAAGTACAGTAAGGTTACCAGGTTTTACCAGCCCTAGCTCTAGTAGCTACCTAAGACTACCCCCGAGCGCCCCCCGAGGCCCGCCCCCCGAGGCGTCGTCGCTACTCCACGAGACCGTGATCCAAGAACAGCTCGCGAACGCTCGCGCGCCCCCTCGCCGCGCGCTCCCACCGCCCGCGGACGCGCGGCGAACACTCGCGCCACGCCCCCTCGGGCCGGCAGGACAGCAGAAACGCCAGCAGGTCGCGCGCGTCGTCCTCCGGGTCGTTCCACACGAATCGAAGTCGGGGTGGAGTTGAAAGGCGTCAGAAGCGGAGTTGAAAGGCGTCGAGGTGTGTCGAGTTTGAACTGAACGCGAGGGATGGGCGGAGATAGACGCCGGGAAAAGTCCTTAAGGATCGGCGTTCACCGCGGCGACGCGGCCGTATGGGGACCAGTGTGAGATAGGACGCACCTCAGACAGGTCCGTCCGCGCCGCCGCCGCCGCGACCGCGTCGACGGGCCACCCGCCGCCGGGACCGCCGCCGGGATGATGCTTGCGGAGGAACTGCGTCGCGCGGAGGGTGCCGACGGCGGCGGCGCGGACGAGGACGCGCTCGGTCCAGACGTCTGTGAAGCGATCGGTCAGTCGAACGTCTTACCGGTCAAACGTTGAAAGGGAAGCGCGGGTGAAGAGTGACGACGGGAAAAGTCCTTAAGGAACGGCGTTCACCACGCGAACGGGTTCGTATGGGAAGCAGTCTCACCTCCCCGACACGCGTGCGCCAAGAGCGACGGGCGCTCGAAAAAATCCGAGCCGAGCGCGTCCGACACGTCCGACACGTCCGACACGTCCGCGCCTACGAGCGCCGCGAGCCTCGGGTGCGCGGCCGCGAGCAACGTCGCGTCGACGTCCGTGAGGTGTTCCTTCGCGATCGCGTCCTGGAACAGCCGCGCGTGCGCGTCGACGAACTCGGGGTCGTTGCCCATAGGAAGCGACGTCGGGGTGGAGTCGAAAGGCGTCAGAAGCGGAGTTGAAAGGCGTCGAGGGTGGGTATTGAACGCGAGGGGTGCGCGGAGAGACACGCCGGGCGAGAAAGTCCTTAAGGAACGGCGTTCACCGCGCGAACGCGGTCGTACGGGGACCGGCGCGAGATAAAACGCACCTCGAACAGCGCGCACGCGTCTTCACCCCCACCCCCGTCCTCCTCCTCCTCCTCCTCCACCTCCTCGTCGTACGCGCCGACGACGACGTCTTCCCACTTCCTCTCCAAGCGCACGCGCGCGCGCTCGTCGTCGAGCACCTTCTCCGAGCTCCCCGGACGCCACGTGTGACGCCGCTCCGATTGGCCGCCGTCGCCGCCGTCGCCGCCGTCGTCGCGTCGGCGTCTCGTCGGGAGCCCCAACGACAGCTCCGCGGTCGCCTCGCGGAAGATCCGCGTCTCGCGGCTCGTCTCGCGAAACCCGAGCTTCTCCGTGAAGAGCGCCAGCGACGCCGCGTTTCCCAACCCGATCTTCGCGACGAACGTCGTGACGTGCATCGTCTTCCACGCGTACGCCATGCACATCTCGAGCGCCTCGCTCGCGATGCCTTTCCGTCGCGAGCGCTTCTCCGCGACCATGACTTCGATCTCCGCCGACGCGAGGACGTCGTCCGCGACGTTCCAGTACAAGTTCACGTCGCCGCACATGACGCCGAGGTCCGCGCGGGGCGCGCCGTCGCCGTCGCCGTCGCCGTCGCGGCGCGCGTCTCCCGCCGCGTCGACGTCGAGGACGATGAACGTCAGCTTCGTCTCGTCGTTCGCCCACGACCGCTGCGCCTCGATCTCTTCCTCCATCGTGAGCGGCTCCGACGCCGTCGCCGCGAGCGTCTCAGGGTCGAGCATCCACGCGTGGTACGTCTCGACGTGCTCGGGGCGGTACGGCACGAGGACGCATCGCGACCCGCGGAGGGTGACGTTCGCGTTCGCGCGCATCGCGACGTGAGGAGGAGCAGAGAAGGCGACCTGATGACCGGAACGACTTTTTACTGCACGACATTTAACGACGAAGCGCAAGCGCAAGCGCACAAGCGATACGAAGCGGTGCGCGACGACAGGAGTGCTCGAGTTCCGACGTACGATGAAACGCGAGGCCGCCGGCCCGACGGCGCTAGACTGCTGGAGCTAAGGGACTAGAGCGCGAAACGCCCGCGCGTCGTCGCCGCGCTACGACGCCGAGACCGCGGGCTCGCCGACGTCCGCGGACGCACCGTACGCCTCCGCGCCCCCGCCGCCCGATTTCCCGCCCTCCGACGACGACAGCTGCGCGTCGTCCTCGCCGCCGTCGCCTTCTTCTCCAAACCCCGTCTCCGCCGAACCAGCCGCCGGTCGCGCGTCGTCCTGGTCCTCGCCCCCCTCGCTCGCCGTCGCCGTCGCCGCCGGTTCGATCCCCGCCGAATTCGCCGCCGTCGATGCGGACGCGACGAACTTCTCCACGCGAGCGACGATGTGCTTCCCGTAGGTAAACTTCTTCAAGTTGCCCAAGTGCACGCGCATCCGCGTGAGAAGCTGGTCGCGTTGCCCGTCGTCGCACACCTCGAGGAGCTTCTGGACGACGTAGTTCGCGAACTGGTCCTTCATCATCGCCTGTAACGGCTCGTTTTCGTCAGTTTTCCCGAGCATCTCGTCGATCATGATCTGCCGCTCGCTCGCGCCGCAGTACGTGAGGCACTTTTCAATCACGTTGGACGCGAACTTGTGTTGCGCGAGCAAAACGATCTGACCCGCGAGCGTCTGCAGGATCGTCTTGCGCTCGTCCTCGCCGCCGTGCTGCAACACGTGCTGCACGACGTAGTTCCCGTACTGGTCCTGCGCCAAGCTCGTCGCCTCTCTCAGGATCTCGTCCATGATCCCCTCGCTCTTTTGCTCCGGCGTGCAGTGCTCCAAGACCCTCTGAGGGCCATTCCATACAAGCGAATGTCGGGGTGGAGTTGAAAGGCGTCAGTAGGAGTTGAAAGGCGTCGAGGGCGGGGATTGAAAGCGTGGAGTGGGCGGAGAGAATCGCCGGGCAAAGTCCTTTAGGATCGGCGTCCACCTCGCCAACGCGGTCGTATGGGGACCAGTGTATAGAACGCGCCTGAATCACTCTGCAGCCGTACGGGTGGGTGGACAACGACAACACGTTGCCGTAGAACGCCTCGACGATGAACTGAATCTTCGCCGGCGCCACGCACTCGATGCACTTCTGCACGACGTGGTTGCCGTTCTGGTCGCGGACGCACCGAGAGACGTGGCCCTCGAGCTCGGCGACGAGCGCGCACTGCGCGTCCTCGTCGATCACTTCGAGCGCCTTTTGAATCACGCGACATCCGTACATCTGCAGCGACAACGACAAGACGTGGCCCTTGAGCTCGCCCGCGATGGCGTCGATCTGCTCCGGGGTGCCGTTCGCGAGGAACTTCTGCACGACGTAGTTCCCGAACACGTCCGTCATGAGCGCGTGCGCGGCGGGGAGGACCTCGTCGAACACGAGTTGCGCGTCCTCCGGAGCCGCCGTCTCGAGCTTCTGCTGAATGAACCGCGAGCCGTGCTGGTCGCTGGAAAACTCCACGACGTGCTCCGCGAGGTCGCCGAGCTCGAACCGCCGCGCTTTGTTGTTCTTGAACTCCTCGAGCAGAGGGCTCATCTGCTTCATCGGGCCTCTACCGCCGTGACCGCCGTACCCGTCCGGACCGCCGCCGTTTTGATGCATCCCGTATCCGCCGCCGCCCGAGCCGCCGCGGCCGCCGCCGCC
>Ga0181560_10005481_pt1 | contig 11347 bp, 7 predicted proteins | sample 011ome_20_FD_133751 | JGI IMG/M metagenome (GOLD analysis project Ga0181560, IMG submission 133751) | Coastal salt marsh microbial communities from the Groves Creek Marsh, Skidaway Island, Georgia - 011509CT metaG (megahit assembly) | ecosystem: Environmental > Aquatic > Marine > Intertidal zone...
GGCGCAGCCGAGCGAAGACCACCTCCGTTCGCTGCTGAAGCACGTGCACGCGTCCCCGGAGGAGGCGCGTCGGAAAGGCGAGCGGGCCGCGGCGGACGTGCGTCGGCGGTTCGCGCCGGAGACTGTGGCGCGCGAGGTGACGCGGCACGTGAAGAGGCTGGCCCGCGAATGGCGGGAAGAGCGCGCTCGCGAAACGGAGCGCGAACTGTGACTGACAGGCGATGAGGGACAACTTCTTTACGTGCGTATCACACGAATGCCACGTCGCACCCACGAACTAGAGCTACGAGCTACGGTGAGACTTTCGTCCGGCTGTCGTCACGCGAACGGCACCCGTCGGCGCGTGATCCCCTCGTACAGAGACGCGGCGCCGAACACCAAAAAGACGACGCCTCCCGTGACCGCCATGTACTTCTCGGAGACGGCGTTCCCGAGCATCTCCCCGCCGAACACCGCGACGCAGTTCGCGAGCGCGTGCGCGCACATCGCGCCGCATATCACGCCCAGCGGCGCGTGTTGCGCGGCGAGCGCCATCGTCGCGAACATCGACTTGTCCGCCCACTCGGCGACGAACATCAAGCAAAACGTCTGGTACACCCCCCCCCACCACGTCCTCACCTTCCCGCCCTCCTTCTGCTCCACCTCCTGAAGCGTCTCCTCCGCGTCCAGCAGCTCGCCGTGCTGCGCGGAATCCCCGCTGTCGCCCCCGAGCAGCGCCCGCACCTCCTCGTCCTCGCGGTCCTTGGCGTGCAGCCTGTGCGCATCGCGCAGGAGCTGCGCGGCGAACGCGACGAACAACGCCCCCGCGACGAAATCCATCCACTGCGCGGACGCCTCCAGCGACTCCGCGGAGGTGCTGATCAGGTACCCGGCGAACGTCGAGCCGAGCGTCATGACAAACATGGCCGCGACGGTCGCGAGGAAGACCGCGAGCTTGCCGTGCCGCACCGCGAGCAGCATCGCCAGGAAGAAGGTCTTGTCTCCGATTTCCGTGATGAACACGGCGAGGAAACTCGCGGGCAAACCTTCGAACGCGCTCGGGGAGGAGGCATCCGTGCCGAGAGCGGTCGTCGAGGCTTCCCGGAGCCAGTCGATGTCGCCATCGTGCGGTCTTTGCACGCCTCGGCTTGGGTCCATGGCTCCCGGAGCGGCGGCGAAGCGCCGAGCCGAGTGCCGCCGAATGCGTGCGTTTAAGGTAAACACCCGGTCGTAAACACCCCGAAGCGAAAAAGCCCTTTCCCACGTGTCCCAACCCAGGGTCTATAGACCCTCACAGGGGTGTCCGCGGATTTGTTCAGACTATTTGCCCAATGGATTTGGCTACGTACGTAAAAAACGCGAATCCCTGCACGAACGTCTCCCAAAACCGTGGACGATCCTGCTCGGCGCACGTCGCGTCGCCACATCGACCGCGCGCGCTCGGAGCGTCCACGCGACTCACCATGTCGGCGGCTGCTAACTCCGCGGTGCGTACCCCCTCCGACCGTTCGCGGCACCGAACGACGTCCGTCTCTCTCCGAGGCTTCGTCGCGCGCGCGCGCGCTCCAGCCCTAACCGGGAAGGCGCCATCCACGACGGGAACGACCGGGTGGCGCTCGGGGCTCGATCGGGAGGCGCGGGGCGTTCCTCCGGTCGCCCCCGGGGCTTCGCCGCGTCCGCGAACGGTCGCGAGGCGCGCGATCCACCCCCGCGCGCACCCGGGATCGACCCCGCGGCCTCCCGACCGCCGCGTCGTCGATCCCCCCGGCCACCATCGCGCCCTCCGTGGCTTCTCGTGTTTGCAAACCCCGTTTTTCCCGGGCCTCGCTGACGGTAAAAAATATCCTCCCCTCCTCGCTTCGCAGGCGTACTGGCGCATCGCCGGTATGTCGTACCTGAAATACTCCAACATGTGCGGCGAGGTGGTCCGCGCGTCGCTGAAGGAGCCCTTCTTCTCGAAGGCCAAGGCGCGCGAGGCGGTGTACATGAAAGCCTCGAAGTTCGTCGGCGGCAAGGCGCAGCCCCCCGTGATCACCGAGGTGATCCCGCCGGGCGCCTTGAAGTGAGCCGCGAGTCCCGAGCGTCGGCGGCGTGGGCGGATGAAAGTTGTAACCTGTGTATGCGCGCGTATTCGCAAAACAGCACGCGCGCGCTCTCGAAGCACGCTGATAGTGCGTTTCATCGCCCGTTCACGTCCGTTCACGGACCGAAAGCGTCGAACGGGTACTACGCGAATGGACCGGTTCGTCGTTTTTGGAATTGAAAATACGTCCTGCGAGCTTTTACGCGTCTGCTCGTCTGGCGAAAAAGCCATCCGTCGTCGCTCACGCCAGGTCTCCTCTCTTGCACGCGGAGAGCATGTCGACGTAGACCTGGCACTTCGCGATCTCTCCCTGGTTCTGGTCGATGCACGCCGAGAACGCCTTCATCTGGTTCGCGCACGGGTTCTCCGCCGCGGCGGGCGGCGCCGCCGCCGCGGGCTGCTCGGCGTATCCTCCGGAGGGACCGAGCACGGATCCCACCGCGACCCTGGCGATGCTGCTCCCGGTGCCCCACGCCATGCCCTGCGCGACCATGCCCATGAGCCCGCCGGCCATGCCGCCGCCGGACTGCTGCTGGTGCGCGGGAGGGGGGGCGCCACCCGCCGGACGGGGGGGGGGCGCGCGAGGGCGAGGCGCTGCGACGAGAAGGGTGGAGAAGGACGTGTCAGTGGTATGGTATTCTTTCGTGGCGGTCGGATCTCTCCGACGCGGCGGGGCTGGAACGACGGGGGTCCTCGCGTGGAACGCGCGTCGCGCGCGTACCAGGCCTGCGTCCACCACCACCGCCACCGCGGCGACCCATTTCGTTCGAGTTGGTCTGTTGTCGAGCTCCGCGGCGCGAGTGACTGTGGCGTCGCCCCGGGGGGTTCGACGCGTGAAATGATCTCGACCACCTCGGGGGAGCGGGCGGAGATTTTCACGACCTCCCGCGGACCGCACCGGCCAGGAAAAGTGTTTTCGCTGCGATGAATGATGAAAAAATGAAAAATCCTCTGTGCCCCTCTGGCTAGTATCCCCCGTACTCAGCGCTCTGGAAGTCCCTCTCGCGCTGCGCGCGACCGGCACTCGCGCCTCTGCCTCGCCCCCCCCTGCCTCCGGTCCTCTCGCCGCCGCCGCTGCCGCGCCCGCCGCGCCCGCCGCGGCCGCCGCCGCCGCCGCGCGCCTCGCTCTCCGAGGAGAAGCGGCGCCGCGAGACGCCGCGCCGGGGCACGCCCACGCCGCGAGGCTGGGGCTCGCCGCGCCGAGAAGCGTCCCCGCGGTACTCCACACCACGCGAAGACTCGCCGCGGTACTCGCGTTCGCGTTCGCGAGAAGCGAACTCGCCTCTCCCCCGTCCGCCGCGGCCGGCGCCGCGGCCGGCGCGCGGCTCCGCCGAGCGCGGGTCCCTGTCCTTGGGCCGCGAGGCGGGCCGCCCGCCGCCGCCCCTCGCCTTGCCGTCGTAGTCAGGCAGCGCGGCGACGATGTTCAGCCCCGGGACGCCCTTGAGCCCCATCATGCCCACGGTCTTCTTCATCAGGCCGGGCACCTCGTCGCAGCCCAGCACGTCGGTGGCGAGGAAGTTGGCCATGCGCACGAGCTCGGCGGGCGACAGGCCCATCTTCCGGCAGAACGGCTTGTAGAAGCCCAGCCACGCGCTGTACGTCTGCGCCTTGGTCTTGTCGCTCACGCGCGCCATCGCGGCGGCGACCGCGCGCGCGTCCTCCGGCGACGCGCGGTCTTTGATCGCCGAGAGCGGCAGGTCCGCGATGTCCTTCTCGGCGAAAAACGACTCCTCCCGGGACAACACCAGGACGCCCTCGCCGGATTTCCCGGCGCGCCCGGTGCGCCCGAGCCGGTGGATGTACTGCTCGCGGTTGGAGGGCACGCCCATCTGCACGACGAGCGTGACGTCGTCGAAGTCCACCCCGCGCGCGGTGACGTCGCTGGTCATCATCACCGCGGACCGCGTCTTGCGGAACGAATCCGTCGCCTTCGAGCGCCGGCTCTGGCTCAGCTTGGAGTGGATCTCGATCACGTCGTCGCGCATCTCGCCAAACAGCGAAGCCGCCAGGGCCGTGCCGCGCGCGGTGGTGAAGAACACCATGATCTTGTGCCTGCCCGGGTGCGCGGCGCAGTGCTCGTCCACCAGGCGCTTGAGCTGCGCGAACTGCTCCTCCAGCGGCGCGATCAGCAGCGCCTGCGACACCTGCGCGTTGGTCGTGCCGCTCGCCTCCTCGCCGACGCAATCCACGAAGGCGTGTCCGTCGCGCAGCGACGCGCGCGCGATTTGTTTGATTTCCTTGCTCACCGTAGCCGAGAACAGGAGCGTCTGGCGGTTTTTCGTCGGGACGTACTTTAAGATCTTCTCCACGGAAGGTTTGAACCCCATGTCCAGCAGCCGGTCCGCCTCGTCCAGCACCAGCGTGTGACACCCCTCCAGCCGGCGCCCCACGTCGCCGTTCTCCAGGTGGTCGATCAGCCGACCGGGCGTGGCGACGAGCACGTCGCACCGCTTGTCGCGCAGATCGCGCGCGTCTTGTTTCACGTTCGTGCCGCCGTACACCACCTGCGCGCCTATCCCTCCGTGGAACCGCAGAAGCGCGTTCGTCTCATCCAGGATCTGCGTCGCGAGCTCGCGCGTGGGAGACAAAATCAACACGGAGATCCGGTCGCCCCGCGGGTCGATCTGCCCGGCGGCGAGCTTCTCGAGCGCGGGGAGCAAAAACGCGATGGTCTTGCCCGAGCCAGTCTTCGCGCGCGCGAGCACATCCGCGCCTCCCAGGATGTGAGGCAGGGTCTGGCCCTGCACCGCGGTCGCGCGCTCGAAGCCCTTCACCTCGTGCAGCGCGCGAAGGGTCTCCGCGCACAGGTCCAGGTCGGCGAACGCGACGTCCGTCGCGCCGTTGCCCACCGCCGCGGGGGGCGCGCGCGTCTCGGGCGCCACCACCGCCGCCAAGCCTCGGCGCGCGAACGTCACGCTCGGCGCGCGCGCGCGGGGGGAGAAACGCGCGCGTTGGGACGCACTCGCGCCCGCGAAGACGCGCGCGGCACACGCGAGAGCCGGGGCGCTCGTGCCCGCGAGTCGCGAGGCGCGGCACTCGCCGACGAGTGCGCCGCGCGACAGCGACACCGCGCGTCTCGCGGCGGCCGCCGCGAAACGCCGATGCATCGTGGCAATCGTTCGCGGCTCCACGCGCGCGCGCGAGTCGACGGGACGGTTCGGAACGTACACCGCGCGACTCGTCAACGCGAGGGGATGGGTGAGCATACGAAGAAACGCTTTGCCCGGCGGAGGTCGAGAGAGGCTGTAGAGGAGGTGGGTCCGACGGGCGCACCGCGGAATGTCGGAACCAAAACGTTCGCCTTCTTTATCCGGGAACGAACGGCGGTCCGCTGACCGGACCGCCGCACGAACGACGAATCCGCCGGGAAGACCGCAAGAACAAGAGCGATGCTTGGGATGGGTGATCTCCCAGTCTGTTTTGATTCCGAAGAAAGCGCGTTTTGCCGAGAGAAAAAAAATCACCAAAAAGTCGCCCACTCGCCTACTGCGCGGCGAAGCCCGGCAAGGGCAGGTCCACCACGGCGTCCCCGTTCTTGTGCGCCACCGCGTCCCCGTTCTTCCCGTTCTTCACCACCACCCCCTGTTCGATCCCCCCGGACCCCGTGCCCAGCGTCTCTGCGTCGAACGTCTTGGTCCCGCCCGCGCCGTCGCTCACCACCACGCACCCGTCCTCCGTCGCCGTGAGCGACACCGCCGCGCCCGGCGCCGCGAAGCCGTCCAGGAGGCACTCCGACAGCGGGTTCTCCAGCAGCCGCTGCACCGCGCGGCGCATGGGCCGCGCGCCGAACTTCGGGGAGAAGCCCTGAGATAAAAGCGCGGCGCGGAACGCGTCGTCCACGGTCACTGACACCCCGCGCGCCTCGGCGCGCGCGCGCACGCTCCGCAGCATGAGCTCGGCGATGTCGCCAACCTCCGGCCGCGTGAGCGGGCGGAACACGATGATCTCGTCGAGCCTGTTGAGGAACTCCGGGCGGTACTGCGCGGAGAGCTCGCGGCGCACGTCCCCCTGCACGCGCGCGTACTGATCCGCGGAGCCGTCGCCGCCGTTCTCCATGGAGCTCAGGATCGCCTTCGACCCCACGTTGGACGTCATGACGAGCATCGCGTTGGTGAAGTCCACGGTTCTCCCCTTGGAGTCCGTCAGGCGGCCATCCTCCAGCACCTGGAGCAGGATGTTGAACACGTCGGGGTGTGCCTTCTCGATTTCGTCAAGGAGAATCAGCGTGTGCGGGTCGCGGCGCACCGCCTCCGTGAGCTGCCCGCCCTCGGCGTACCCCACGTACCCGGGCGGCGGGCCCACCAGCCGCGAAACCGCGAAGGACTCCATGTACTCGCTCATGTCGATGCGCACCATGCTCTTCTCCGCGCCGTAGTACGCCGCCGCCACAGCCTTGGCGAGCTCCGTCTTGCCCACGCCGGTGGGCCCCGCGAAGATCATGCTCGCCGTCGGGCGCGAGCCGTCCGCCAGCCCCGAGCGCGCGCGCCGCACCGCGCGCGAGATGGCCGTCACCGCCTCCGTCTGCCCGACGACCCGCCCCGCGATTTGCGCCTCGATGTTCAGGAGCGACGACGACTCATCCTCCGAGAGCTGCCGCACCGGGACGCCGGTCCACTGCGCGACGACGTCCGCGACGTGCGAGGCGTCCACCACGGAGACGCCGCTTCCCTTCGCGGCCGCGAGCTGCACCATCGCGCCCGCCTCGTCGATCACGTCGATGGCCTTGTCCGGGAGGAAGCGGTCGGTGATGTACCTCGTCGCCAGCCGCACCGCCGCGGGGAGCGCGTCTTCGCCGTACGTCACGCCGTGGTGCTCCTCGTACGTGCCCTTCAGGCCCTCCAGGATAACGAGCGAGTCCTCCGGGGTCGGCTCGTTGATGCGCACGGGCTGGAACCGGCGCTCGAGCGCGGCGTCCTTCTCGATGTGCGCGCGGTACTCCTCGATGGTGGTAGCGCCCACGCACTGCAGCTCGCCCCTCGCCAGCGCGGGCTTCATGAGGTTGCCGGCGTCCATGCCCCCGTCCTCGCCCGTCCCGCCCGCGCCGACCAGCATGTGGATCTCGTCCACGAACAGGATGATGTCCCCCGCCTGCTTCACCTCCTCGATGACGTTCTTCAGGCGCTCCTCGAACTCGCCGCGGTACTTGGTGTTCGCCAGGAGCATGCCCAGCTGCAGACTCACCACGCGCTTGTCCTTGAGCCGGTCGGGCACGTCGCCGGCGACGATGAGCCGCGCCAGCCCCTCGGCGATGGCGGTTTTCCCGACGCCGGGGTCGCCCACTAAGCAAGGGTTGGACTTGCGTCGCCGGACGAGGATGCGCAGGATGCGGTCCACCTCCTCGTCGCGACCGAGCACGGGGTCTAACTTACCAGCGCGCGCCTCCGCGCACAGGTCGATGCCGCACTCCTGCAGCGCGGATCCCTTCTTTTTCTTTCCCAACTTGCGACCGGCGCCGACCAGCTCCTTCTTCTCCATCCCGTTCACGCGGTCGCGCAGCTCGTCGACGTCGATCTCCAGGTCCTCGACCAGCACGGCGCGCGCGCCGCAGGTGGTGTCGCCGAGCATGTCCAGCACGAGCTCCTTGGAGGACACGAGCGCGTCTCCGAGCGCGCCCTCCGCCTCGACGGCGACGCGCTCGAAGAGGCGCTTGACGTCGGGCGCGAGCGGGATGAGTCCGTCGGCGACTTTCGAGTTGGCGAACGGGTTCATGAGCTCGAGCTCGGAGACCCCCGCGCGTTTCGCGCACGCCTTGCGCAGGGCATCCTCCGTCGCGCCGCTCTTGTGCAGCGCGGCGGACGTGTCATCCCGTATCTTGGAGAGCGCGAGGAGCAGGTGCTCGGTCTTGAGCTCGCCCTGGCGCAGCTTCTTCGCCTCGTCCATCCCGTCCTTCACCGCGGTCACCGCGGCACCGTCGAAGTTGCTGAACATGGCGCGAGGCGCGGTCGACGGCGCGCGCCGGGGAAGGACGCGGCTCGCCCCGGGCGCGCGCAGGCGACGCGCACCGGGCGCGACGGCGCGCGACGCGCCGAGCGCCGAGGACGCCATCGTCGAGGTGGTCGCCATCCCGCGTGAGACGTGGATAGCGCGTGGGAAAGTGCCGTCGACCGTCGACGACGCCTCGCCTCAGAAGCTCTGCCACGTCACTTCGACTTGCCGCGAAAGCTCGTCAGGTCCCCAGGCGTGTGTGTTTCCTCGTCTGTCTCGTGAGTCTTCTGGCGAAGAAATAAATTTTCCCCGTTGTTACGGCACGATTTCTTGGACACCCGGGGCGCGCGCGCTCACACTCCGTGGTGCGCGCTCGCGATGGCGCCCAGCCCGCCGAGCTTCAAGACGGTCGTCGTGGAGGTCGACCGCGACGCGGGCGTGGGAACCCTGCGTCTGAACCGCCCGCGGAAGTCCAACGCCATCGACCCCGACATGTGGCTGGAGATCCCGCGCGCCCTGGCGTGGCTCGACCAGGACGAGGACGTGCGCGCGGTGGTGCTGTGCGCCGCCGGGAAGAACTTCTGCGCGGGGATAGACGTGTCCTCCCCCGAGCTCCTCGGCGAGCAGCTCGGGCAGACGACGCGCTCGGCGCGAGCCGAGTCGTGCGCGGGTCGCGAGGCGGAGGCTATGTACAGGCACGTGCGTCGCCTGCAGGAGAGTTTCACGGCGGTGGAGCGGTGTCGCGCGCCGGTGGTGTGCGCCGTGCAGGGCGCGTGTTTCGGCGGCGGCGTGGACCTCGCCGCCGCTTGCGACGTGCGCGTGTGCGCGCGAGACGCCGTGTTTTGCGTGAAGGAGGTGGACCTCGCCATCGTCGCGGACATCGGGACGCTGCAGCGGCTCCCCGCGCTGATCGGCCACGGGCGCGCGCTGGAGATGGCGCTCACCGCGCGACCCGTACGCGCGGAGGAAGCGCGGAGCGTCGGACTCGTGACGAGCGTTCGCGAGAGCGTCGCCGAGCTCCAGACGTACGCGCGCGCGCTCGCGGAGACGCTCGCCTCGAAGTCGCCGCTCGCGGCGCAGGGCACGAAGGCGGCGTGTCTGCACGCGCGGGACCACTCCGTGCGCGAGGGCCTGGAGTTCGTCGCGCACCTCAACGCGGCGCGGCTGCGGAGCGCCGACCTCGCCGAGGCGACGCGCGCGCGATTCGAGCGGCGCGCGCCGAGGTTCGCCAAGCTGTGAACCCGGATGGAAAAACGTCGTATTACCGTACGCACGAAACGACACATCTCGTTATCGCTCGAATACACATCTACGTAGGTTGTTTGGTAGCTAGTCTAATAAACCCTTCTAATACACACGCGTCGCGTTGTTCTCGTCTCACCGCGTAGGTCCCTACGCGGCGGCGCCCCGCAGCCCGTCCCGCAGCGCCAGTCTGTTCCAGCTCTCGCGCAGGCTCAGCACAGGCGTCGCGGGGCGCGGCGCAACCTTGTTGCGCCGCGGGGACCGCAATACCCACCCGTCCCGCTCACCGTTCCGACTCGAAAGAGCTCTCGAGGGGGTCCGACTCTGCTCAACGCGCGCGCGCGGCGGCTCGGCGCGCGGCGGCGTGCCCGGCGCGGCGTCGCGCGCGCCCGCCGGCGCCCGCCGCGCCGCGGGCCCCGCGTCGCCGCCCCGCGCCTTGCTCGCCTCGCACGCCACGAGCGTCGCCGGCGGCGGGTGTGCGATGCGCGCGTGCTCTAGCCCGGAGCCCCCCGGGACGGAAGCCGGGACGGAAGCGGCGCGCGGCTTTTGAGCCGCCGCGGGGTGGTGGTGGGCGTTTTTTTCGTCAAAGCCGGTTTTCGCCGCCGAGCTCGCCGGCGCCGGCGCCGGCGCCTCGCCGCTCGCGGCGCGTTTCTTGAGGTACGCCTGCCCCTGGGCGGAGGCGCGCATGAACTCGTCGTAGGTTTCGTGGATGTCGATCGGCGGTCTTAAGGTGTCGTACCTGCGCTGCAGCGGTCGTAAGTACGCGCCCTCCGTGGACGGGTCGGAGACGAAATCGAACGTGATGAGCTCGAAATCCTCCTGGATGACGATGAACCCATCCTCATCCTTGAGCGTCGCCCAGCCCCGGCTGGACATGCCCAGCTGGAACCCGGCGACGTACAGGTCCCGCAGCATGCCTCCCGCCTTCGTTGGGAGCACCTCCACGTATCCCATCAGGTCGTCGCCCTTCCAGAAGTAGTCCAGCACCTGGTGCGAGACGTTCGAGTCGTTCAGGCACCGAAACGTGGGAGACGTCGGCGGGGGGTGGTCCAGCTCACCCAGCGCGCGCCGGTGTCGCACGTGCCTGTCGTAGAACTTGGCCGCCTCGCGCTGCAGCAGGGGCTTGGGATAGACGCGTCCGTTGCGGTTTCGCGCGTTCGCGCGTCCCAAAATGCCTGCGTCGAGAGAGCGACGGAGGGAAAGGGTTTAGGGTGAGCCGCGCGCGAGCGTCGGGGCGACACGCGCCGCGGCGCGAACGCGCGGACGGCACAGATTTCGCGACGAGAGACGGACGGAATGGAACACGCGCCGGGTGTTCGGACGACGCGAGCGCGGCGGGGGGAGGGATCTCGGGAACGCACCGTACACGATCAGCCGTTGATCGTTCAACACGAGCGAGCGCGCGGAACGATCCATCCTCTGCGCGTGGACGGGAGACGAGGGAGGGTGGTGGAGGCGGTCAGCGGGCGTCGGCACACCGTGAATTGCGGCCGGGCGAGGACGAAACCGGATCGTGGCCGACGCGGCGTGCGCGCCGGGCGCACGGAGGGAAGACTTCGCGCGTGTAGACGGGAATACGCGCGGTGTGGCATGTGTACGTACGATGAGTCGGTCCGCCTCCGTGTTACCATCTCCAGTGGCCCCCTTGGGGCCGCACATGCACCACATGACGGGCCGCGTGGCCGAATCGCCTGGCCGTGCGAATGGGGGTCCTTCGCAATTCAGGACAGGACCTTCCGACGACGCAACCGGGCCGGACCGCCAGAGTGGGCTGCGCAGTCCCGCAGCCGGCGGCGCCCGACCTCGACGCGTGTGGAGATCGACTCCCACGGACGAGGGCGTGCGACGCCGCGAGCGCTTCTGGGGCACGGAGGATCCGTGCGCCGCGAAACTGTTCCGAGCCGAGACGACCGAAATGTGTGCGCCCGCCTGCCTCTTGAATGCGGATCATCAGTCAGCTGTGTGTGTTTCTCCTCAAATCAAACCACAGGACGCCTGCGCTACAAACGATTTCACCCCCGCTCCGCACCTCCGTCCCTGCTGCTCAAACTCCCCCCCCTGCTTCCCCCCCCCCCCCTCCCCTCCGCCGCCCCCCGCCAGACCCCCCCCCCGCGCCCC
>Ga0181560_10005488_pt1 | contig 11335 bp, 11 predicted proteins | sample 011ome_20_FD_133751 | JGI IMG/M metagenome (GOLD analysis project Ga0181560, IMG submission 133751) | Coastal salt marsh microbial communities from the Groves Creek Marsh, Skidaway Island, Georgia - 011509CT metaG (megahit assembly) | ecosystem: Environmental > Aquatic > Marine > Intertidal...
GACACCCGACCGGCGAAGACTTTGCACACCATGTCGGTGATATTGTCCAAGGTAGAGGACGCGTTCACCACATGGCTGCACAAACGCGGCCCGGTCGCGAATTGCATTTCCTTCTCCTGCAGATGAAATTTCGCGGCCGGAAACTGGGCGTGCCCGCCGATATGGTCATAGTGGAGATGGGTGACGATCACATCGCTGACCCGGGCGGCTTCCACGCCGATGGTGGCGAGGCCTTCCGTCACGCTGCGGATCAGGCTGCGCCCGCGTTTGCCCGCTTCTTCGTCATCGAAACCGGTGTCGATGACGATGGTCTGCTGCGGTGAGACCGCCGCCCAGACATAGTAGTCGATCGGCATCGGGGCATCGTCATGGGGATCGAGTTTGACGAAACTCTCGCGCCGCATGCGTTCGACCAGCGTTCCGTATTTGATCGCGTAGAGTTCCCAGACCTGTGGTGATGTCATACTTGCCTCCCGGATTGCCTGCTCCGCTATACTGCCCGTGAAACGGCTGGTATGCGACCGGTCATAGGGGGACGGAGAACATGGCAGCCAGGACTTACGGATTCATCGGCTTGGGCAATATGGGTGGCCCCATGTGCGCAAACCTGATTGCGGCCGGTTTGACGCTTCGGGTTTTCGACGTCGCCGGAACCGAAACACGCGCGCCGGAGGGGAGCGGGATTGCCGACAGCATTGCCGGGCTCGCGAGTTCCGTGGACACGATTTTTTTAAGTCTGCCGGATGGCAAGGTGGTCGAGTCCGTTTGCGCCGAAATTGCCCGCAGCGCCGACCGTGAGACCGGGACGGTCGTCGATTTCTCGACCACGGGGCCGGACGCGGCCGGTTCGGTCGCGAAGCTTCTGGGTGAGGCCGGGCTTGTGTTCATCGATGCCCCGGTCAGCGGCGGCAAATCCGGCGCGGTTGCCGGGACTCTGACGATCATCGCCTCGGGCCCGGATGATGCGATCGCCGATCTGGCCGTGCCCTTTGAGGCCGTCGGCGGCAATGTGTTTCACGTCGGTCCGCTGCCGGGCCAGGCCCAGGCGGTGAAGCTGCTCAACAACTTCCTGTCCGCGACAGCTATGGCGGCGACTTCTGAAGCTGTGCTCTTCGGCCAGAAATTCGATGTGGACATGCAAACCATTCTCGATGTGGTCAACGTCTCGAGCGGTCAGAACACGGCAACGGCAGACAAGTTTCCTAGGCGGGTGGTGTCGGGCAGCTATGATGCAGGCTTTGCCACCGCGTTGATGACCAAGGATGTGGCCCTGTACCTGGATGAGGTTCGTGTGGCAGGTACTCCGAATACAGTCGGGTCGACCATGTCGGCGCTCTGGAATGCTGCCCATAAGGCCATGCCGGAGAGTGACTTTACCGAGATCTACCGCTACATCGCGGGTGAAACCAAATCAGGGGAGTAGTCAGGAATGAGTGTGAATGAAGGACAGGTGGCGCTGGTCACCGGCGCATCCTACGGGCTTGGCGCGATGACGGCAGATTATCTGGCGCGCGACGGGTTTGATGTGGCGGTGACCGATCTGAAGGTTGACGATCTTGCCGACACCGTCGCGATGATCGAAAAGCGCGGGCGCAAGGCCTTTGCCACACAGCTCGATGTCCGTTCCGTGGACAGTATCGATGCAGCGATCGACGCGACCGTTCAGGGCATGGGGAAGATCGATGTCCTGATCAACAATGCCGGCGTGCCGTTGTCGAAACCGGCCCTCGATGTGGAGCCTGACGAGTTCGACAACGTCCAGAACATCAATGTCCGCGGCTGCTACTTCATGTGCCAGCGCTTTGCACGGCATCTGGTCGGTACGGACCGCAAGGGATCCATTGTCAATCTGGCGTCCACCTTCGCGGTGATCGGTGTGCCGGGGGTCTCGGTCTATGGCATCTCGAAGGCCGCCGTCGCGGGGATCACCCGACATCTGGCCGCCGACTGGGCCCAGTACGGTATTCGCGTCAATGCCGTGGGTCCCGGTGCGACCGAGACAAAAATTCGCGCCGCGAATTTTGCCGCCAATCCGGAGGTGCGCGAATGGAACCTCAGCCGCATTCCCATGGGACGTTTCGGGGAACCGGAAGACACGGCCGAGGCTGTGGCGTTTCTCGCGAGCGCGAAGTCCGAATACATCAACGGCCATCTGTTGCTGGTTGATGGCGCGCTGACGGTGACCTGAGGCCTGTCAGGCGGGCGGGGTCCAGTACACCATGGCTTCGGGCATGGTGCCGCCCGCCCTGAATCCGCCCTCCACGATGGCGGCCTGCGCGAGATCGACCCTGGGCAGGTCGCCATCGGCCTGCACCACATAGAGATGCGTGCTGTCATCGGTGAACAGTACGTGGAAGGGCTCTCCGGGCAGCGGCAGGGAGACGCGGAGCGTCATGTCGCCGGCATCGAAGAGTTCGAGGAAGCCCTCGTCGTCATCTTCGTTATAGGTGGTGACGACGAGGTGCTTGCCGTCGGGTGAGACAAACGGCCAGCCCGGAACACCGGCCATTTTGTGTGTGCCGGTCAGGTTGCGGCTGGCGGTGTCGATCACGTGCAGCAGCGGGCGGTGGAAGTCTCCGACAAAGAGCCGGGCACCGTCCCGCGAGACGCGAATCGCTTGTGCGCCCACGGGCACCGGGATGCGTGCCACGATCTCCCGTGCGGTCATGTCGATTTCGGTGATCACCGGGTATTCCTTGGCCGACACATAGAGCGTGTTGCCGTCCGGTGCGGCGGCGAAGAAATGGCCGGGTGTTTCCAGCCACAGACTGTGCTCGATCTCCCAGCTGTCGGGGTCGATCACCAGAACACGCCGGCTGCCGTCCACCGTGACCCAGATTTTGCCATCGGTGCCGGTGACCAGAGCATGCGGGCCTTTGTAAAGATTCAGGTCGATATGTCCGGCCAATGTCATCGAGGGCAAATCCACCACTGCCACACGGTTGTCCGGCACGTTCGGTCCGTAATCCGCACTGCCATAAAGCGACACGAAGGCCTTTGTGCCGTCTTTCGAGAGGGTGATCTCGTGGGGCTTGGATGTCTGGCGTGTTCCGACTTCCACGCAGGCCACGGTTTCGCCGGTCTCCGCGTTGAGGGCGGTCAGGCTGACATTCTCCTTGACGGTCAGCAGGATCAGTCGCGCAGAAAGATGCGTCGGGTCGGTCATGGAAAACTCCTTGAAGTCATTCTATCCGATCTCGCCCGACCGTGCGGGGATTGGTTCGCTACAGACAAGTCGCTAGACTCCGCTGCGTCAAATCAGACCATCCGGCAGGGGGACGCTTTGGACTTTCAGCTTTCCGAGGAACAGATCGCCATTCAAGATATGGCGCGCAGCTTCGCGACCGAAGAAATGCTGCCGCATGCCGAGGAATGGGACGAGAAGATCATCTTTCCGGTAGATGCCCTGCGTGCCGCAGCGGCACTCGGTCTTGCGGGGATTTACTGTGGCGAGGAACATGGCGGCTCCGGGCTGGGCCGGCTGGATGCCGCGATCATTTTTGAGGAGCTGGCGAGCGCCTGTCCGTCCACGGCGGCCTATATCTCGATCCACAATATGTGCGCCTGGATGATCGACAGCTTCGGCAGCGACGAGTTGCGGGCGCGGTTTCTCCCCAAACTGATGACCATGGAGCATTTCTCCAGCTACTGCCTGACCGAGCCGGGGGCGGGGTCCGACGCGGCTTCGCTGCGCACCCGTGCCGAACGGGACGGGGACCATTATGTTCTCAATGGATCCAAGGCCTTTATCTCGGGCGGTTCCGCGGCCGATGTCTATGTCTGCATGGTGCGCACGGGGGGCGAGGGGTCCAAGGGCATCAGCTGTATTGTCGTCGAGAAGGACGCGCCGGGACTGTCCTTCGGGAAGCTCGAAAAGAAACTCGGCTGGAACAGCCAACCCACGGCGGCGGTGATCTTCGAGGATTGTCGGGTGCCGGTCGAAAATCTCGTGGGTGCGGAAGGCGATGGCTTCACCATCGCCATGAAGGGGCTTGATGGTGGACGGCTGAATATCGGCGCCTGCTCCATCGGCGGCGCGCGCGCCTGCCTGGACGCAAGCCGCGATTACCTGAAGGAACGCCAGCAGTTTGGTCAGCCACTGGCGGATTTCCAGGCGCTGCAGTTTCGTCTGGCCGATATGGCGACCGAACTCGAATCGGCCCGGCTGATGATCCATCGCGGCGCCTGGATGCTCGACAACAACGCCCACGGGACAACAGTGGCCGCTGCAATGGCAAAGCGGATCGCCACAGACACCGGTTTCGAGGTGGTTAATCAGGCGCTGCAACTGCATGGCGGCTATGGCTATCTCAAGGAGTTCCCGATCCAGCGCTATCTGCGTGATCTGCGGGTCCACCAGATTCTCGAAGGCACGAATGAAATCATGCGGGTGCTTATCTCGCGTGACGTTTTACGACAGTAGGTCCCCATGAACGACGAACCGGAAATTCTTTTCGACACGCGCGGGCGGGTCGGTTTGGTGACGCTCAACAAGCCGCGGGCGCTCAATGCGCTTTCCATGGTTATGGTTGAAGCGCTGCACCCGCAACTGATCGCCTGGGCGGATGACGACGCCATCGATGCCGTGGTGATTCGCGGCGCCGGGGAAAAGGCGTTCTGCGCCGGTGGCGATATCCGCGATATGTATGAGCAACGCGGGTCGGATTTCGGCGCGCGATATTATGCAGCCGAATATCTGCTGAATGTGGCGATTCACACCTACCCCAAACCCTATATCGCGCTGATGGACGGGGTGACCATGGGCGGCGGTGCCGGGGTCTCGATCCATGGGTCACATCGTGTGGTGACGGAGCGGACACTGTTTGCCATGCCCGAGACAGGCATCGGCCTGTTCCCCGATATCGGTGCCAGCTGGTTTCTGTCCTGCTGTCCCGGGCAGATCGGCATGTATCTGGGCCTGACCGGACATCGCATGAAGGCCGCCGACTGCCTCTATGCCGGGATCGGCGATTACTATGTGGACTCTGCCTCCCAGGACGCCTTGCTGGCTGCGTTTGCCGAGGCGGAGTCGCTCGACGAACGGAAGGTTGTCGAGATTTTACGCGCCCATGCCGGCGATCCGGGGGCGGCCCCGCTGGCCGAACATCGCGAGGCGATCGACCGGTGTTTCGCCGGGAACAGCGTTGCGGATATCCTTTCCAGCCTTCAGGCCGAAGGGACCGACTGGGCGGCGGATCAACTGGCAGCCCTGGCCCACAAATCGCCAACAGCGTTGAAGCTGACATTCCGGCAGTTGCGTCTGGGCCCGAACATCCAGTCCATCGCCGATATCATGGCCATGGAATACCGCATGGCGGTCCGGTCCTATGCCGGGGTCGATCTGTTCGAAGGGATCCGCGCGGTGGTCATCGACAAGGACGGCGCGCCACAATGGACACCGGATAGGCTGGACGCGGTCGGGGAGGCCGACCTCGACGAGTATTTCGAACCGGTGCCCGGTGCGCCGGATTTCGCACAGGCTGAACTGTCATAACAAAAACGCAGGAGGACGCGATGTCGAAGATCGGATTTATCGGCTTGGGGAATATGGGCGGGCCGATGGTGGCCAACCTGACGGGTGCCGGTCACGAAGTGCGGGCCTTCGATATTTCTCCGGATGCCGTTGCACGCGCCACCGGGGCAGGGGCCACGGCGGCGGCCAACGGTGCCGCAGCGGCCGAGGGCGCGGACATCGTCATCACCATGCTGCCGGCCGGACAGCATGTGCGGTCGGTCTTCCTGGAAGACGACAAGGTTATGGACGTGGTCGAGAAGGGCGCGCTGCTGATCGACTGCTCGACCATCGATATTGCCACCGCCCGTGCGGTGATCGGAGACGCCGAACAGCGCGGCTTGGAAATGATCGACGCGCCGGTGTCCGGCGGTGTCGGTGGGGCAGAGGCCGGAACCCTGACCTTCATGTGCGGCGGAACGGACACGGCGTTTGCGCGTGCAGAGCCGATCCTTCAGGTGATGGGAAAGAATATCTTTCATGCCGGCGCGGCCGGTGCGGGGCAGGCGGCGAAGGTCTGTAACAACCTCATGCTGGCGATCCAGATGATTTCCGTCTCGGAAGGCTTTGCACTTGCCGACAAGCTGGACCTCGACCGTCAGAAGCTCTTCGACATTGCCTCGACCGCGACAAGCCAGTGCTGGTCCATGACAAGTTACTGTCCGGTGCCCGGACCCGTTCCGACATCTCCGGCCAACCGCGACTACGAAGCCGGTTTCACCGTGGCGATGATGCTCAAGGATCTAAAGCTCGCACGTGAGGCGGCCGTCGCCGCCGGCGGCGAAACGCCGCTCGGCGCGCAGGCGACCGATCTCTACGACGCGTTTGCGGCGGCAGGCAATGAAGGTCTGGATTTCTCGGCTATCTTCAAGAAGATCGCGGGAGCTTGATCGGGAAACCGGCGGTGCCGTGCTTCAGCCGAGAGGCGCACTACGCTTGCGGCAGCTGCCGCAGAGGCGGTTGTGCCAGCCTTCGCTTTCGAACTTGTTGCCGCACATCATGCAGGGGCGCTCCTGCGGGGCATCGCCATCCGCACGGGCGCGGCCGACCTGTTCCAGATCGCCATCAATCGTCTCTGCCGGGACAGCACTTGTGTGCTGCATCTGTGAAGTGGTCTCGCTCACAACCTGTTTCCTTTCAAATGATGCGCCGATTTCCGGCGGCATCACGACTTCCACCCTGTGCGAACGCTTGCCAAAGCCGCGTTCGTCATGAATTTTTGTCTTTCCGGACCAGCTGGAGCCAAAACAATCCGTCGCCCGATCTCGATTTTTCGGGCAAAATCAGCGTAACATTCTGAAAACGCTGTATAATTTGTTCTGGGCCTCGGTGCCAGGATCGCCGTGGCGATGACCCTAAAAAAGGTCAGATTGGACAAAAAGTCAATGCAGCATCGTGCAATACAGGAATCGTGAGTGCGCATATGTCGTCTGAGGGTGAATACGACTACATCGTTGTGGGAGCCGGGAGTGCGGGCTGTGTGCTCGCCAACCGGCTGAGTGCCGATCCCGATATCCGGGTTCTGCTTCTGGAGGCCGGTCCACGCGACCGTCATCCCCTGATTCACATTCCGGTCGGCAATGGCAAGATCATTCCCAAAGCGACCTATAACTGGAAGTACGAGACCGAACCCCAGGAACATCTCGACAATCGCCGCATCCTCTGGCCGCGCGGCAAGACCCTGGGCGGATCGTCTTCCCTGAACGGCATGATCTATATCCGCGGCCATGCCCGCGACTATGATCTGTGGCGTCAGCACGGGGTCCCGGGCTGGTCCTTTGCCGATGTGCTGCCCTATTTCAAACGTGCCGAGGGCAATGTCCGCGGTGCCGATGCCTTCCACGGTGGCGACGGACCGCTGCATGTCGGCAACGCCGCGCACGATCACGACCTGTTCGATGCGTTTGTCGCCGCCGGGGCCGAGGCGGGTTACCCGGCGAACCCGGACTTCAACGGGCCCGAGCAGGAAGGCTTCGGGCGGTATCAGTTCAACATCCGCAACGGGCGCCGCTGGAGCGCGGCCGCCGCCTATCTGAAACCCGTCCTTTCACGCCCCAACCTGACGGTGCAAACCGGTGCGCTGACCCGGCAGGTTGTTTTCGAGAACGGTCGGGTGGTTGGGGTGAGCTATAGCCGGGACGGTCAGGCGCGGACCGCCCGTGCCGCCCGGGAGGTGATTCTGTCCGGCGGTGTCATCAACTCGCCCCAGCTCTTGATGCTGTCGGGGATCGGCCCCGCCGACGATCTGACATCCCATGGCATAGCGCCGGTCCTGGATGCCGCCGATGTGGGCGGCAATCTCCAGGATCATTTCTGTGTGCACACGGTGCACGCATCCAACACCCGAACGCTGACCGATGAACTCGTGCGTCTGGAGAGGGGGGCGCTTTCCGTCGCCCGGGCGTTTCTGACCCGTTCCGGTCCGGCCTCGGCCTTTCCGCTGGAGGGTGGAGCATTCATCCGCACTTCGGACGATCTCGATATACCCGATGCCCAGTTCCATTTCAGCGCCGGGAACCTGCTGTCGCTGATCCGGCGGCCCTTTGCCAGTCATTCCGCGGACCACACGCGACCTGATGCCTTCATGTGCCATGTCTGCCAGCTGCGCCCCGAAAGCCGGGGCCATATCCGTTTGCGGTCCGACGACCCCACCGCGGCGCCGCTGATCCAACCGAACTATCTCTCGGAGGCACGCGACCGGGAGACCATGCGTCAAGCCTTCAAGGCGATGCGTGAGGTGATGCATCAACCGGCACTGGCGCGGTTGAGCGATGGTGAAATCTGGCCGGAACCGTCGGTGAAGACGGATGCCGATATCGATGCCTTCATCCGTGCCACGGGCGGGACCGTGTATCACCCGGTGGGGACCTGCCGCATGGGTGGCGACGACAAGGCCGTGGTGGACGAGACGCTGACGGTTCGTGGGGTCGAAGCGTTGCGCGTTGTCGATGCCTCCGTCATGCCGAGCCTGGTGGGCGGAAACACCCACGCCCCGACCGTCATGATTGCGGAGAAAGCGGCCGACATGATCCTTGGCCGGACGCCGCCGGAACCCGAGATTTATGCATGACGCATGGAGGTGCATCGCGTCGCAGGCTGCTGTTCATATCGCCGGTGATGCCGGATACCGGCGGCAACGGACTGGCCATGCGGGCGGGCAATCTGGTGGAAGCGCTTGGCACGCACTGGGATCTGCATCTGCTGGTGCTGGCGGTTGGCGGACCTGAAGGCCGCTCACTTCCGCCCGCACTCGACGCTTTCGTGGCGGCGTGGACGGAGCTCCCCTACGGCGAGATGATCGATCCGGCCTATATCCGGTTTGCCCGACAACAGCCCGGGATGGACCAGCTTGCAGCGCTTGAAGCTCTCGGTCGTCCCATGGCGGTGGCCTACCGGCCCGAGGCGGCGGCAAGGGCAGCGGTTGCCGCGTTTCCCGATACGGTGTTCGACACGGTCTTTGTGCTGCGCCTCTATATGAGCGCCGTGGCGGCCGGCTTTGCACAAATGAGCCCGCGGCCGAATATGCTGCTGGATGCCGACGACGATGATGTCACGGCCAGTCAACGTTTTGCCGAGGTGCGGCGCAAGGCCGGTGATGCCTATGGCGCATCGATGGAACTGGCCACCGCACGTCATCATGCCGCCTGGGAAGACAGGTGGCTGCCGCGCTTCGATAAGGTGTTCACCGCCTCTCCGCGGGACACCGCGCGGATGGCCGAACGTCATCCGGATATTCTGTTCGACACCCTGCCCAATGTTGTGCGGCGTCCGTCAGAGCTGACCGGACCGAACCCGGTCCCGGACACGGCCGGCGGCAGCGCCCCGTTTCTGCTGATCGGAAACCTGACCTATCTGCCCAATGTGGAGGGCGCTCGGTTCTTTTGCACCGAGGTTCTGCCTTGCCTGCGCGGGCTTGCACCCGAACTGGCGCGGGTCACCATTGCAGGTTCGTCACCGGTGCCGGCCGTCACCGTGCTGGACCAGCTGGAGGGTGTGACGATACTGGCCAGCCCGCCGGATCTGGCGCCGCTCTATCGCAGTGCGCGGGTGACGATCGTGCCCTTGCGTGCAGGCGGTGGTACGCGGATCAAGATACTGGAAGCCTTCGCCTGGGGTGTTCCTGTGGTGTCCACGACCCTGGGTGCGGAGGGGTTGGCCGTCGAACATGAGCGCCACCTCCTGATCGCGGATACACCGGATGAATTCGCTGCGGCCTGCCTGCGTTTGGCAAAGGATGAAAGACTGCACAGGCGGATTGCCGATTCCGCGAGACAGTTGCAGCTGTCCGAGTATTCGCTGGAGGCGCTGACATCGCGGTTTTCGCCGGCCTCCGGCTCGCCGGATCCCGCACCGGAGAATTCGCTGCGTGAGGCCTAGTTGCCTTCCGGCGTTTTTGGGGCGGCGTCCGGGTTCCACTGACCGCGTCGCATGCGGGTGATCTTCACGCTGGCAAACGTACCGGCCTTGCGCAGCGGCTCGTTCTTGGAAAACCGCTCGGCGGCTTCCTTGTTCGGGACGTTGAGGATCAGAACGCTGCCGATGCGCGTTTCGTTGTCGTCGGCGAGCATGGCCCCGCCCAGCACGAGAATATCCTCATGCTCTTCAAGATAGGCGAAGTGGGCCGGCTTGTGCTTGGCGCGCAGCGCTTTCGAGTCCGGCCCGTCTTCCTGATAGATGATGTAGAGCGTCAGTCCTGATTGATGGCGAAGACGAGCTTGCCCCGCAGGTGACGGCCCTCGCTGATCCGGTGCGCTTCGGGTGCTTCCTCAAGCGAGAAGACCTTGACCGGCGGCGCCTGGACAGCCCCGGCCTGGAACAGTTCCATGATCCGCTCCAGATGGGGGCGGTCGCGTCCCACGGCGGGGCGCAGAGAGGCCACATCGTCGCGCGGCGAAGGCGGGGCCTGCATGCCCGAGGCGATGGAGGCAACCCGACCACCGGATTTGACCACTTCGAAGGATTTCGCCGTCACTGGGCCACCCACGGTCTCGAAGACGCAATCCACATCCGAAAGTACCTTCGTGAAGTCTTCTTTGGTGTAGTCGATCACCTGATCGGCTCCGAGGCTATTGACATAGTCCACATTGCCGGTGCTGCAGGTGGTGATGACATGCGCGCCCAGATGCTTGGCGAGCTCAATCGCAAATCCCGCGACACCGCCCGCGCCACCCTGAATCAGGATCGTCTCACCGGATTTGAGCTCGAGGGTTTCCTCGACCGAAATGATTGCCGTCAGGCCGGTCAGGGCCAGACAGGCGGCCTCGATATGGGTCACGTTGTCCGGCTTTTTCGCGATGATCGAGGCCTTCATGGCGATCTTCTCACCATAGGTGCCTTCCTGGCCCCGGTCGCAGACGCCGAAGACGGCATCGCCGACCGCGAAATCCGTGACACCCTCGCCGAGTGCACTGACGACGCCGGAGAAATCGCGCCCGAGGATGTAAGGGAAGTTTTCGATATCGCCATAGGTTCCACCCGCCCGGACCTTTGCGTCGGCAGCGTTAACGGTGGCGGCATGGATATCGACGATCACTTCGCCTGGCCCGGCCACGGGGTCGGGCAGGTCGCCATATGTCAGGACCTCGGGGTCGCCATTTTGCTCGATGTAAGATGCTTTCATCGGGATTCCGTCCTTTGAATTCGGGCATTCGATTGGTGCGTTTCAGCGCGAAGCTAGCCTATCGCCCCGGCGCTGGCGAGGGGGTGAATGGATGCCTGTCGCATTTTCGGGGGCGGGTCTGCTACAACTGCCCCAGCAAGAAATTACTTTTGAGAAGGGTTAGGGGAACCAGATGAAAATTCTCTATTTCGATGACTTTCGGC
>Ga0181560_10005489_pt1 | contig 11333 bp, 9 predicted proteins | sample 011ome_20_FD_133751 | JGI IMG/M metagenome (GOLD analysis project Ga0181560, IMG submission 133751) | Coastal salt marsh microbial communities from the Groves Creek Marsh, Skidaway Island, Georgia - 011509CT metaG (megahit assembly) | ecosystem: Environmental > Aquatic > Marine > Intertidal zone...
GATTCATGCATCCTGCACCTGTTCAAATTTCGTGCAGAATACGACAAAAAATAAAAATGTCAACTTTTATAGTAAGTTAAGCGAACTTGTGAGAATCAACTTTTCATAAAGAGGCTAACTGCCGGATTTTCCGTTTCATCGAAATACGTGTATCCAATATCGTCAAAATAACTCGACAACTCGTCTCGCTCTGAAAGCGCCGCCTGCATGGATACAAGAACCCGTCCATAAGCGGCCCCATGGTTTCTGTAGTGAAACGCGGAAATATTCCAGCGCGAACCGATCTTGTTTAAAAACTTCAGAAGCGCGCCAGGTCTTTCTGGGAATTCGAAACGAAACACTAATTCAGAACCAGCCTCAGGACTTCGGCCTCCGACCATATGACGGATGTGAAGCTTTGCCAGCTCGTTATCAGTCATATCATTAACGGGAAGGCCTACTTCATTGAGTCGATCAACCAGTTGCGCACGATCATCGGTTGTCGGATCTGTTGTCACGCCCACAAAAATGTGGGCCCGCTCTTCATTAGCGAACCGGTAGTTAAATTCGGTAATGTTTCGATTACCGATTTGCTCACAAAACGCCTTAAAAGCACCTGGGCGCTCTGGGATCGTCACTGCCAAAATTGCCTCACGCTTCTCCCCCACCTCGGCACGTTCTGCAACATGACGAATCCGGTCGAAATTCACATTAGCGCCCGAGAGAACAGCAACCAACGCCTCACCCGCGCCTTCTCTCTCGGCATATTTTTTCAAACCAGCGACCGCAAGAGCACCAGCGGGTTCATTGACGCTACGTACATCATCAAACACATCTTTAACCGCGGCACAGATTTCATCTGTGGTTACGGTGATGACTTCATCACACGTGTCTTTGAGGACGTTAAAGGTATTTTCCCCGATCTGCTTTACAGCCACCCCATCGGCGAATAAACCAACTTGCGGAAGAACCACGCGCTCTTTGGCCTTCATTGCGGCATCAAGACACGCAGCATCTTCAGGCTCTACAGCAATAACTTTAATTTCAGGACGAACATATTTGATGTATGCCGCCATTCCTGCAGCTAATCCACCACCACCGACCGGAATAAATACTGCATCAACTGGACGTGTCACTTGTCTCAATAATTCAACAGCAACGGTTCCTTGGCCCGCAATGACTTCAAGGTCATCAAATGGATGCAGGTAGGTGTATCCGTATTCAGCAACAAGCTCCTGACTTTTGGCAAAAGCCTCATCAAAACTGTCGCCGTGGAGGATAACTTGGGCACCGCGCGCTTTGACCGAGCGCACTTTGATCGCAGGCGTCGTGGTTGGCATCACGATGACGGCCGGGATCTTCAATTTCTGCGCACCGAGGGCAACACCCTGCGCATGATTACCTGCAGACGCAGCAATCACGCCTTTGGCAAGAACTTCCTTCGAAATACCGACCATTTTGTTGTAAGCGCCCCGGCACTTAAACGAGTACACAGGCTGCAAATCTTCACGTTTTAGAAGAATTGGGCGGCCAAGTCGCTTGGATAAAAAAGGCGCCTGGTGAACGGGAGTTTCAATCGCCACGTCATAAACGCGCGCCGACAAAATCTTTTTGATCAGGGTGTCAAACATGAGAATTCCAAAATTAAGCGCTTTATCATAGCGTCTGAGCCTGCTAACAGCTATGATTTTGCCCCGCTTTTATGGAGATCACGATGAGTCAGGATGCGAAAAAACGTCAAGTAGCGGAGGCTGCTTTTGAAAAAGTCCGGCACCTTCTCGATTCTGAAACACCGATAGGAATCGGCACCGGCTCGACTGCCAATTGCTTCATTGATGTTCTGGCTGAGAGCAAAATCCAAGTACTAGGTGCGGTCGCCTCGTCAAAAGCAACCGAAGAGCGGCTCACTCACTACGGAATCGAGTTACTCAATCTCAATGCAACAGGCACTTTGCCTGTGTATGTCGATGGGGCCGATGAAGCTGACCCAAGACTTAATCTCATCAAAGGCGGTGGCGCAGCATTAACCCGTGAAAAAATCATCGCAGAAGCATCGGTCCAATTCATTTGTATCGCTGATGACTCGAAACGCGTTGACGTTCTTGGCACATTCCCACTTCCAGTGGAAGTAATTCCCATGGCGCGAAGCTTAGTTGGGCGCGCAATGGTCGAACTTGGTGGTGATCCTGAATATCGCCAAGGTGTGATCACTGACAACGGCAATCTAATCTTGGACGTGCACGGCATGTCCATTACCGACCCAAAAGGATTAGAATTAGCGATTAACCAAATTCCAGGTGTTGTCACTTGCGGTTTATTTGCGAAACGCCCTGCTGACATTTTGCTAGTCGCATCAGACAACAACATTCTTGAATTTTCACGAGACGCTTAAATGACTACTTCGTTCGACAAATCAAAGCTCAAAGTTCTTCTACTTGAAGGCATCCATCCATCTGCAGAGCGTATTTTCCGTGACGCAGGCTACGAGAACATCGAGACCGTAAAGACCGCCCTCACTGGCGATGAACTGAAAGCAAAGCTCGAAGGTGTTCATTTTTTAGGCATTCGTTCGAGAACAACCCTCACGCGCGATATTTTTGAAGCCGCGGATAAATTAGTCGCTGTAGGCTGCTATTGCATCGGCACCAACCAAGTGGATCTTGCAGCTGCAACAGAGCACGGTGTCGTCGTTTTTAATGCTCCCTACTCGAATACGCGCTCGGTAGCCGAGCTAGTTCTAGCCGAAGCGATTTTATTGCTCCGCGGTATTCCAGAAAAAAATGCACAAGCGCATCGCGGTGGCTGGGCTAAGACTGCCAGCGACTCCTTCGAGATCCGCGGTAAAACACTGGGTATCGTTGGCTATGGTTCAATTGGTTCACAGCTGTCAGTCCTTGCTGAAAGCCTCGGCATGCGAGTGATTTTCTATGATGTGGTATCAAAACTGCCGCTCGGTAACGCATCACAGATACCATCACTTGAAGGACTCCTCGGTCAGGCAGATATCGTGACACTGCACGTCCCAGATCTCCCATCGACGCGTAACTTGATGGATCAAGAACGAATCAGTCAGATGAAGCCAAAGAGCATCCTGATCAACGCGTCTCGTGGCACGGTTGTCGATATCGATGCGCTTACGAAAGCGCTCGAAGAGAAGCATTTGCTCGGTACCGCGATTGACGTATTCCCTGTTGAGCCGAAATCAAACAATGACGAGTTCATCTCGCCGTTACGTGGTTTTGATAACGCGATTCTGACACCTCACATCGGTGGATCAACGCAAGAAGCTCAAGAAAATATTGGTGTTGAAGTCGCTGAAAAGCTTGTGCGTTATTCAGATAACGGGTCGACTCTGACGAGCGTGAACTTCCCAGAGGTCGCACTACCTCCACACCCAAATCATCACCGACTCTTGCACGTGCATGAGAATCGGCCAGGTGTGCTCTCTGCAATTAACTCAGTTTTTGCAGAGAACCACATCAACATTGGGTCTCAGTTCCTACAAACGTCAGACAAAATTGGCTATGTCGTTATCGACGTTGACCGAGATTACTCGGATGTGGCACTCGAGAAACTCTCTGAAATCGAGGGGACAATTCGCTGCCGCGTATTGTTTTAGAGCTTAAATTAAATCCGACCCCCACGTGGGGTCGGCTTTGATTAGAAGCGACTGACGGCGACATTCTTCTAAAAAGTGGGGACCCCTCGTATCAGGAACCCATATTTGAACAGGACGGAGACCTTGCGCCCTTAAACGATCTCGGTATCGTCCCACGCGCTCAGACACACTCATCAAGCCTAACTCCACCGAATTTCCTCCATAGAATCATATCAGGTGCGTGACATGTAACACCAATCAAAAGAACTCACCATTGGAGTATAGAGCTCGTAAAAAATTTTGATTAAGGGAATCCTAGGTCCCTGAGGAGGCCCTCAGCCTCCCCATCTGTGATCAGGAGATCCTTGGATCCAATTCACCGGACGAATAGCGATGCGCCATCGCTTCAAGACCGATCACTTTGATCTTTGAGGCTTGGCCCGCACAGCCAAATGCTTCATAGCGTGCTTTCACGATATCGCTCATCGCTTTGGTCGCTTCTTTGAAGTATTTCCGCGGATCAAATTCGGCTGGATTATTCGCGAGATAGCGTCGAATCGCACCCGTCGATGCTAAGCGTAAATCCGTGTCGATATTCACTTTGCGAACACCATACTTAATGCCTTCCTGAATCTCTTCGACTGGAACACCATAAGTCTCCGGGATTTCTCCGCCGTACTCATTGATGATCGCAAGCCAGTCCTGAGGGACAGAACTGGATCCATGCATCACGAGATGCGTATCCGGAATGCGTTGGTGGATCGCTTTAATCCGATCAATCGCAAGAATGTCTCCGGTTGGTGGACGTGTGAACTTATAAGCACCATGCGATGTTCCGATCGCTATCGCCAGCGCATCAACCTGAGTCGCTTTAACAAAGTCAGCAGCTTCATCAGGATCAGTCAGCATCTGATCATGCGACAGAGTTCCTTCTGCACCAACGCCATCTTCTTCGCCAGCTTGTCCTGTTTCTAACGAGCCCAAACATCCAAGCTCACCCTCAACTGAGACGCCGCAGGCATGGGCCATCCGCGTGGTTAAAGCGGTCACCTCAACATTGTAGTCGTAACTTGCAGGCGTTTTCTGATCGGGCATCAGCGAGCCATCCATCATGACCGAAGAAAAGCCCAGCTGGATGGATTGCTGGCAGGCATCTGGAGATGCTCCATGGTCCTGATGCATACAGACTGGAATATGAGGGAATTCTTCGATGGCTGCTTCGATGAGGTGGCTCAGGAAGCGGCTACCCGCATATTTTCTTGCACCAGCAGAGGCTTGTACGATCACAGGTGCATCAACTGCATCTGCTGCTTCCATAATTGCGCGCATTTGCTCAAGGTTGTTCACATTGAACGCTGGAACGCCGTATCCCTGCTCCGCAGCATGGTCCAGCATTTGGCGCAAACTGATTAATGCCATGAAGACTCCTTATGAATCGTTTCTGGATTTCAACATTTGAACCGCCGGAAGCTCTTTCCCTTCGACAAACTCGAGGAAAGCACCACCGCCGGTTGAGATATAACTAATTTGATCAGAGATTCCAAACTGATCGATCGCCGCTAGCGTGTCACCACCGCCTGCGAGACTGAAACCAGCACTCGCGGCAATGGCCACCGAAAGCGCACGTGTTCCACCTTCAAACTGAGGGAACTCAAACACACCAACCGGACCATTCCACAAGATGGTCTTGGCAGATGCCATCATGCCTTGGTAGGAGGCCTGCGTTTCAGGGCCAACATCAAGGATCATGTCGTCATCAGCAACGTCTTCGACTCGCTTCACAGTTGCTGTCGCATCAGCGGAAAACTCAGTAGCAACGACAACGTCGACAGGTAACGGAATATCGACTTTAGACATCAATGCTTTGGCCGTATCGATCAAATCCGCTTCCATCAGTGATTTACCAACAGGAAAACCGGCTGCTGCCAAGAAGGTGTTCGCAATCCCGCCGCCAACGACGATTTGATCCACTTGGTTTGCAAGCTCTGTTAAGACATCAAGCTTGGTCGACACTTTAGAACCCCCGACGATTGCAACAGCTGGGCGCTCTGGATTCGCAAGTGCTTTTCCAAGAGCGTCGAGCTCAGCTGCCATTAATGGGCCCGCGGCTACTTCAGGAGCAAATCGACCAACACCATGTGTGGATGCCTGCGCGCGGTGCGCTGTCCCGAATGCATCCATTAAGTACACATCGCATAAGGAAGCCATCTTCTTGGAAAGCACTTCATCGTCTTTCTTTTCGCCCTTCAGATAGCGAACATTCTCAAGGAGTACCAAATCATCGGTTTGCTCAAACCCGTCGATCCAGTCTGTAATAAGTGGGACTTGACGACCCAACTTATCAGATAACGTTTTTGCAACGGGCGCCAAACTGAATTCTGGTTCACACGCACCCTCTTCAGGGCGACCTAAGTGGCTCATCACAGCGACTTTTGCGCCTTGCGCAAGCAGTGCTTCAAGCGTTGGTAAAGCAGCGTCAATACGTGCAGTCGATGTCACTTGGCCATCTTTGACTGGAACATTTAAGTCCTGACGAACTAATACACGCTTTCCTTGCACGTTCAAATCAGACATGGTTTTTATCATTTGATTCACTCCCTAGAAATAGACTGCCAATGCAGCAATAGATCGATGACCCGATTGGAGTATCCCCATTCGTTGTCATACCAAAAGAGCAACTTCACCAGTCGCCCATTGACCATCAACTGCGTGGCATCAAAAATCGATGATGCTGGATGATGGTTAAAATCGATCGACACGAGCGGCTCTTCATTCACAGCGAATAGTCCGCCTTGGATTTGTGACCATTGATGCATCGCATCCATAATCTCGGTCTCGGTCACTTCGCGACTGAACTCCACCGTAAGGTCCACACAAGAAACATTTTGCGTGGGAACTCGCATCGAGAACCCTTGAATACGGCCTGATAGTTCAGGCATTACCCACTCAAGTGCTTTAATCGCGTTAGTGCTTGTTGGGATCATTGAGCTATGTGCTGAGCGACCGCGACGTGGGTCTCGGTGTGCGCTATCGATCAACACTTGATCATTGGTGACAGCATGAATTGTTGTGTAAAAGCCGCGTTCAATCTCAACCGATCGCGTTAAACCAGACACACCCAAAGCAAGACAGTTCGTCGTACAACTCGCTGCCGAAATCACTCGATGAGAGTCGTTGAGACTTAAGTGATTAAGACCAAAAACAACTGTCAGATCGACATCAGGGCCTCCAGGAGCGCCGATGAGTACCCTTGGAGCGCCAGCACTGAGATGCGCATCTGCTGATTCTCGGTTGGCGAATCGGCCCGAACTCTCTAAGACCACATCGACTGGTGTCTGATGGTAATCGATTGCTCCTGGTGTCATTGATTGCGTTAACGCGATCGAACGGCCATTCAGCAAATAACCACCCGTCGGATCATTTTGAAACAAACGCTCCGACCGTCCATGAGTGGAATCGTAATGTGTCAGGTGGATGAGACTCTCGGCATCCGCCGGATCGTTGATCAGAACCGGCTGGATACGATCAAAAAGACCCCGCTCGGCTAGTGCTCGAACAACGCACCGACCGATTCGACCATAGCCATTGATTCCAAGTCGCCAAGCCAATTAGAGCGCCTTTGCCTTGCTTACAACATGATCGACCGTGAACCCAAAGTGCTTCATCACATCACCACCAGGTCCCGATTCACCGAAGGTTTGCATCCCAATGACATCGCCTTGAAGCCCAACGTACTTGTACCATCCGTCAGGATGGCCAGCCTCTATCGCCAAACGCTTTGTACAGGCCGCAGGGAGCACAGACTCCCGGAAGGCTGCATCTTGCTGATCAAATCGGCTCGTCGATGGCATCGATACGACTCGAACCCCACCGCCGAGTGACTCAGACGCTGCTACAGCTAATTCAACCTCAGAACCTGTAGCAATCAAGATCACCTCCAATGCAGATGTCTCTTTTTTCAGCACATAACCACCACGTGCGATGTCTGCGACTTGTTGTTCATCACGCGGCTGATTTGCGAGCCCCTGGCGCGACAGCGCAAGTGCGGTCGGACCCTGATAGCTGACAGCCTCTTTCCAAGCGACAAAGGTTTCAGTGGTATCGCATGGACGCCATGTCTCCAAACCAGGAGTTGATCGCAAACTTGCGAGCTGCTCAATTGGCTGGTGTGTCGGCCCATCTTCACCGAGGCCAATGGAGTCGTGAGTAAAGACATAAATCACGCGCTGCTTCATGAGTGCGGCCATTCGCACCGCATTCCGAGCGTATTCCATGAAAATGAGGAAGGTGCCACCAAAAGGAAGGAAGCCACCGTGTAATGCCACGCCATTCATTAGCGCGCACATACCAAACTCGCGCACCCCATAATGCATGTAGTTCCCACCCGGGTTTTCTTTACTATTGGCCTGGCATTCCGGCCATACAGTCAAGTTTGAATGACCCAAATCTGCCGATCCACCCAATGTTTCTGGGAAGAGCTTCGCAACCACTTCAATCGCATTCTGTGACGCCTTCCGAGTGGCAAGTTTCGGAGCTTCTGACTGCGTTTCAGCAATCACTTTATCGAGAGCGACAAGCGCATTCTGAGGTAGATCACCCTGCATACGGCGTTCAAACTCAGAAGCTAACTCTGGATGGTGCTTTTGGTAATCTGCAAACAGCTGATCCCATTCGGCCTGAGCTTTAGCACCCTGCTCTTTTGCATCCCATGCTGATTGGATGTCTGCAGGAACCTCAAATGGACCATGGTTCCAGCCCATTGCTTCGCGAGTTGCCTGAATCTCTGCATCTCCAAGTGGAGCGCCATGTGTTTTTTCACTGCCCGCGAGATTTGGCGATCCGAACCCAATCACTGTCCGGCAACAAATCAGCGTTGGACGAGACGTTTCCTGGCGCGCTGTTTTTAACGCTGTTTCAACTTCTGTCGCATCATGTCCGTCAACACCACGAATCACCTGCCATCCATATGATTCAAATCGCGCGGGAGTGTCATCGCTAAACCATCCGCGTACATCGCCATCGATCGAGATGCCATTGTCATCGTAGAAAACAATTAACTTACCAAGCCCCAACGTACCGGCAAGCGAACACGCCTCATGACTCACCCCTTCCATCAAGCAGCCGTCGCCTGCAAAGCAATAGGTGTAATGATCGACGATTGAAAACTGGTCTCGGTTGAACTGAGCAGCCAATGTTCTCTCAGCGAGCGCCATCCCGACAGCATTAGCAAGCCCCTGACCTAACGGGCCAGTCGTCGTCTCAACACCAGCCGTATAGCCATACTCAGGGTGACCAGGAGTTCGGGAATGAAGCTGACGGAATGATTTCAAATCATCAATCGTGACGTCATATCCAGTCAAATGAAGCAATGAATAGATCAGCATAGAGCCGTGTCCATTCGACAAAACGAATCGGTCTCGGTTGGCCCATTGCGGGTTCTGTGGGTTATGACGAAGCACCCCTCGCCATAGAACTTCGGCGATATCAGCCATCCCCATTGGGGCTCCTGGATGCCCTGAATTGGCTGCCTGCACAGCATCAATACTGAGAAATCGAATCGCGTTGGCGAGCGTCCTGCGGTCAGTCATATGACGTCCTTTCTAATCACCGAGAAAAATTTGGAACAGGCATTGTTATGAAACCTGACGAGAACCACAAGACAGGATTTCCGCATCACATTGACATATAAAGATATCTTTATACAATTATGTTTGCTTTTACGGACTCAGGACACTTGCAATGACCGATTTGACCTATTTCACCTCAGAATCTGTATCTGAAGGTCATCCAGATAAAATGGCTGATCAGATCTCGGATGCGATCCTTGATGCGCTGATTACAGATGACAAACACACACGCGCCGGAATCGAGACGATGGTTAAAACTGGATTGGTCCTCGTCTCTGGTGAAGTACGCACCAACACCTGGGTGGATATCGAAGACATCATCCGCCAAGTCGTCCTCGATATTGGATATGACCATTCATCACTTGGTTTTGATGGCAACACATGTGCGGTATTAAACGGTATCGGCAAGCAGTCGCAAGACATCGCACAAGGCGTTGATGAAACAGAATTTCACGAACAAGGCGCAGGCGACCAAGGCTTGATGTTCGGCTACGCAACAAATGAAACAGAGAGCCTAATGCCTGCTCCAATTCATTACTCTCACAACCTGGTTCGTCGCCAAGCAGAAGTTCGTAAAAATGGTGACCTTCCATATCTTCGTCCAGACGCAAAAAGCCAAGTCACATTTGCTTACGATGGTGACACGATTGTCGGTATCGACGCTGTTGTTCTCTCAACGCAACATGATGAAGACGTTTCACTCGAGCAACTTCAGCGCGAAGTTAAAGAACACATCATTGCACCTGTTCTACCCGAAGCTTGGCTGAATGATCAAACCAAATATCACATCAACCCGACAGGTCGATTCGTTATTGGCGGACCCGTCGGTGACGCAGGCCTCACCGGCCGCAAAATTATTGTTGACACCTACGGCGGTATGGCACGTCATGGCGGCGGCGCTTTCTCTGGAAAAGACCCATCGAAAGTTGACCGTTCTGCAGCCTATGCCGCGCGTTATGTTGCGAAAAACTTGGTTGCTGCCGGTCTAGCTGATCGCTGTGAAGTCCAAGTTTCATATGCAATTGGTGTTGCAGAACCTACATCGATACGAGTTGAAACATTCGGTACGTCAAACTACACCAACGCACAACTGGATCAGCTGGTTCGCGCGCACTTCGATTTGCGCCCGAGAGCAATCTCAACCATGCTCGATCTGAATCGCCCGATTTATCGCCCAACAGCGGCATACGGCCACTTTGGACGCGATGACTTGGATCTAACTTGGGAGCGCACAGATCGCGCGCAAGCACTAGCTGAAGCAGCCGCGAAGCTGTAATCAAAGAGAGGCAACATCATGAGCGCACTACCAAACGACGTATTAAACGGCGATTACAAAATCAAAGATCTGTCATTGGCAGATTGGGGACGCAAAGAAATTCGCCTGGCAGAAAATGAAATGCCGGCATTGATGCGTCTTCGCGACAAATATGCAGCCGAGCAACCTCTGAAAGGCGCAAAAATTATCGGCTGTATCCACATGACTGTGCAGACAGCTGTACTCATCGAAACACTGGTTGCTCTTGGCGCGGAAGTGCGCTGGAGCTCTTGCAATATCTTCTCAACACAAGATGAAGCTGCTGCTGCAATGGTTGCTGCGGGAATCCCTGTCTACGCATGGAAAGGCCAAACCAACGAGGAAGGCGAGTGGTGTGTTGAGCAGACCATTTTGAAAAATGGCAAGCCTTGGGACGCAAACATGCTTCTCGACGATGGCGGCGATTTGACTGCAATGGTTCACGAGAAGTATCCAGAGATGCTCGCTCACATTCACGGTGTCACTGAAGAAACAACAACAGGCGTTCATCGTTTGGTGGAAATGTTGAATAACGGTGAGCTAAAGATCCCTGCAATCAACGTCAATGATTCAGTGACCAAGTCGAAAAACGACAACAAGTACGGTTGTCGTCACTCGCTGAATGATGCGATCAAGCGCGGTACAGACATGCTTCTGTCAGGAAAGCGGGCACTGGTCATCGGTTACGGCGATGTGGGCAAGGGCTCAGCACAAAGTCTTCGCCAGGAAGGCATGATTGTTCGTGTCACAGAATCTGACCCAATCTGTGCGATGCAGGCTTGTATGGACGGATTTGAAGTCGTTAGCCCATATCAACAAGGCGTGAAAACAGGCC
>Ga0181560_10005498_pt1 | contig 11325 bp, 8 predicted proteins | sample 011ome_20_FD_133751 | JGI IMG/M metagenome (GOLD analysis project Ga0181560, IMG submission 133751) | Coastal salt marsh microbial communities from the Groves Creek Marsh, Skidaway Island, Georgia - 011509CT metaG (megahit assembly) | ecosystem: Environmental > Aquatic > Marine > Intertidal zone...
CCGCCGGCAGGCTGCGTTCACCGCCAAAGCCGCCAGCCCCTTGGACGAACCAGATTTCAGATGTTTCCGCCACCAGTACGCCGCTGAGCGTGCGCACTTCCTTCTTGGCTTGGATCAGCGCGGGGTTTCCCGGCCCCTTGTCAGCCAGGTCAGTCACCCTAGTGGTGCCGATCAGGGTTCCTGCAGATTCAAGCGGGGTGTGGATCTTCAGCCGCTGTTCGCCGTGCAGGATCGATAGCCAGTCCAGCCCGCTGCCCGGGTCCATCGCCCAGAAACCCGGCGTACCCAACACAAGTGCTATGGTCGGCAAGACCTGCAGGTTACGTTCGAATACCAGGCTGGTCTCGTCGATCTCGCTGGCAAGCCCGGCGCCGACGCCTAACGCATAGATGATCACATCGCGCGGGTCGTAATCGTCCTGCGTCTGCGGGATCCGATAGGAAAGCAGCTTTTCGGTATCGAGCGGTGCGGTCATCAAACTAGGGCCTTCTTGAGTGCGTTCAAGCTGTCACGGCGCGAGCGCATCGTAATTTGTGCGTCGGCTGCCATCTGAAATCCGTGGAAGCAGCCGGGATAGACGATCAGCTCCGTTGGTACGCCCGCGCGGAGCAGTCTCCGACAATAATCCACGCACTCGTCGACAAACAGATCGAGTGCGCCAACAGCGATAAAAGTTGGCGGCAGGCCTTCATGGTCGGTTGCCCTCAGCGCAGAGGCGTAGGGGGATAAATTTTCGCTGCCCAGATAGGCCTTTCGGCAATAGGCGCTGGACTGCCGGGTCCAGACGAATTCTCCGGTGAACGGATTGGCTTCCGCGCCTTCATGAATTCGATCATCAAGGCGCGGCGCCTCCAGCAGTTGAAAAGCGAGCTGAATTCCCCCTTCATCTCGTGTCATCAGGGCAAGGCATGCCGCCATAGCTCCGCCTGCGCTTTGTCCGGCCACTGCAATGCGTCGCTTGTCGATCCCCAGTTGCTGCGCCTCGCCATGAAGCCAGTGCAGCGCATCCTGCGCATCCTCCATCGGGCCGGGAAAGGGGGTTTCGGGTGCCAGCCGATAGTCGACAGACAGCACGAGGCAATCCAGCTCAGCTGCCCATTGCATCAGCTCCGCCTGGTTCATCTCCGGGCTGCCCATCACATGGCCGCCGCCGTGAAAATGCAGGATTGCCGGTGCAGAAGGTGCCATGCTGGACGGGCGTATCATCAGGCACCGGATCGTGCGGCCCGGTTCGCGCGACTGAACGGCCACTTCGCGTTTTTCTACAGGCAAGTCCGGCAAGGCCTGATCGGCCAGCATGCTGGTGAACATTCCGCGCATTACTGGCAGGCTTTCGTCGGAAAGCGTCAGAGGCGGAAAGTTGTCGGCAAGTGCGAGCAATTCCTGGTCGACAAGATGGCGAGTGGAAATGGGCAATTCCTCTAACTTGCAATGTAGCGCCGATCTCTTCGGCGCGAGCGCTTAGCGCTTGCCCTTTCGGGCGATAGGGACAAACGATTTAGCCCGGTTTATCCTGTTACCTTGCAGCAATGTCTGCGTTTCTGGCACATAAGCTGGTGAGAGAGGAAGTAAAGCCGTGCCGAACCAGTGCAGCGGATTGGCTCAAACCAATTTACCCGCCCGATTGATCGGAGGCGCGAGATGACGCGCGGACGCCCTATGCATTCCTCTGCGGTTACTATTGATCGCATTCTCAATGCGGCGCGCGATGCATTTTCCCGTTTCGGTTTTGACGGTGCGCGGCTGGACGAAATCGGCAAGGCAGCGGGCGTTTCGAAACAACTCGTCTATCACTATTTCAAGACCAAGGATGAGCTTTACGGCGTGGTGCTTGATCGCATCGCAGTGGAAGTGCTCGAAATGCTGGATGGCCCAAACTACGAGCAGATGACGCCGACCGAGGCAATCGAAGCGCTGGTGGACCGCATCATGCAGAACTTCGTGGAACGACCATATCTTGTGGGCATCACCGTGGACCAGTCGCTGCACAAGGGAGAGCATGTTTCGCGCAGGTCGCAATACCTGCCTTCGGTCCGTACCTTCGTGGAAAATCGCGTTGTTCCTATCCTGCAGCGTGGAGAGGCCTCAGGAGAGTTGCGTGCCGGCGTAGACCCCTACCTGTTCTACTGGTCGGTCTTTTCGCTGGCGACCGGGGTGTTCTTCGAAGACTGGTCGATGGCAGAAACCAGCGGCATAGATTTCACCACTGATGCCGGGCTTGCCACTTGGCGAAAGCACGTGACATTGCTTGTGCTCGGCGGTCTCTCCGCGAGTGCTTTACCCGGATAAAAAGTCCTCTCTTTCCTGGCGCCGCCTTCTGCTTAATCTGAGGCCAAGAAGAAAAAGCGATACGGGAGATTGCAAAAATGGCTTCTTACCTGGTGGGGGTCGTCAAGAAGCACGACTACGAGAAATATGGCGAATACGCCGCCGCCGGTTTCCGGCTGATTGATGGCGTGGAGGTCGAAGTGGCTTTCGCCGAGGACCCCGAGGTCCTTGAAGGAGAATTTCCCGCCACCACCATTATCATCATGAAGTTTGCAGACGATGACGGCGCACGCAACTGGTACTTCTCCGAGGGGTATCAGGAAGTAATCCCGCTTCGCCACGCCGGTGCCGATACGCTGTTCAACATCACCTTCAAGGCTTGAGGCTAGCGATCCAGGGAGTGCAACATGAGCAATTTCAAGCATCTTTTCAGCCCATACCGGATCGGCAGTCTCGATATTCCCAACCGCGTATTCATGTCTCCGCACGGCATGGTCGGGTTGGGAATCGGGACTGACGCGCAGGTCGGATACTTCGAAGCGCGTGCCAAGGGTGGCTGTGGCTTTATGGTCATCGCCAGCTGCCAGGTTGTGCCCGCACCCATGGTTCCCCCGGGATGGTTTATCGAGGCCTATAACCGTGATCACATTCCCGCGATCAGGCGTATCGTCGATGCCGCCCACAGGCATGGCAGCAAGATCGCCGTACAGGGCGTGTGGATGCAGGCAGATCCCACTGCTGGGCAGGGTTCCGGCGCGGCACCGCACACGGTATTGAGTGATACCCAGCCGCGTTCCATGACAGTGCAGGAAATCAGGGCTCTCGCCGAAGCGCACATCGTAGCTGCCCAGCACGCGGAAGAAGCCGGAGCGGACGGATTCGAATTTCCCATCGGCGGTGGGGCCGGCATGCAAAGCTTTACCTCGCCCTTGTATAACAAGCGCACCGACGAATATGGCGGCAGCCTCGAAAACCGGATGCGGGTGGTAATGGAAATCGTCGACGGCATCCGCGCCCGGTGCAAGCCAGATTTCGTAATCGGCATCGCTGTGAATGCGGACGATACGACTCTGGGCGGCGATGGCCTGAGCGAAGGGCAAGCCATGTGCAAGCTGCTGTCGGACAGCGGCAAGGTGGACTGGCTGCGGATCACCGCGCGCGGGCAGAAGCCGCAGATGACGCATTACCATTATCCCTCTTCCTACCTGGGAGAGCAGGGCACCCATGTCTACGCCGCGGCAAAGGTGAAGGAAGTCGTCGACATTCCGGTGGTCAGCGGTGGGCGGATTCTCGATGCCGCCTATGGCGACCAGCTGATCGAGGAAGGCAAGCTCGATATGGTATTTGTCGCGCGATCGGTGATTGCGGATGCGGAATGGGCCAACAAGTCGCGGACGGGGCAGAAGGAAGAAATCCGCGCCTGCATCGGCGATCTGGAAGGATGCTTCCTGCGATCTTGCATTGGCCATCCGGTGGGCTGCACGGTCAATCCAGAGGTTGGAAGCGAACACCTGCCCGAGCCGGTTGCGGTGCCAGAGCCGAAGCGCGTGGTCATCGCCGGCGGTGGCCCGGCAGGCTTGCAGGCCGCCTACGATGCGGCGCGGCGCGGACACCGTGTCACGCTGCTGGAGAAGTCAGACAGGCTTGGTGGCCACGTCACCCTGCAGGCACAGTTACCCGGCCTGGAAGACCGTAGCGACATTATCCGCTGGCTGACGCTGCAAATCGGAAAACTAGGTGTTGATGTGCGGCTGAATACCGAAGCAACGCCCGAATTGTTGGCAGAACTGGGCGCGCAAGCGGTAATTGTGGCGACTGGTGCCCGCTATACCGCCAGCGGGGTCAGCAAGAACCAGCTGGAAGGCGTTGCCGGAGCAGAGCTGGAACACGTGCTGACGCCGGAGGACGTGCTGCTGGATAACGTGCGAACGGGCCAACGCGTGGTTGTATACGACAACACCGCTTACGAAGTGGGCCCCGGCATTGCAGAGCTGCTGGCCGACCAGGGTAAAGAGGTGTTCCTCGTGACAATCGACAGCGGCATTGCCATGTCGGTTAGCGAACTGGGCGTGAACAAGGTTCTGGCCAAGCGCGTTCTGCCCAAGGTTTCGTTCTATCCTCTAACCCGGATCGGACAGGTTGATCCTGTAAACGTCAAGCTGGTGCATACCGCTACCGGCGAGGAAACGCTGCTCGAAGACATCGATAACACGATAATGATCACCTCAAAGCCGCCGGAAGAGGCACTTTTCCATGCCTTGCAGGGCAGCGGGCTGGAAGTGCAGATAATCGGTGACGCCCGCGAAGCGCGATGGAGCGTGTTTGCCACCGACGAGGCAATCAAGGACGGACGGCGAGCGGCGATGGCGCTCTGAACCATCGATCTTGCGTTCGGCAGGGGTGTCGAGCGCTAGGCCTGGACGCTCTCTGCCAACACCGGGTGGCGATCGGCCCAGGGCATCAGCTCGGAGAATGTCTTCGCCGCGCGAAAAACCCGTTCGTCTGCAAGGTGCGGTCCGATGATCTGGAGACCTACCGGCATGCCGTCGACAAGACCACAGGGCACCGATGCTGCGGGCAAGCCAAGTACGTTGGCGATATATGTGTAATTGGTACTGATGTGATCGATTGAATACGTGTCGGTATAGGGTTGGTCCCACTCGCCGTCCGGGATGAGGGGGGCAATCTGGCCGACCGTTGGCGTGCAAATAAGGTCGAAACTGGAAAACACGCCTTCGATCCATTGCACCAGCCCGCGCCGCAGCTCGAACAATCGCGTATAGTCCGCTGGTGAGAACAGGGTGCCGCCGGCGCCCTCAATCTGCCCAAGCATGCCCATCACCGGCGGGGTGAGCAAGGCGCGCTGCTCTGCGTCGAAGCCCAGCAGGCGACCGGTGCGGCGGTAGGAATATTCGTTCATGCCGATGAACACCGGCCATGCCTGCGCGTCGGGCAGAACGATTGATGCCTCGTCAACACTTGCGCCGGCACTGGCAAGAAGCGAGGCTGCCTGCCCGGCAAGTTCCAGCACACGGTTGTCGACCGCGGGGATGACGCCCCAATCGGCAGACCAGCCAATTTTCAGGCCCGCGATGCCCGCGTCGAGTCCGCTGAGCAAATCGGGCGCGGGTGCATCGATGGTGCTTGGATCGCGGGCATCCCTGCCGGAGATAATCTGCATCATGATTGCGCCGTCCCGCACATCCTGCGTGATCGGTCCGGCAGATGCCATGTGCACGCTGACCGGAGTGCGCATGGGAACCCGGCCCGCGCTGGGCTGAAATCCGAAAACCCCGTTCAGGGCTGCCGGTATTCGGGTGGAGCCACCGCCATCGCTGGCGATTGCCCAAGACGTCATGCCCATGGCAACGGCTGCAGCTGCGCCACCGCTGGATGCGCCTGAAATTCGGTTAGTATCCCAGGGATTGACGCATTCTTCCGCCAGCAGGTTCTTGGTTCTTGGAAAAGTCGCGAATTCGGGTGTCTGGGTCTTGCCAATGATGATGGCACCGGCGTTGCGAAGCCGTTCAACCAGAATTTCATCTACGTCCGGCACGTTTTCGGCGAAGATTCTGGAGCCTTGCGTGGTGCGAAGGCCGCTCGTCGCGTAGAGATCCTTGATCGAAATCGGTATGCCGTGCAGCGGCCCTACTTCGTCACCATTCAGCAGCGCCCGCTCTGCGTGCTCCGCCTTTTCCAGCGCGCCATCGTGATCCACCGTGAGGTAAGCGTGGATGATCGGATCGAGCCGTGCGATCCTGTCCAGTGCGGAACGCACCAGCTCGACAGGTGAGATCTCACGTTTCTGCAATAGTTGCTGCAGTCGCCAGGCCGGAGTCCACGCCAGTTGATCCTCCAATGCGGAAGGCGCGGCGGCTACAATCCTGGAACCGAGGCCGGTGATGGACATAGCAGCTGTTGCCTTGGCCAACCCTGCCATCGCTTGCCGACGCGAAATTTGGCTGTTCCTGATCATATTCGTGGATTCTGTTTCGATGCAAATTGGTGTGCGTGAACGAGAAAAGGCCGGGCATCGCTGCCCGGCCTTTCGTGTTCACCCGGACTTCTCCGAGAGAAAAGTTTGCTGGCTTACCACCGCAGCGATGCCGTGACGCCATAGGTCGCCGGCGGTGCCGGATTGTAGGAGACGAAGCCCAGCTGACGATAGCTGTTGAACAGGTTCTGGCTATACTTTTCGCCGAAGATATTTCGGCCCCAGATCGCCACTTCGATGTTCGGATCGTCGAACTGGATCGTCGCACGGGCATTCACCGTATTGTAGCTAGGCAGCGTGCCCAGTGCGTTTGCGGTGTTCACCAGAGCGACCGCAGTATCGCGCTGTGCCTGGGTCAACGCGGGATTGGTAAGATCCGCCGTTTCCTGTCCGAAGTTGCGGGCATCGGTGTAGTTGTAGTCTACGTGCAGCGAGATTTCTCCGAAGTCCGCGAAGAACGTCTGAGTTGCGCCAATATTGATGGTCCAGTCCGGAACCTGCGCAACGTCCTCGCCGCTCCGGTCGAACGTTCCGTTCGTTCCGATGTCAATAAAACTGCCATCTTCATATTCTGACCAGAGGCGCGCAACGGCACCTCTGATTTCCATGCCCTCCCAAGGCAAGGCGCGGCCTTCGAACTCGATGCCGTGCGTTTGAACATTGCCTGAATTCTGGGCGAATTGGGTCAGTCCGCCGTTCACGATGCCGTTGACGATGTTCTGTGCACCCTCACGCCAGACATGGAACGCTGCGATGTTGGTTTGGAGCCTGTTGTCCAGGAATTCTCCCTTCAGGCCAATCTCAATATCGCGGACATCCTCCGGCGAGAATGATTCAGAGCCGACCGGTGCCGGCCGCGTGTTGAAGCCACCCGAAAGCGATGCCCCCCCGGTCTTGGCGTAAACCAGGACGTCGGGATTGATCTGGTAATCGAGGCTGAAGGTCCATGCCGGGTAGCTGAAGCTGGCTTCGAAAGGAGCATCGCAAGGAGTAGGTGGGGTCGATCCGGTATTTGGGCCAACCCGGCAGCTGCTTGGCGGGATCACAACCACACCGACGCCGGAAACGAAGATCGCTTCGGGTACGCCAAGGATATTGTTTACACCGTGGCCGTTGATGCTGCGTTTGTCCCATGTGTAGCGCAGGCCAGCGGTCGCTCGCAGGTCGTCAGTGATACTGTAATTCGCCTGCGCAAAGATCGCCTTAGATGACGAACTGAAGTCCGTGTCATTGCGGCCGGATGGCGCAAGGCTGAGAGTTCCACCTAAAGCTGGCACGCTATAGAGCGCACGCGACTCGGACCGCTCGTCACCACTCTCATCGAAGTAATAGCCGCCGATGATCCATTCGAGATCTCCGGATGTCCCAGCAATTTGAAGTTCTTGAGAGAACTGGTGTTGGCGGTATTGCGACTCGAATGTGATCCCGCCTGCCGGCGTGCCGTCAAGGTCGAGCGTGTTGCCCGAATCAGAATCGCGATAGGCCGTGATTGAGGTAATCGTGACACTATCGAGATCGACTTCGAGCGTTCCTGTAAGTCCGTATGCTTCGTTGAAATTGCGCGGTGTGTTCAATTGTGGGAGCGGCCCTGTATATCGGGCAAAGCTGTCGTAAAAATTGGCTTCCGTCTGAACATAAGACGGATCGAACTGGCCCGGGAATAGCGTTGCGAGAGGGCCCGTCGGGTTGAACGCGCCAAGGGCGTGCATCGTGCCGTTGTCGTTGGAATCCAGGTATTCCCCTGAGATCGTAAGCGAGGCAGGCAACGAATCCGGGGCAATCCGTGCGGTAGCCCGAAGGGAAACGTCCGACTCAATGTCCCCGAGGGGAGAGCCGGTGAAAAGATTCTCTCCATAGCCATCGCGTTCGGTGTACCGACCCGCCAAACGGACCGACAGTTCGTCGCCTGCTATGGGCAGCGTTGCTGCAGCTTCGATCAGGCGATGATCGTAGTTGCCGATCTCACCCTTCACATATCCCGAAAATTCTCCATCAGGCTGCACCGTTGTGAAGACGACGGCACCACCAGTGGTGTTTCGTCCAAACAGCGTTCCCTGCGTGCCGCGAAGCACCTGGATGCTCTCGATATCAAGGAAGCCAAGGTTGCTCGAAATCGGGCGAGCCAGGTAGACGCCGTCGAGGTAAACGCCGACTGCAGAATCTGAAACCGAATTCGGGCTGTTTTGCGCATTTCCACGGAGCGCGAAGGTTACAATCGCAGAAGGTCCTGTGCCGGCACCGCGAGCGATCAGTCCCGGGGCGACCCGCTCTACGTCGATGGCGGTTTCGATTTGCAGCGTGTCGATGCTCTCTGCATCGACGGCAGTCACCGCAACAGGAGTGCGTTGCAAATCTTCTTCCGCACGGCGCGCAGTAACGATAATCGTACTGAAGCCACCTTGTTCTGCCTGATCCTGCGCAGTATCTCCCGAATCTTGCGCAAATCCAGGAGTCGAGAGCATCGCTATGCCAGCTGCGGATGCAGCAAGGCCGACCTTAAACGGAACTACGTTCATATTCTCATCCCTTCCCAACTAAAGCCCATGTTTGGGCCCGAAAACGTCCAGCCGAGAGTTTCCCGGCTCTGCACAGGCTGAATTATCGCATTGTCGGCCAACTGTTCCTATCGAAGGGTAGGGGGTACCGAAGGGCGTTAGCCTAGGGTCCCGATCTGTAGCAATTTAGTCACAGATCGATATCGGGCGTTGTAATGGTTGCCTCTGGGACGTTTGACTTCGCCAGAAAGAGAACGAGAAATGTCGCTTGGACCGCTTGCTGGTATCCGAATAATTGAAATGGATGCGATCGGGCCAGTGCCCTTGTGCGGAATGATACTGTCAGGTCTGGGGGCGGAGATTGTTCGCATCACACGGCCGGGCGGGCATTCGGCATGGGGCGATATCGGCGATGCCGTTTTACTGCGCGGCCGGACCCAGGTGGAAATCGATCTCAAGTCGGATAGTGGCAAGCAATCGGTGCTTGACCTGGTGGCGCTTTCCGATGGCCTTATAGAAGGTGGGCGTCCCGGCGTAATGGAAAGGCTGGGGCTGGGACCGGATCAATGCCTGTCCCGCAATCCCGCCTTCGTCTTTGGCCGGATGACCGGCTGGGGGCAGGAAGGCAGCCTCAGCAAGGCGGCCGGGCACGACATCAATTATATTGCCATGACAGGCGCCTTGCACGCCATCGGCAAGCAGGGCGAGCCGCCCACCGTTCCGCTCAATCTGGTGGGAGACTATGCCGGTGGCACCATGTTTCTGGCGCTTGGCATGGTCTCGGCCATTCTTTCTGCGCGGGGCACCGGCAGGGGGCAGATGGTCGATGCCGCCATGGTCGATGGCGTCGCGAACCTGCTTGGCCTTTATCATGCCTTCGTGGCCAGTGGCATATGGGAGGACCAGCCAGAATCGAACCTGCTCGATGGCGCGGCACCGTTTTATCGCTGCTATCTGTGTGGTTGCGGCGGCTCGGTTGCGGTCGGCGCGCTGGAGCCGCAATTCTTCGCCTTGCTGCTTGATGGGCTGGAAGTGCCGCAGGATCGCTATCGCCAGCACGACCGCGCCCAGTGGTCCGCCATGCAGGCGGAATTCGAGCGGATCTTCGCGTCGCAATCACGTGATGAGTGGGAGAAACGATTCGCGGGAACAGACGCTTGCGTATCGCCGGTGCTGTCGTTGGTCGAGGCAACGCGCCACCCGGTGAATGACGAGCGTGGTGTGTTCCTGCGGCACAATGGCGTGATGCAGGCTGCGCCGGCTCCGCGATTTTCGGTCACGCCGGGAGATGTGAGGGAGGGCAAGGCCGCCACGGTGGACGATGTGCTGAAGGCCTGGGCTAAATCCTGATCACCCGCTTGCCGGAATTTTCCCCTCGATAGAGTCCGGCGAGCGCATCCGGGCAGGCGTCCAGCCCGTTCAAGACTTCTTCGGAATAGCGAAGCTTGCCATCGCGCACCCACTGCGCCAACTTTTCGACCGCTTCTTCCCATCTGTCCATGTAGTCGAAGACGACAAAGCCCTGCATGCGCGCGCGCTTCACCAGCAGGTGGCGTTCCACCCGGGGGCCGGTTGGCCAGGGGGACCAGCGGTCGATGGCCGCTGTGCCGCAGTTCACAACTCTTGCCCTCAGCGCCAGATGGGGCAGCACCGCATCGCTGACGGGGCCGGACGTATTGTCGAAATAGATATCCACGCCATCGGGACATGTTTCGGCAATCGCCGCATCCAGCGTTCCGGCTTTGTAATCAATGGCCGCATCGTAGCCGAATTCCTTCAGGCATTGCTGCACCTTGTTGGCACCTCCGGCAATGCCCACCGTGCGGCAGCCCAGCAAACGGCCGATCTGCCCCACGGCGGAGCCGACAGAGCCAGCCGCCGTTGAGACGACCAGCGTATCGCCGGGTTTCGGTTCTCCCACCAGCGTCAGGGCAAGTAAGGCGGTCACACCGTTGATACCCAGGACACCCAGCGCCAAAGAGGCGGGCAGGTCGGTCTGCATCACCGCGCGCACAATCGCCTCCGGCTTTATCGTTGCGAATTGCTGCCAGCCGAACCAGCCCAGCACAATCTGGCCCGCGTGCCAGTCCGGGCTGCGGCTTTCGACAATCTTGCCAACCGCGAGCGAGCGCATCACGCCGCCGATGGGAACCGGGTCCGAATAATTTCCGCTATCGGCAATCCAGCCCCGCATGGCCGGATCGACCGAAAGGAACCGATTGGCCACGCACACCTCGCCATCTTGCAACAGGGGCAGGGCGGCCTCCTCGATCGCGAAATCGTTGGCTTGTGCGATGCCCACGGGCCGCGAGACGAGGATGACCCTTTTGTTCAGTGCTGACTTCGGCTGTGTCATGGCTTACCAAAAGACAGGGTCATCGTGGCGGACCTCCTATCGTAGGGTAGGTGTTGAGGGCGGCGCTCGTCTGGATGGCAAATCCAAACGGGCGGACATCTGTCTGCACAGCGTCGATCTTGGGAGAATCACTCCAATGCGTGAAGTGTTTATCTACGACCATGTCCGGACGCCGCGTGGCCGCGGGCGGCCTGATGGTTCCTTGCATGAAA
>Ga0181560_10005503_pt1 | contig 11320 bp, 6 predicted proteins | sample 011ome_20_FD_133751 | JGI IMG/M metagenome (GOLD analysis project Ga0181560, IMG submission 133751) | Coastal salt marsh microbial communities from the Groves Creek Marsh, Skidaway Island, Georgia - 011509CT metaG (megahit assembly) | ecosystem: Environmental > Aquatic > Marine > Intertidal zone...
CGGGTGCACGGTGAACGACGTCGTGTGCGCGTGTCTGGCGGGCGCGCTGCACGCGTACGACCGCGAAAAGAATCCCCCAAACGCCGCGGCGAGCGGCGACGAGAAGCGCGGACGCCGTCCCATCATGACGCGCGCCGCCGTCGCGGTGCCGTTTCTGGAAGGGCGGCCGAAGGACGACACGCACCTGTGTAACCGCTGGACGTTCATCTCTCTGCCGCTGGCGACGGGCGCGGGCACTATCGTCGAGCGCCTGCGCGTGACCAAGAGACGGTGCGACCTGATGAAGACCACGCCGGCGGCGCACGCCGTGTCGGCGCTCAACGTCGTGGCGGCGGCGACGCTCGGCCCCAAGTTCCAGTCACAGACTGTGTATGATTTCATGTCTAAGCACAGCATGGTGTTCACGAACGTGCCCGGCCCCACCGAGCCCGTGACTCTGTTCCGGGGCAAACACGTGCGCTCGATGACGTTCGCGGTGTCCAACCTGGTGAACCAAGTTTCGGTGATGAGCTACGCGGGCGAGATGGGCTTCTCGCTCGTGGTCGACCCGGAGGCCACGCCGGACGCGCACCTCGTCGGCGAGTTTTTTAAACGCGAGCTCGAGGCGCTCATCGCCTCGCCGGAGACGACGCTCTGAGATGATATTCACACGCGTCATCGATACGTACGACGCGATCGCGAGTTGTTGTGCATGCGACACGATACGTGTAATGATAACACTGAGACGTTACGGGACGTTACGAAAGAAGGCATCGGAACGCGCGGCGGTGGAGATACGATCGCGCGCCGAAAGCGGAAAAGTACATCCGAGTCTTTCAGTCTTTCACGGGCGCGCCGAGCCCGGCGAGCCCTCTGAGGTGCGCCACCACGCACGCCGCGAATCCTTCCCGATCGAGGCTCGCGGTGCCGTCCGCGGGGTTTTCCACCAGGTGCCCGTACCCGCCCTCCAGCACGGAGACCACCTTGCCCCCCGCGGACGCCGCCACCGCGCACAGACGGCTGGTCATCTCCTCGTAGTCCTCGGGCGCGAGATCGGCGCCGCCGGCGCGGCGCCCGCGGCGGTCCACGCCGACGTTCCCCACGTCGCGGTTCGCCGCATCGAACCCGGCGGAGAGGATCAGCAGGTCGGGCTTGAACGCGCGGAGCGCGGGGAGCACGCGGTCGCGCAGACGGCGCATCCACTCCTCCCGGCCACCCAGGGAGGCTTTTTGTGTGTTTTTGTTCGTAGCGGTGGCGGACGGCGAGCTTTTGAGCGCCTCGGCGAGAAGCGCCTCTTTCTTTTCCTCCTCTTTCTTTTCCTTCGCCTTGGCCGCCGTCAACGCCGCCCCCGAGCCGTCGAGCTCGTCGTCGCGGTTGCGCTTCGGGACGCGTTTCCGGGCCCCCACACCGTCGGAGACGTTTTCCTGCGCGCGCCACATGGGCGGGACCACGACGTTCACCACGTTCTGGTGCAGGTCGCTCGTCGCGCCGGTGCCGGGGTAAAACTCGACGCCGGACCCCTTGCCGTCGTCGGCGAGGTGGATGGAGGCGAAAAAAACGTCGCGGTCGTCCCGCGCCGCCGCGCCGCCCGCGCGCGCCGTGGACCGGCGGTGGCGCTCGTGCCACGCCCTCGCGATCTCCTCCGTGCCGTTCCCGTGGTGCACGTCGAAGTCCACCACCGCCACGCGCCGCGCGAGCCGGCCGCCGTTGCCTTCCAGAGCGTGCAGCGCGCCTGCGAGCGAGGGAGAGAGGTGAGCGTTTTCGTTTATGAAACACGATCGCGACAACTCGCGACGAAAAAAAGTGTACCGAGACGAGTCGTTTCGAGAGAACGCGGGTGTTGTCCGGTCCGTATCTGTCCGAGGGCGACGTATCCTCAGCGCCTCCAGTCATCAGAAACCGCGTGCGATGTGCGGGAGGCGAGTCGCGACGGCGAGCGCGCCGGCGTGGTACGCGCGGTGCGCTCTCGTTTCGTCGCGCCTCCCGGATTAGAAAAAACCAAAAAACCAAAAAACCCTTCACGACGACGGGACACGTCCCCGTCGCGCGTACCTATCATGGCGTTGTTCAGGATGGAGAACCCCGAGCTCGGGGCTCCCGCGGTGGCGCCGTCCGTGCCCGCGTGGTGTCCGGGGGGGCGCACGCATACGAACGCCACGCGCGCCTGGTCGGTCAGCACGCGCTCGACGGCGTGCACGACCCCCCCCGCCGCGCGCAGCGCCGCCGCCATCGTCCCCGGCGAGAAGAACGTGTCGCTGAGCTCCTTCTTCTTTTGCTTCTTCCCCTTCCAGCCCTGGTAGTAGGGCGTGAACGCCACGGGCGTCCCCGCGACGCGCTCGCCCAGCTCGGTGATCACGCCGATGTACTCCTCGCTGTGGCACCGCGCCAGGTGCTCATACCGCGCGGGCTCGAACGCCGAGCTGGACACGGTCTCGTCGGGAGGCAACGCGCCGGTCGCCGCGGCGCGCGCCGCGGATTCCAGAACCGCCGCGATGCGCTCCGGCGACTCCTGGTGCGGCTTCATGGAGACGTGCGCGTCGCAGTCCGCGTGGTGCAGCACCAGCACGCGCAGCTTTGGCTCGAGCCGAAGCAGAGCCGCGCGCGTCGCGAGGCGCGCCTTCGCGCGCGAGCCCCGGGAGACCTTCGAGCCCGCGCACGCAAGCGCGCCGACGCCGGACGCGTTCGTCGCCAGCGCCGCCGCCCCCGCCGCAAGCAGCGCCTCGCAGCAGTCGACCCGCCCCGCGGCGGCGGCCACCATCAGGGGCGTGTCCCCCGTGTCCGACGCGCGCGCGTCCACGCCGCGCCCGCCTTCCCAGGCGGCCAGCTTCGCGAGCGCGTCGGCGTTCCCCTGCTGCGCCGCCCAGTGGAGCGGCGTCCAGCCCCCGGAGAGCGCCAGTGGAGATGCGCCGCGTTCAAGGAGGAGCGCGGCGGTCGCCTCCGCCGCGGCCGCGTCCTCGAGCGCGGCGGCCACGGCGAGCGCGGTGTTGCCGTGCTCGTTGCGCACGTCCACGGGGCCGCGCCGGCCCTCGCCGCCCGCGCTCGAGCGGTCGCTCTCGCGCCCGCCGGCGGGCGGCGCGACGCCGGCGGCGCGCGCGCGCGCCGTCTCCCCAAGCCGCGCCGCCGCGCCCCGGTCCCCGGGGACGTCCCCGGGGACGGGGGCGTCCCCGAGCATCCCCGGGGACGTCTTCGCGGCCCACGGCTCCCGGGACTCGCTGCTGGGGCCGAGGATGTCTCTGACCGGCCTCGGAGGCCACTCTGGCGTGCTGGTCGCCTCGCCGAGCACGGGCTTCTTCCCTGCGTCGTCCCCGGCGGGGACGCGCGCGTCCAGCCACTCGCGCACCGCCGCGACGTTTCCCGCGGCGACCGCGGCGTGCAGCGGGAGCACGGTGAGCGCCGTGGCCGGGGTCACGGGGGGGACGTGTTCCTCTTGGCTCTCGTCCTGCGACAGGTGCGAGCTCTTGGCGCTGGCGGGCTTGTCATCCGTCGGCGTCGCGGGGTTCGACGGGATGTTGATGTGCAGGCCGAGGTGAGGCAGGCTCCCCACGCGCGCGGGGGCGCGAGGCGGAGGCATGGCGCTCGCATCCCGCGAGGACGGCGCGGTGACCGGCAAAGGCGCTGCTTCTTTTTCACGCTCCGCGACGTCGGTCACGACACCGTCCGAGGAGGCATCGACGGGCGCGCTCATCGAGGTCGGGGCGTCGTCCGCGTCCATCGTGGACGCATTCGGTCGACCCGAATCGTCCAGCGCGCACAGCTCGGACATGCGCTTCGTCGCGCCGCGCTTCGCGCGCGGTTTTGTGGGCACGCGCGGCGCGTCAGGCTCGTCGTCGCCCGTCATCGGCCGACGCGCGTCTCGACGACCGCGCGACCACCTCTGCCGCCGCGACGAGCGACGAGCGGGGCGTAACAACCGGTCCGAGAAAATCTTTGGCGCGCTCAAAAGTTTCAACCGCCGGCCAAGTTTCGCTGGCGGCAGAACTGTTTTCTCGAGGGCTCCGCCGCCGACTCCCGGCCGCACTCGTCGCGGCGCGCGACGGCACACGCTTCGCGACTTCGGTCCGCGGCCCGGCGTCGTCGCAGTAGACGTCTCCGACGACGCGGAGCCGCGCTCGGTGTGGGCGCTCTCGGCGTTGGTCGCCGGCGTCGGTCACGATGGACGCCTTCGCCCAGCGCAAGGCGTCGACCCTCGCCGAGCTCGCGCTCGACGCCGGCGACCTCTCCCGCGCGGGCCACGTGGACGCGCGCGCGCGCGCCGTGGTCGCGCTCGTGAACACGCACCCCGCCTTCTTCACGACCAGCTCCTGCGCCGGCCGCGTCTCTCTGTTCGCGGACCCCACCGCGGAGACGCGCGCGGCGGGGATGAAGGGCGGCGAGTGGGTGTACGTGAGCCACGATCCCGCCGACGCCGCCGCCGTCGTCTCCGCCGTGCGCCGCAAGCTGGGCGAGGAGACCGACGCGGCGTCGTCATCCTCGACCCCGGACCCCGAAACCTCGCTGGTGCTGCGTTTCGAGCCGTTCATCTTGGCCGTCGAAGCCGAGAGCGTCGAAGCAGGCAGCCGGTTCGCGCGGCTGGCGCGCGACGCCGGCTTCCGCGAGAGCGGCGTCGTCGCCGGCGGTACCGGGCGCGCGGTGTGCTCCGCGCGGTGCTCGATCCGGATGGAGGCGCCGCTGGTCGCCAAAGGCACGCGGCTGGTCTCGGACGAGGCCATAAAGGTGCTGGTCGCGATCGCCAACGAGAAGTGGGCCGCGAACGCGGCGCGCGCGGAGCGGCTGCGCGAGCGGATCGCCGCGGCGTTCGCGGCGGAGCGCGCGGAAAAGAGCGACGCGGAAAAGAGCGCGGAGACGTACGAGACGAACGGCGCGACGACGCCGGGACGCCCAGGGCCGGGTGACGGCGGTGGCCACTCGTTTCTCGGGGAGACTGCCGTGTTCGCCGTAGAGACGGCGCACGCGAAGCGGTGCAAGGACGCGCTGAAACTCGCCGGGTGGCTGGACAAGACGCGCCGCGCGGGCGGCGACGCGAGCCGAGACGGGACGCGGCGGGTTTTGTTACCCGTCACGCGCCGAGGCGCCGAGGCGCTCGAGGCGCTCGTCGCCGCCGCGTCGAGGCGGTTCCCGATGCGCGCGAACGGCAGCGCCGTGTCCCTGGACGTCTCCGAGGACGCCGAGTCCACCGACAGCGAGGTGAACGCTGAGGGCTCCGAGGCGGACGAGCGCTCGCCGGGGGCGGACGAGCGCTCGGCCCCCGGGGAGGCGCGACTGACGTCTACGGTGAGTCTTCAGTCGCAAAAGCCGGGACCCGTTCCGGGACCCGAGCTCGAAGCCAACCCGGCGGTCTCGGCGATTCTGCAGGGCGTCGCGTCGGTGTTCTCGACGGACGCCGAGCCCGGGTCGGCGCCGCCGCTCGACCCGCGACCTGAGAAGCGGAGCCCCGCCGCGCTGGTCCGCGCGGCGGCGCTGATTGTCGCGCCCGACGCGGAGTCGCGCGCGGGACCGAACGAGATCCCCGCCAAGTGGGAGAAACTGGGCGACCTGGCGCTCCTCCCCTCGGAATCGTTCCGCTCGGAAGCGCTGTGGCCGCGCGAGACGCGCGCGCGTCTGTACCGCGAGACCGCCGCCGCGCTCGGCGTGACGCGGCTCGCCAGGCAGGCCGAGGTGTCCCAGGGCCCCAAGCGCGAGTCGCGCGCGGAGCTCCTGTGGGACCCCGAGAGCCGAGGCGGGTGGACGGAGACCAAGGAGCTGGGCGTCGCGTACGGCCTGGACGTCACGAAGGTGATGTTCAGCTCCGGGAACGGCACCGAGAAGCGCCGGATGGGCGCGATGGCGGCGGCGGGCGAGACCGTGGTGGACCTGTTCGCCGGCATCGGGTACTACACGCTGCAGCTGCTGCGCCACGCCGGCGTCGCGAGGGTGATCGCGTGCGAGTGGAACCCGCACAGCGTCGAGGCGCTGCGCCGGAATCTCGAGCGAAACGGGTTCGGTCGCGATCGGTGCGAGGTGCGCGAGGGCGATAACCGCCGGGTCGCGCCCGAGGGCGTCGCCGACCGCGTCCTGCTGGGCCTGCTGCCCGATAGCGAGCGCGCGTGGCCGACCGCGGTGGCGGCGCTGCGGGACAGCGGAGGCGTCCTGCACGTGCACGGCAACGTCGCCTCCGGCGAGGAGAGCGCGTGGACGCGGAGGCTGGAGGAGGAAATCGCGACGCGAGCCGCCGAGCTCGGCCGCGAGTGGTCCGTGCGCGTCGAGCACGTCGAGCGCGTCAAGTGGTACGCGCCGAGAATCAGGCACCTCGTCGCCGACGTACGGTGCGTCCCCGCGCGGCTCACCAGCGCGTGGGCGCACGCCGTCGGCGCGTCCACCTCGACGTCCCCCGCGGCGACGCCTCGCGAATCGCAACTCGCGATTGACTCTTCCCGCGACGCGCCGCGGCCCGGTTTCGTGCGCACGCGCGTGCGTTCGCTGGAGAGCCCGGACCCGAGCCTCGCCCTCGCGGGCCGGTCGCCGCGCCTGTCTCGAAACGCCAGGCGCGGCGCGTTCGCGGGGAGGGTGCGCCGCATGCACCGGCCGACGCGCGCGACGTTTGCCGACGGACCGGCTTCGGCGCGCGAGCCTTGCGTCTTGACCGGGCTGGACCTCGGCCCGGCGCCTTGGACGTGGTCGCCGGAGCACCTCGCGGCCAAGCCGGGGGTGGCGAGCGCGGAGGTGAGCGTGCACGTCTCGGCGTCGCCGCACCTGGACTTCGTGCGAAAGAACTTCGCGTTCGAGAACGTCGCCTTCGGGGAGTTTCTGAGCAGGCTGCGCGACGAGGGACCGGAAACTGGTAAAAAGGAAACTGGTAAAAGATGGTACTACCTGCGGAGCATCGGCGCGAACCCGAGGAAGGAGCCCGCGCACGCGCTCGCGCAGTTCCCCGAGCTCGCAGCGGAGCTCCGCGTCCCCGGGGATGTGCTGTGGGGCTCGTCTTTACCGGCGGCTCGCCTGGCTGAGGACGCGCGCTACTTCAGCGCCGTGCTCCGGTGCTCGAGCGGGGGCACGCGCCTCTGGACGCACTACGACGCCATGGACAACGCCCTGATCCAGCTGCACGGCGAGAAGCGCGTGTTGCTGTTCCCGCCGCGGGTCAGCGCCGGTCTGTACCTGGAGGGCTCGTCGTCCCCCGTCGTCGGCTGGGAGGTGGACGGGCACGACGGAGCCGACGACGGAACCGAAACCGAAAAAGCGAATGAGCGAAAAACCGCCTTCCCGGCGTACCGCGCCGCGCGCCGAGAGGCGCGCGAGGTTCTTCTGCAGCCGGGCGACGTGTTGTTCATCCCCGCGCTCTGGGCGCACCACACGGAGGCCACGCACGGCCCGTCCGTCGCGGTGAACGTGTTTTGGCGCGAGCTCCCGAAGGCCGCGTACCCGCAGAAGGACCTGTACGGCAACGCCGACCCGCTCGCCGCCGCCGAGGCGCTGCGCCTGGTCGAGGCGGCGGCCGAGGCGCTCGCGAACGCGCCGCGCGAACACAAGGCGTTCTACGGGGGGCTCGCCGCGTCGCGTCTGCTGCGCGACCTGCGCGTCGAGCGCGACGTCGCGTCGACGTTCGCGGCGTTCGGAGAGCGTTCGGAGAGCGAGGCGGCGTCGGAGGCGACATCGGTCGAGGACGGGGCCGAGGACGCGGTCCCTGACCCCGGGAGGCCCGACCGTATTAATACTTCGGAAAACGGTCCGGGAAGACATTCGAACGCTTCGGCGCTCGGAGCGCTCTTCGCGCCGCCCGCGAGCTGGGCGGATGTGGCGAAGGGCGCGGCGCTCGGGATCGGCGCGTTCGTCGCGTGGCGGCGGGTATGCGGCTCCCCCGAACGTTCGTGATTTCCTTTTTTGAAATACGATAGTCTATGTAGCTAGACTACTAAAGCCTACTACGCGCGTCGTTTCGAATATACCGTCTAGGCCTTCGACGACGTGCCTTTGACGATGTCGAGGATGACGCGCGTCAGCCTGGGCATGGTCTCCGGGATGCCGCTCTTGATTTCGAAATCCGTCAGCGAATTCTTCGCGCGGTAGTAGTTCTCCACCGGGCCGGCGTTCGCCTTGTACACCTCCAGCCGCGCCTTCACCACCTCCTCCGTGTCGTCCTTCCTCTGCTCCATCTTGCCCTCGCAGCCGGCGGGGGGGTTGAGGGGGGGCATCACGATCGGCGGGTCGCCCGGGTAGTTGATGTCGGCGACGTTGAAGTTCTTCCCGCACTCGGAGCAGATGCGACGCGCGCAGCACTTCTCGATGAGGATCTCCTCGCGCAGGCCCAGGTTCATGACCTGCGTCACGGTCGCGAACGTCGAAAGCGCCTCCGCCTGCGGGACTGTGCGCGGGAAGCCGTCCAGCAGAAAGCCGCGTTCGCCCGCCTCCGCGCCCCGCTCGACGCGCGCCTTGAGGATGTCGAGGATCATCGCGTCGGGCAACAGCTGTCCTTTGCTGGTGATGGCCTCCATCTCCGCCCCGAGCGCAGAGCCTCGCTTGATCTCGTCGCGGACCAGATCACCGGCGGAGATGTGCGGGATCTGCATCAGCTTGGAAATGCGCGTCGCGTACGTGCCCTTGCCCACGCCGGGCGCGCCGAGGAACACCCAGTTCACGCGCTTGCCGGCCGCGAGCAGCTCGTCGCACGCCGACACGAGCTCCTCCGCGAGGGCGTCCGTGGCGTTCCCTCGGCGCTGCGTCAGGGAAGCGACCTGGCGCGCGGCGATCGAGGCGCGCGTGGGCGCCCCGAGCGCGGCGAAGGCGCAGGCGGTGCGGCGAAGCATCGCGATACCGAGACTGGCGCGGTCGATCGCGATCGCCGAAACGTCGGCACCGCCACCAGTTTCGCCCCGTGGCTCACCTACGTAAACCGCTGCGAGCCGCGCGCCAATCCTGGTTTGGTTGCCGTAGAAAACGCGTCAAAACGGTCCTTCCTCATGATTATGTCCCGAAGCAGTGATGAGTCGGCCCTCCAAAGTCACACCACCCCGGCACCCCGTTTCGCCCCGTACCGACCGCATACCGCGTTGACCGCGTGCGCGTCAACACCGCGATGGCATCCCCCGACGTGAACGACATCGAGCTGATGCGTGACGAGGCGGGGGGCTTGCTGTACGAGACGAGCATCGCGACCGTCACCTTTTTCCGGGGGGACATGGTCGCGGCGTCCCAGGCGCTCCGCGCGCAGTTCGACGAGGTGGCGCGCGCGAACCCGTGGCTGGTGGGGCGCCTGGTGCGAGACAAGACCTCGAAGGGCAAGCTCGTGCTGAGGCACCCGGTCGCGCCGACCGAAGCGCACATCGACGCCATCTTCGCGTCGGACCACGCCGAGGACGCGTCGGGCGAGCTGAGCCTCGGGGTCCCGTACCCGAAGCTGTGCAAGGCGTTGTTCGCGAAGAAGCGCGTCGTCCCCGCGGGGACGGCGCTGGTGAACCGACCCAACGCGCCGGTGGCGATGCTCCGGCTCGCGCGCGCGTCGAGCGGCGCCTTCTCCCTGACGTTCTCGCTCTCGCACAGCGTCGGGGACGGGCGCACGTACTACGAGGTCCTGAAGATGCTCAGCCCGGGCGCCAAGGCGGCGGCGCTGGACGCGACTCGGGCGAGCGAGTCGTTCCCGGAAAACATGCGCGACGCGTGCGGCCGGGACGCGTTGAAATGGATCGACTCCACGGACGCGGGGTGCATGTTTCTGTGCAGCATGCTCCCATCTGTGTTCGGTATGGGGAAGAAGGCGAAGTGCGTGGCGTTCAAGCTCGACGCCGCGCGGCTGGCGGAGGCGAAACGCGCCGGAGCTGAACAGTGCGGCTTGCCGTTTGTCAGCGCCAACGACGTGGTGACGAGCGCATTCTTCAACGCCTGCGGGTCGCGCATCGGGCTCATGGGCCTGGACTGCCGCGGGCGCGTCGATGGCGTCCACGGCGACATCGCCGGGAACTACGTCACCGCGCTCGTGCTGGACGACGAGGTGTTCGGCGCGCCGGGGAACATCCGCAAGATGCTCGGGACAAAGCCGTACGCGACGACGAAGAAGCCGTTCCCGTCGTGCGCCAAGTGGTGCTGCGGCAAAGACAGCGCGAGCGCGGGGATGGTAACCAACTGGAGCTCGTTCGCGGGGGACCTCGTGAAGGTTCCCGAGTGTCAGCTCACGATGCACCTGCCGGTGAAGGACCCGGACGCCGTGGCTTTCGACTGCATGATTCCGTTCGCGTCTCGGCCGGGGGAGACGAGCGTGCTGTGCTGGACCACGTCCACGGACGAAGCCGGCTTGCGCGCGGCGCTGCCGGTCGGGGAGGTGGTGTCGGACGCGCTGTTTCCCGGGAGCGCGGGCTCGAAAAAATCGCCGAAAGTCGCACCGATATGAGCGCGACGCGACGTAATAAGAGTACAGTGTTAAAGCGAACGTGCGGTTCACGCGAGGTGTTTCTTCACCCCCTCCAGCGGCAGCCTCGAGCGCTTCGCGTTGCTCTTCGCGTTTTGGTACGAGAGGAACGCGTTCCAAAACAACCCGCCGCCGTTGAGAAACAGCACGCGATGCTTCGGCGGGCAGTACATGAAGTTGACCATGTTCGCCGCGGGCCAAAACACGCTCCCGGCGACGCACACTTCCGCCCAGGTGTCCATGAACTTCCGGACGCCGCCTTCGGCGCCCTTCCCCTCCAGCGCGCCCATCCACACGTTGAACAGAAACGCGTACGACGGGAACAAAAACACGTGCCCGAGCGCGACTTTCTTAGCGGCGGCGCGGGGGCACCGCGCGGGACCGACCACGCGTTCGATCACGCCCAAAGTTTTGCTGTCGTCGCGCGTGACACGCGGGGTGCGTTCGGTGCGGGATGGGATATGGGCGTCGGTCAGCGGTGCGCGATCGGGGGTTTCGCCGGCGCTTTCGCTCGCGAGCGCGACGAACGTACGCGTCGAGACGATTGAATCTTCGCGAAAACAGAAGACGAGATGAGATGGCTCTGAAACGCGCGTACTTGAAGAACGGTCCGTGCAGCGTGAGCCCCACGCCGAAGAACCTGGCGGTGCGCACGAGGTCGTAGTTCGCCAGCCCCATGCGTTCCTGCACCGCGGACACCACCCCCGAGGTCCTGCCCGAGGTCGAGACCTCCTCCGCGGGGTCCACGCCGCGCACCGCGAACGGCGGCGCCTCCGCCTGAAACGTCCGGCTCCTCTGCTCTATGGTCTGGCAGATCAAGTCGCCGCCGGACATGATCGTGCCGGACGTCAGGCCGGCCTTCAGCATCGGGTGCAGACGGGGGAGCCACCCCATGGAGACGACAACACGGGCGTCCCCGAGACGTGCCCGATGCTTGCTGTCCCGCGCACCCACCTCTCGTCCCAC
>Ga0181560_10005507_pt1 | contig 11317 bp, 5 predicted proteins | sample 011ome_20_FD_133751 | JGI IMG/M metagenome (GOLD analysis project Ga0181560, IMG submission 133751) | Coastal salt marsh microbial communities from the Groves Creek Marsh, Skidaway Island, Georgia - 011509CT metaG (megahit assembly) | ecosystem: Environmental > Aquatic > Marine > Intertidal zone...
GCGCGGGTACGAAATGTGCCCCTCGATGTACAGACGCTCGGCGATCTGCATCACGCGGTGTGCGCCCATACCGAGCCCCTTCGAGCACGACTTCAACAAGTCCACCGTGTTCAAACCCGGGGGGGGAGGCTTCGCGCGCTCCGTCGAGTCGGCCGAAACCGCGCGCGCGCGATTTTCCAAAGCGCGCGCGCCTTCCGTGACTAGCCGCGCGTACATCTCACCGACGCTCTTGTCGAAGACGCGTCCGCGGCGCCAGGTGAGCGCCGGCGCGTGACTAGCGCGTTGTCGTTTCCGGTCGTCGTCTCTCCGTTCTTTCGTGTCGTCTTTCGTGTCTCCGTTCGTCTTTTCGCGATTTGTCTTTTCGGCGTCGGGACCGAGTTCGCGTTCCGGGCCGGAAAGTTCGGGACAGGCGAGGACGACGCGCCAAAACGGTTCCGGGTCGTGCGCGGCGATTTCCCTGCGCCGCGCCGCGACGAAAGACAGCGTCGGGGTTTGGCACGGCCCGTACGACACCACGGACGCGTCTAGGCCGGCGAACTTGTCCCGGAAGTGGTTCGTCTGGAACCGCGTGAACGCGACGCCGATTTTCAGATCCAGCTCCTGGCGCGCGTCCACCGCCCTCGCCTGGTTCACGTCGGGGTCGCCCAGGTTTCCCATCGCCGCCTCGACGGCCGGCTTGGTGACCGCGCTGAACTTGGCGCGGCGCACCGCCGGGCTCAGGCCCTTCACGGGGCGCATCACGGGCACGCACGCGTCCATCACCTCGAAGCATATGTTCTCGCCCTCGCGGTCGCAGTCCAGCCACAGGATGAGCCGCGCCGCGCCGCGCGCCTCGCGCTCCAGATGCTCAACCACCCGTGAGCCCCGAGACGCCTCCGTCTTCACGACGGGCGCGTCGAAGAGCGAGGCCGGGTCCACGTCCCAGCTCTGGAAGCGCGCGGGGAAGTCGATGGACAGGACGTGCCCGGTCACCGCGGTGACCCTGAAGTCGCACAGCACGCCGTCGTGTCGCCGCGCGAACTCGTGCACGTCCAGGGTGCCTCGCCTCGTGACGTGCTTCCCGTCGGACAGGAAGGAGGCGATGGAGAGCGCGAGCGAGGGTTTCTCGGCGACGCACACCACCAGGGGGCGGCGGTCGCGGTCGTCCATCGCGACGGGGACCGGGAGGCCCCGGTCCGCCGCCGACGTCCGCCGCGCGCGACGCTCTGCGGCCGAGGGAAGCGTCGTTGTAATTCACAAGAGAAACAAAACGCACCGGTCGGTCGGGCGACCCGCCGCGGCGTAAAAAAAATATAGCGGCAAAGTACGAGTCGGCGATCGCGCGGAGATCACAAGCAGCTCGCGCAGGTTCACGCCGCGCAGCTTCGCCCGTGAATCGCCCGCGTCGCTCTCACGTCGCGACTCGGTGCTCGTCGGTAAGGCGCCGTCGTCAGAGGCACTCGCGCGCGCGTCACCGGGCCGAGCCCTCCGCCTGTCTCCGCGCCCCCGGCGCAGGATCCACCGCTTCGCGCGAAACGCGAAATTAACCCTAGGCGGTCGGCGATCGGGTCGTCGCTCGGTGACCCTGCGCCGTCGCCATGGTGCGCGTGACCCACGGCAAGTTCACCAAGGCGGTATCTAAGAAGATGCGCCCCGCGGAGGAGGAGGAGTCCGAGGAGGAGCCCGCGGAGTCCGAGGAGGAGGAGTACAAGGACTCGGACGAAGAGAATGACGACGACGGCGACGACGACGACGCCTCGGACGAGGACGCCTCGGACGACGAGGACGACGCGAAGGACGCCGGGAAGCCCGTGACGGCCGATGCTAAGAAATCGAAGAAGACGCGCAAGCGTAACCAGTTCGTGGACGACGTCGCTGAGGAGGATGACGAGTCCGATTCGGACGAGGAGAAGCCTGAGAAGAAGCGATCGAAGAAGGCTTCGTCCAAAAAGTCCAAAAAGTCCTCCGGCGCGGCGGCGTTCATCGACGACATCGCCGAGGTGGAGGACGACGAGGAGGCGTCCGACGACGAGGGTGACCTGGACGGCGAGGGCGAGGAGCTGGACGACGGCGAGCGCGAGGCGGTCGAGCTCGAGGCGCAGCAGCGCGTCCACGCTCGGTACCAAAACATGGAGAACATGGAACGCCTGGAAAACGAGGAGGAGCTGGAGAAGCGGCTCAAGGAGCGGTACGCCGCGCACCGGGACAAGTACGAGGGGGACGGCGTGGCGGACGCGGTGGACCAGCAGGCGCTGCACCCCACGGTGAGGGACCCCAAGCTGTGGATGGTCACGGTGAAGCAGGGCAAGGAGCGCGAGACGGTGGTGTGCCTCATGCAGAAGGCGATCAACATGCGCAAGACGGGCAAGGGCGCGATGGCCATCATGTCCGCCTCCGCGCAGGACCACCTCAAGTCGTACGTCTACGTCGAGGCTGAGCGCGAGGACCACGTCAAGAAAGCGCTGGCGGGGATGCGGCACGTGTACCACATGAAACCCATCCGCCTCGTGCCGATCAAGGAGATGGTGGACTCCATCTCTGTCACCAAGAAGAAGGTGGAGAACGTCGTGGTCGGCTCGTGGGTGCGCATGCGCGGCGGCGTGTACAAGGGAGACCTCGCGCGCGTCGTCGACGCCAACTACGCGGACAACCAGTGCACGGTCAAGCTCGTGCCCCGCTTCGACTACGCGCACTTGCAGGCCAAGGAGGAGGGCACCGCCGCCGGCCGCGCCAAGAAGGACGGCGCCATGCGCCCGCCGGCGCGCCTCTTCACCGAGGCGGAGGCGCGCAAGCACAACCTCACGTTCGAGCGCGGGCGCCAGGACAGAAGGATGGGCGACGTCGTGGACCTGCTCTGCGGCCAGCACAAGCTGAAGGACGGGTACCACGTCAAGACCATCTCCTTCGTCTCCTGCCGGCTGGCGGAGGCGCCGGCGCTGGACGAGCTGCAGCGCTACGCCGCCGGCGAGGAGGCGACGGAGGCGAAAGCCGCCGGCGGGAACGCCGGTACCAACGAGAACGGCGCGGAGGCAAACCTGGAGGCGCTCGCGGCGTCCCTCGGGGAGGGCGCCGGTACGAGAGGACGCGACCAGAGCTTCCGCCCGGGTGACCAGGTGGTGATCGCGCAGGGCGACTTGAAGAATTTGGCGGGCGTGGTTGAGCGCGTCAACGCCGACGGCTCGGTGCGCATCGCGCCGCAGCACGAGATGCTGCACGAGTCGCTGGACATCGACCGCGACCATCTGCGCAAGTCGTTCAAGCTGGGCAGCCACGTGCGGTGCGTGCACGGCAGGCACGAGGGCGAGGCTGGCCTGGTGGTGAAGGTGGAGGGCGAGGTGGCGACGGTTTTCGGCGACGTCTCCAAGGAGGAGTTCGTGGTGTTCTCGCACCACCTGGCGGACAGCGCGGAGGCGAGCCGCCGCGTCGAGAGCGTGGGCGAGTACGGCACGCACGACCTGGTGATGCTGGAGGACGGCACCGTGGGCATGGTGGTGCGCGTGGAGAAGGACGCCGCCGTGCTCATGATGCAGAGCTCCTCGGTGGACCGCCCGGACGTGCGTCCGGCGCGCCTGCACGACATGCGCCGCAAGGTGAACACGCGCGGGCTCAGCGCGGTGGACGGGTCCATGGAGACTGTGGAGGTGGGCTCCATGGCGCGCGTCGCGGATGGACCGGGCAAGGGCGCGACCATCACCGTCGCGCACATCTGGAAGGGCGTGCTGTGGGGCAAGGCGCGGGACGTCGCCGAGCACGGAGGCATCATCGTCGTGCGCGCGCGCGACTGCCGCGTGCACGGCGCGCGCGGCGGCGGCGGCGGCGGCGGGTTCGCGGCGGCGCCGCAGTCGCCGGGCTCGGCGCTGCTTCGGTCGCCCGCGCGCGAGCCGCGCGCGGCGGGCGCGCCGCACGCGGCGCCGCGCGCGGGCGCGTTCGGCGGCGGTCGCGTCGGCCGCCGGGACAACGATCTGATCGGCACCGTCGCGCGCGTCGGCGCGGGCGTGTACAAGGGGTACAAGGGCAAAATCGTGGACGCCACCGAGACGACGGTTCGCGTCGAGCTCGAGGCGCAGTCGCGCACGGTCACCGTGCAGCGCTCGCAGCTGGCGGGCGCGGGCGGCGCCGGCGCGGGCGCGGGCGGGTACCGGCCCCCGGACGCCGCGGGCGTCGGCGCGATGGACTACGACTTCCCGGGCGCGGGGCAGCCGCTGGCCGGCGCGCGCACGCCGCACTACGGCGCCGGCTCGGCGACACCGATGCGCGACGACGGCGCCGGCGGGCGCACGCCGCTGCACGCGTCGGCGTGGAACCCCACGACGCCGGCGCACGACGCCAGCGTTTGGAGCGAGAGCGATCTCGGGACCCGCGGGACGACGCCCGGCGCGACGACGCCCGGCGCGTATTCCGGGACGCCCGCGAACGTTCCCGGCACGCCCGCCGAGTACGGCGGGCAGATGGGTTCCGGTTCGGCGCGCGCGAACGTTCCCGACCCCGACCTCGGGTACTCGGGTCTGTTCGTGTCCGACGCGGTGGTGGTGTTGCCGGACGGGCGCCAGGGCGTGTTGCGGCGCCGCGACGGCGCGGAGGCGAGCGTGGCGCTCGGCGCGACGAAGACGCTCGCCAACGGCGACCGGAGGTTGGAGAGTTTGGAATCCGGCGATGGGTCCGTGGTGACGACGCCGCTGGCGACGCTCGCGCTGGCCAAGCCGCAGAAGAAGGACCGCGTGCGCGTGGTTGCCGGCGACGACAACCGCGGCGCCGCCGCCGAACTCATCGGCGTGGACGGCGCCGACGGCGTCGTCAAGCTGGACCGGACCAAGGACATCTCCATCCACGAGATCGGCGCGCTCGCCAGGATCTGGGTCGGGTGAGATGAGTGATGAGTGATATGCGTTTTTTTGATGAACGAGAGGTGGATCGATCGGTCCGCGGAGAATATCGGAGAATATCACACGCGGCGCGATGAAATGAGCTCATGCAGTACCAAACATTTCTTCGCGGTGTTACGTCATGTATACGCGCTACCGTACTCTAATAAACGTTTCGCGCCGCGCGCTCGAACGCTACGCGCGCCCGTTACCGTACGAACCTACGGTACCGGACCCTCGCGACGCCGCCCGCCCCGCGTGACTCGCGACGACTTTGCACACGTCGTCGTACTCGAACCTTCTGTCCTCGCCGTCCACGCGGACGACGGCGCGGAACGCCTCCGTCTCCAGGGCCTTGAGCGTCCCTTTCTTTCCCCGCAGGCTCCCCTTGACCACCGCGACCGCCCCGCCGACCGCGGGAAGCACCGTCCGCAGCTCCGCCTGGTCCACGCGCACCACCGTTTTTTCGTCATTCTCCACCAAAGCGCACTCGCCGACGAACCCGCCGTCGCGAAGCGTCAAAACGCGCGCCTTCTTCTTGAACAAACCGGCGCCGCGCAACGCTTCGCTCGTGATCTTCACGATCAGGTGTTCCATGAGCCACGGTTCGTCTGTCACTTCTTTTTTTAGTGAAAGGCGGGCGTCGCGCGTACCAGGAACGAGTCTCTCCGCTTCGGCGCGCGCCGCCAACCCCGCGCGCGCGATGGCCGCCACCGCGCTTTCTTTTTCGCCGGTCCTTCGCGTTCCCTTCGCGTCGTCCGCGTGGACGACGCTCGTGAAAGCGTCGTCCGGCTCCTCCCCGAACGCCGAAGGCGCGACGACGCGTTCGCGTTTTCGTTTCGCCGCGTTCCCGGTGCCAACTCCGAGCGTGAACCCGAGAGTCGAAGCGCCGTCGCCGTCGCGCGTAAGCGCCGTCGCCGCGGTTTCCTCTCGGGCGCCTTTCCCCGCGCGCGCGTCGGAAGAGGCGCGCGCGATCTGCTCCTCGACGAGCCGCGCGTCGCGCGCGGAGGCATCCTCCTGTGCCCTCTGCTTGCGCTTCTGCGACTGCTGGCGCATCTTCTCCTCCCTGTCCTCCGGGACGTACGTCAGGAACCAGCCCTTCGGGGTCTCGTCGACAGTCGCGATGCCTTCGCGTCCGAGGTGTTTGATGAACTCCGTCAAGGAGGTCCACTTCGTGCTGTTCATGTGCGTGTGCTCCTTGTTGGCGATGAACTCGTTGTACACCACGTTCGCGGCGACGCGGCTGTTGCGGTGGGAGATGGACATGAGCTGCAGGAACTCCTTCAAAAACTCCTCGCTGTACCCGTCGATGAACCGGCTCTGGTTCGAACCGAACAGCTCCATCTGCCGCAGGTGCGCCTCGGACGTGATGTGGCACTTGAACCCATTCTGGTCCCGGCACTGCTTCGCGCACACCTGGCAGTAGAACCGGAGTTTCTGCAGGCCCTTCGCCTTGGAAGCGTTCGCGATGCCCTTCGGGGAGAGGAAATCGTTCTTGCCCATCCGCCGTGCCGGGGGTGGGCGAAGGGCGGGACAGATCCGCCGAGCGCGAGACGTTGTGGTTTCGCGCGGAAGCGCGATACGCGAGAAAAACCGCGATTTCTCAGAGCCTCCAGCTCTCGGATCGGACGGGCCGAATTTTTCGGTCAAGCAGGAGCCGTTCACCATCCGCGGCTCCTTCGGAGTCGACAAGTAGTCGCGATACGCGAGACGACCAGCCAGTACACGTGATAGATGAGCTCCTTGTGAAGATACAGGTGATCGACTCTCCGCCTCACCTCTCCGCCGCGCTCACGCCTCGTCCGTGTACACCGGCTCGCCCCATCCGCGCGGCCGTTTCTGGAGCACGGTGAACGCGTTCTGGTACCGCTTGTGCGGCTCCAGGAAGGAGACGTGGTGCACCTCGTCCGTCACGGCGGACGAACCCCCATCGCTCTCGGTTTTTGTCTCCGAACGATCCCTCTCGCGCTTTCCCTTCGCGGTCCTCTGGACGACGTCGTCCTTCTTCTCGTTTCCTTCCCCGCGATCCGCGGAGGGCTCGAGCCACGCGAACTCGCCGCGTCGAACGCGCTCGAGCCACGCGCGCGTCGCGCGGTTGGTCACCGTGCTGTGCACGACCACGAAGCCCCCCGGTTTGACCGAGGGCCAGTACAAACGCAGGAACGCGTCGAGCCGGTCGCCCACCCCGAAGTCCACCCAGAGCATGTCCACCGGCCCCGCGACCGCGGTTGGAGCGCCGTTCTTTTTTTTTTTCGTCCCTAGCGATAGCTTCGGCCGGCACGCGGGGGGCGCGCCCGCCCACGCGTCCCCGTCGTACATCTCGAGGTGCTTCTCCACGCCCAGTCGCTCGGCTGTCTTCTTTATTTCCCGCGCGGTGCAGAACGCGTGCGACAGGTCGTCCACGCAGTGCAGAACGGACGGCGACCGGAGCAGCCGCCGCGTCTCCGCGGCGGCGAACCACGCCGCGTCGCTCGGCATGCCCGCCATCGGCTTTTGCCCGCCTTCGTCCGCCTCGCGATCGGCGCGCTTCTCGCGCCGCAAAAAAGCCAGCTCGTCGTCGTTGTCGCGCAGCGCCTGCAGCAGGAACAGGGACGTGTACCCGGCGCCGATCTCCAGCACGGTCTTGGGCTTCACGAACCGAACCAGCGCGTAGAGGGATGGGCCGAGGTTCTCCGCGCCCATGTGCGGGTCGTGCGTTTTCGCCGCCAGCTCCAGCCACCGCCGGTCGAAGATGCCTCCCCGCGCGCCGGGGGGGGGGGCGTCCAGCGCGGCGAGGGCGGCAGAGGCGGTCGCGGTCGTCGGCTCGCGTCCAGCTGGACGGACATCACCGCGGGTCGCGGTCGCGTCGTCGTCGGAGGACGCGGTGTCGGAGGCGGACGCGTCGGTGTCGGAAGCGCCCCCGTCGGAGGAGGAGCCCTCGTCCGACGCGTCCTCTTCGGATGACGTCCCCTCCGACGCGTCTACTTCCGACGAGCGCGATTCCTCGTCGGAACGACGACGCTTCGATGGATGCGCGCGCATCTCGTCTCCGCGGCGCTCGACGCGAACGGGCGGAATGAGTAACGACGCGACGAAAAGTGCGCTTTTCGGGTCTTCTCTGAAGAAAAATACATTATCGCATTACCGTTCGGTCGCGCGCGTCGTGTCACTTTGGCGCGCCCAGCAGGTCCGCGCACCCGCGCGGGGACATCATGCACCCCACGTACGTCTCCCTCTGGAACTTGACGAGCGGCCCCACCACGGGCGCCTGCTCCCAGATCTTCCCGTCCGGGAGGTAATCGCGGTGGTACCGCACCAGCTCCGCACCGGTTCCGTCCGCGTCCCCGTCCCCGTCCCCGTCCCCGAACTTGAGCACGGATATCCCCGGCATGTCCACTAGGTTCCCCGTCCCGAGGTCCATGTCCAGCGACCACGTCGCGACGTACGTGTCCGCCGCGCACGTCTCGTCCGTCACCGTCAGCCACTGGTTGGAAAACTCGAACTGGTTTCGCAGGTACGTCGCCATCGCATCCTTCCCGCGCACGTTCGTCAACCCCGGACCGTCGACGTACCGCAGGTCGTCCGAGTAGTGCGCCAGGCAGTTGGTCTCCCAGTTCTCCTGGTTACACGTCAGGATCTCGCGCGCCACGCGCGTGCGCCTCGCGGAAAAGTCGCCGCACGTCGAGCCCGCGGGCGCGCCCGTGCTGTGCGCGGGCGACGACGAGACGACCGATCCCGAAGGCACCGCCGCGCCCAGCGACACCACTGCGCTCGCCGCGACGGAGACCGCGACCCCGCGCGCCCACACGGGGAGCCCAGGGTTCGAGCTCGCCTCGGGGGTCGCGTCCGCGCGTGTCGAGCGGTCCCCCATCGAGCTCGAGGCCTCGAGCTCGTCCGCGGTCGACGCGCCCTCCTCCGCCGGTGGCGGAGGAGGGTCGAGGACCACGGGCTCGACACCCACGCCGCCGTCGCCGTCGAGCGCCCTCCGCCGAACCGACCGCGCGCCTCGAGCCGCTCGAGGCGTGCGCCCCGCCCACGCGGGGTGGGGCGGGGGTACGGTCGCCGCCCGCGGCGTCACCGCGTGCGCGCGCATCGCGTCGTGCCGCCTATCGTCATTTTCGGCACCTTGTCTGCTCTGTTGGCAGCCTCTGCGTGAAGGCCTCGAGTGCAGAAATCGCCGAACGGACGATCTCGACAGCGCGGCAGTCTCGAAAAGCCGCCGAAGCAATTCGGGTTTTACGCGACGCGACGAACGAATCACCGATCGAGCTTGCCAAATCTCCGATCGAGATCTCAGAAGATAGACGCGTTACAGGCGTGTCGGAGACGGTGCAATCGGCTATCCTTCTCGGCCACGCGTTCGCGTGCAGAGCGCGCGGGGCGGTCACAACTGGCAGCGCGCGCGTCGTCGTACCTCCGCCACACACACACGTAACGATGTCGGCGTTCGCTCTCGGCGCGAACGCGCTGCACGGCGCCGCCGTGGCCTTCGGCAGGTCGCACGCCGTCGCGGTGAAATCGCGCGTCGTCGGCAGCTCGCACCGCGCGATCCGTCGCGTGGCAATTTCACCAGTGCGGTGCGCGGCGACGGAGACCGCGGAGAAGCTCGAGATCAAGCTTCCCCCCGCGGACGGGAAGGTTCGCGTGCGCTTCGCGCCCTCCCCCACCGGCAACCTGCACGTCGGCGGCGCGAGGACCGCGCTGTTCAACTGGCTCTACGCGCGGAACCTCGGCGGGACCTTCGTGCTTCGCGTGGAGGACACCGACACCGCGCGCTCGACGCGCGAGTCCGAGGACGCGATGGTCCGCGACCTGAAGTGGATGGGCCTGGACTGGGACGAGGGGCCGGACTGCGGCGGGCCGTACGGCCCGTACCGCCAGTCCGAGCGCGAGGCCATCTACAAGCAGCTCGCGGACCAGCTCGTGGCGGAGGGGCACGCGTACCCGTGCTTCTGCACGGACAAGGAGCTGACGATGATGAAGGAGGAGCAGGAGGCGAAGAAGCTCCCGCCCAAGTACACCGGCAAGTGGGCCACCGCGTCTAAGGAGGAGGTGGACGCCGAGCTCGCCAAGGGCACGCCGCACACGTACAGGTTCCGCGTCCCCGAGGGCGAGCGCGTGGAGATTGACGACATGATCCGCGGCAAGGTTGGCTGGGACACCGACACCCTCGGCGATTTCGTGCTGCTACGATCCAACGGGCTCCCCGTGTACAACTTCTGCGTCGCCGTGGACGACGCCACCATGGGCATCACGCACGTGCTTCGCGCGGAGGAGCACCTGCCCAACACGCTTCGCCAGGCGCTGGTGTACGACGCCCTCAAGTTCCCCCGTCCCACGTTCGGCCACATGTCGCTCATCCTGGCGCCCGACCGCTCGAAGCTCTCCAAACGCCACGGCGCCACGTCCGTGGGGCAGTTCAAGGACCAGGGGTACTTGAAGCAGACAATGATCAACTACCTGTCGCAGCTCGGGTGGAACGACGGCACGGAGCAGGAGATCTACGAGACCGAGGAGCTCGTCAAGTTGTTCAGCACGGACAGGATCAACAAGTCGCCCGCGGTGTTTGACACCGCGAAGCTCAACTGGATGAACGGACAGCACATCCGGCTCATGCCCGCGGAGAAACAGGTGGAGATGATCGGCGCCGCGCTGGTGGAGAACGGGCTCGCGGAGGACGTGAACAGCGCGTTCACCGGGAAGGCCGTGGCGCTGTGCGCGAATGGCATCGAGCTGGTGCAGGACGCGACCGCGGAGGTGCGGCAGATCCTGGAGTACCCGCTCGCCGAGAACGTGGCGGACGCCAAGATGGTGAAGATCTTCGAAGACGACTTCGGCGAGATCGTCGACGCCATCGTCGCGGGGCACGAATCCGGCGAGCTCGTGAAGGCCATCGAGGCGGGCGAGTTCAAGAAGTTCGTGAACGCCACCGGAAAGAGCCTGGAGAGGAAGGGCAAGAGGCTGTTCATGCCCTTCCGCGTCGCGCTCACGGGGCGCATGCAGGGGCCGGAGGTGGGCGACGTGCTCGACCTGCTCGTCGCCGAGGGCGCGCCCGCCTCGGCGGTGTCGCTGGACGCGCGCATCGAGCAGCTCAAGGCGCAGAGCGCGGCGTGGGCCAAGTGAGGGACGCGGAAGCGTGTCTCCTCTGACCCTCGCGGACGACGGCGCGCGCAGCGGGGGGGTTTTCGAGAAATCGTCGCGCGAAGCGTTTTCGTCTTGCTTGTCTTGCTTAGTTTTGACGTTAGGATCCGCCGCTCGACGCTCTCGACTCTCTCGCGCTCGCTCTCGCCGTCCCGACGCCCCTCCGTATGTACACGGCCGTCGCCTCGCGAACGACCGCATTTTATCGCGATCGTCGGTTCGTGTCACGCTTCACTCACTTCTCCGCATCCTTGACCGCCTCCTTGACAGCCTCCTTGAACGTCTTCTTGGCGTCCGACGCGGCGGCGGACGCGGCGGGCGCGGCGGCCACCGCCGCCTTCGCCTCCGCCTTGACC
>Ga0181560_10005512_pt1 | contig 11313 bp, 7 predicted proteins | sample 011ome_20_FD_133751 | JGI IMG/M metagenome (GOLD analysis project Ga0181560, IMG submission 133751) | Coastal salt marsh microbial communities from the Groves Creek Marsh, Skidaway Island, Georgia - 011509CT metaG (megahit assembly) | ecosystem: Environmental > Aquatic > Marine > Intertidal zone...
CGCGCCGCCGACGCGCCGCGGCGTGAGCGAGGTGGTCTGGGGCTGCCGCGAGGGCCACGACTGGCACGCGCTGCGCGCGCTTCTGACGGACCCGCACGTTCACGCGCACCTGTGGAACCAGGACACGCAGGTGGACCTCGCGACGCACTGGGACGCGTTGCTCAAGGGTGAGCAGAAAGTCGCCAACGCGCGCAACGCCAAGTTGGTTCCCGGGCCGAACGGCGCGCTCGTGCCCCCAAAGCCGCGGCCGCCGCGCCGCCGCGCGGACGTCGTCGCGGAGTTCGCGCGCGTCGCGGACGTCGCACCCGTGTCCTCCGACGGCATACTCACGCCGGACGTCACCAAGGAGCTCCTGGCGGACTTCCTGGCGTGGAGCGGGCACCCGGGCGAGGCGGCGACGGTACTGCGCGCGCTGGCGGCGGCGAAGGGCGACGAGGCGGACGTCGCGGCGGTGAGCGTCAACTACAAGCTGGGGCGCGCGCTTGGGCGCCAGGGCGTGCACCTGGAGTGCGAGGAGACGCTTCGGCGCGCGCTGGCGGCGGAGCAGCTGCTCGTGGGCGCGGAGACGCCCATGGTTGCGGAGATCGTGACCGAGCTCTGCAAGGTGAAGATGGAGGCGGGCGAGGCGGAGCAGGCGGGGCAGCTCGCCGCGCACGCCGTGAGCGTCTGGGAGGCGGCGGAGGCGGCGGGGTACGAGGAGGCGGACGTCGCGACGCTGGTGGAGGCGCTCACGCGGCTGGCGGAGGTGTGCGAGGTGCTGGACCGCGCGGTCGCCGCGGAGGCGGCGTACGAGCGCGCGCTCGAGCGCCTCGAGTACATGCTCGGGCCCGACCACCCCGAGGTGGCGGAGCACCTCGGCAAGATGGGCGGCGCGTACGCGGCGCACGGCGAGTGGGAAAAGGCTGAGTTTTGCTATTGCCGCGCGCTGGCGTTCGCGCACAGGTTCACCGGGCCCGCGTCGCTGCACATCTCGCACTTCTACAACGTGCTGGCGGAGCTGCACCGCGCGCGTGGGGACGCCGGCCAGGCGCAGGCTCTGTACCAGCGCGCGCTGCAGGTGATCGAGGCGGTGCTGGGCACGAACCACCCGGAGACGGCGACGTACCTGAATAACCTGGGCGAGACTTTGCGCGCGCGCGGACGCTTCGAGGACGCCGAGCCCATGTACGTGCGCGCGCTCGCCATCGACGAGAGCACGCAGGGCGTGTCTCATCCCATCGTGGCGATCCGCCTGAACAACCTGGCGGAGCTCTTCAGGGACATGGGGAGGCTGGAGGACGCCGAGCCCATGTACCAGCGCGCGCTCGCCATCGATATGGCGGCGCTCGGCCCGAACCACCCCAACGTCGCGACGTACCTGAACAACCTCGCCGGTCTGTACAAGGCGAGGGAGATGTGGGACAAGGCTGCGGAGCACTACACGAGGGCGATCGCCATCGACGAGCGCGCCCTGGGGCCGGACCACCCCGACGTCGCCATCTACCTCAACAACCTCGCCGGATTATACAAAGCGCAGGGGAAGCTGCGAGAGGCGGAGCCGCTGTACCTGCGCGCGCTCAGGATAAACGAGGAGGCCTTGGGGGGTGACCACGGAGACATGGCCATCTACTTCAACAACGTCGCGATCTTGTACAAGGCGCAACAAAAGCTGGGGGAGGCGCGCTCGTACTACCAAAGAGCCATCGACATCGGGGAGAAGACGCTGGGCGCGGAGCACCCGCAGGTGGCGACGCGGCTCAGTAACTTGGGGGCGCTTCTGGTGGACATGGAGGACTTCGCCGGCGCCGAGGCGGCGTTCGCGCGCGCTCGGGCGATCCGCGCGGACGCGCTCGGGGATGACCACGAGGACACGCAGAACGCCGCGGAGTGGATCCGGTACATCGCCGAGCGACGCGCGGGCGCGGCGGAGAGGCTCCCGCACATGAAGGTGGCCCTGGACGTCCCGGCAGTGGACGACGACGTCGCCGGCGCGGCGGCGAACGCCGCGCCTCTCTCACCCCCCGCGCCGGCGCCGGCGCCGGAGCCCGAGCCGGAGCTCGAGGAATCCCGCGTGGATTTCCCCACGCCGCCTCCGCCTTTCGATAGCCAGACACCCGTGGCCCCGCCCGCGGCGTCGCTGGCGGCGCCCGAGGCGGCGGCGGCGCCCGAGGCGGACTCCCCCCTCCGCGCGGCTGGGCCGTCGGCGGCGCCCCCCCGCTCGGCGGCGCGCGTCGGGACGGGAGGCACGACCCCTCGCACGACGGAGACCATGTCGCGTCAGCTGCACACGTCCCAGGAGGCTGTGGACGCGGCCATGTCCTCCGTGGACGCCATTCTGAGCCGGTACGTTCCCGCGCACGCGCCGCCGGATCCGCGATCGCCGTTCGCGCCGCCGCCGGCGGAACCGTCGCCGCCGGCGATTTTCACGCGCGGCGCGTCGCCGGCGGCGTCGCCGCGGACCTCCTTCCGCGAGGCGTGGGGCGCGTTCGGGGACGCGGGCGGCGTCGTGCGCGACACCGAGAGAGCGACAACGCGCGCCTCCTCGGACGGCTGGGACCAGGAGGTGGCTTCGGCGCCGGGCCTAGCGGAAAGCGCGCTGGACGCGTTCCTGTCGGCGCACGTGGAGTACCTCGGGAACCGCCGGTACCGCTGCGTGCTGGACGGGAAGGTGCTCTCCAAGTTCAGCATCATGCGCGTGCACGTCGCGCGCAAGTTCGCGGGGCTCGTGCACCAGTGGGCCCAGGACCAGGAGCGCGCGGCCACGGGGGCACCTCCGGAGCGCACACCGGAGAGCACCCCGCGGACAGCGGAAGGCTCGCCGGGAACGCTGGCGGCGGCGGAGGCGGAGACGCCGGAGGCGCCGGGCGCGTCTTCCCCCGCGCCCGGGTCCGGGGCGGCGTCTGGCGGGGACGCCGCCGCGGCGCCCGCGCACGAGCGTTCGTATGAGCACGCAGTCAGCCGCGCACCCGACCACGCGCAGGCGATGAAGCGCGTGGAGGAGCTGGAGGAGGAGCTGACGCGCCTGAAGCTTGAGATGGCAAAGCCGCCGGAAAAGCCCCCGGCGGTTCCGGGCGGAAACGCCGCCGAAACGGCGAGCGCCATCCCGACAGCCACCCCGGTGTCGCTGGGCGCGCCCGCGTCGGGGCACGCGTCGGGGCACGCGCCCGCACCGTTCTACCCGTACGGCGCGCAGGGCTACGGCGCGTACCCGAACCCGGGCGTCGCGACCCCGCACGGCGGCGGCGGGTACGCGGGCGGGTACCCCGGGTTCGCCGGGTACGGAGAGCTCTCCGGGTACGGCGGCGCCGCCGCGGAGGCGGCGGCGGCGGCTTCGGCGGATGCTGCGCGGTACCAGCGTTACCGGCTGTTTTCGTCGGACTTCTCGGTGGGGCGCGCGCCTTCGCGGGGCGGGTCCCCGGGGCACGCGAGCGAGCGAGAAATCCTTGACTTCTCGGACATGCTCGCGCGCGAGCGTGGCCCGAACCCGTTCCAGGGCTTCCGCGCGCCCGAGTCCTTCGACGCGCGCGCGCTCTCGCCGAAGGGCGCGGCGTCGCGCGGGGGAGACGCGCCGACGCGTATGGAAAGTGCCGAGCGGGCCGGAGCTTCCGGCGCGGGCCGCGACCTGTCGCTCTCCCTGGCGGCAACGGCGTCTCCGCGCGCCTCTTCCGGCGGGCGCGACCTCGGCGAGCTGCTCGGCCTGGGCGCCCGGGTGGGCGCCGAGGACGTGCTCGGGATGTACCTGGTCGCGCGGTCGCAGCAGGTGGCGCGGCGGAAGTTCCTGTGCGAGATCGACGGCAAGGTGTTCAGCACGATGAACCTGATGCGCGTCCACTTCGAGCGGCACTACCAGGCGGACGCGGAGGCGTGGTGGAGCAGACACAGACGCGCTGACGCGTCGTCGTGACGCGTTCGCAGTACGATCGATGATGTTCGGTATCGTTATCTATAAATAATACCTTCCTACAGCGCTCTCGTCGTTCGACGTCACGTCTCGGCGGCGAGTTTCATCTTCGCCGTTCGCCGAATCTGGTCCCAGGAGACGCTCTCGACGTGGCCGTCCACGACGATGTCGTCCAGGGCCAAACAAATCATGCCGTAGTGCTCGAACACCTTAGACTCGTCGAACCGCTTCTTCGTCACCGCAGCGATCGCGGTGACCAGCGCCTGAAGCACTTCCGCCACTGCGATATCGGGGACGGGGGAAGGGGGCGCGGCGTTCGGTCAGCGAACCGGCGCGGCGACGGCGGAACGGGAGAGGCGGATGATGAATGATTTCGTGGTCGAGCTCGGGAGGGAGGGGAGGGGACGGTCGAGGGCGGGTGAACGGGCGGGGGCGGGGTCAAAGACGCACGTCCAAACTCATCGTACTGGCCGGAACCGACGGCGTAGAACCGCAGGTCGCCCACACCACACCACACCATGCAGTCTTCCCCGTGACGCGCGACTCCGCACCCCTCCTCTACGCGCGCGAAATCGGGAGCGTCGAGCGTGGCCGAGCCTCGTTCCCCGAGGGACGCCTCCGAGGCCTCGTGCAGCCGCCGCCGCCACATCATCTGGATGGTTTCGGGAAGGCGCTCGTAAAAGCGCTCGACGATGACATGTCCCGAAGCGGACGCCACCGTGACGCTCAGCACACGGCCGGACATCCGTGCCTGGTAAAATGGCGACGCTTGCCGCGAAAATTTCTTGGTCGCTCACAGTCGATGTTCCGTGACTCGTCTCTGTCGGGGCAGAAGTTCGTGTCGGCGGCGGGTCTCGGGTGGTCCAAGTGTGACGCACTGCGGGCACTTCTCCTCGCGCGTCGTCGCGTCGAGCACGATGTCGTCACATGAAGGCGACCATGGAGGCGGACGGCACCAAGGGGGGCGCGGTGGGCGCGGCGGGCGGGGCTTCCCTGGACGCGGTGGCGGTCGCGATTTCGGTAGGGGACGGGGCGGCGGTCGCGGTCGCGGGCCTCGCCCCGAGCCCACTCCGCTGTGGGACTCCTCGGTGAAGTGGCACTTCGACGAAAACGAGAAGCTCGCGGAAACTACGGGCGAAGACCTGAAAGGCGTGAACAAGCGTCGCGCGCGCGAGTACCACGTCTCCGGCCGCGAGCGCACGCGCGCCCCATCCGCCGAAATCGCCGCGGCGCGCGCCGCCGTGGAACTTCGCCGATTTAAGCTCGTGAAGCGATTGCGACATCAGTTGGCGCTCAAGTGCGGCGCGCTCGGCCTGAGCGGACCCCCGCTCCTGGTGTTCGAGCGGTGGCTCGCGCGCGCCATGCTGGAAGGCACGCGTGGCGTGCCCACCCCGATGCTCCCCGCGGTGGACGCGGGCGGCGGCCTCGGCCGCGACCTGCAGCGCGCGGGCGTGGAGGACCTCGCCGCGGCGGACGCCGCCGCCGCCGAACTCGCCGCGGCGTCCGCCGCGCTCGCCGCTAAGCTGGAGGGCGACGACGGCAGCGACAGCGACGAGGAGGCCCGGAACGCCGCGAAGGTGCAGCTGGCGGAGGACCAGGCGGCTAAGGTGGTGGCGGACGACGCCGGACCGCTGCTGGCGCTGAAGGTGAACGACGCGAAGCCGTACATGACCGTCTCCAAGGCGCACGCGGGGAAACTTCGGGCGTTGTACTGCCGACACTCGCTGGGGGGCGCGCCGCTGCCTCCCGAAGGCACACCCGAGCACGCCGCTTTTTTGGGCTCGATGTTCGCCATGCTCGCTCGGTACGAGGCCATGGGCGGGGCTGGGTACCAGGCTGCGCTCGGTGAGACGGCGTTCGACGTGCTGAAGAAGCGCCTGGGCGTGGGGTGCGAGGCGTTTGCGTCGCCGCTCAACTGCCGTTACGGCCGGTTCTGCTCGGCGTTTCCGGACGTAGACGGCGCGTTCGGGTCGCTGGGGTCGTTCTTCGAGTTCCGACCGGAGCGCGGGTCGTTCGAGATGAACCCGCCGTTCGTCCCTGAGACGCTTCTCAAAGCAGCAGAGCACGCGAACACACTCCTGGACGCCGCCGAAAAAGCAAACGGGCGGCTCTCGTTCGTCGTCGTCGTCCCGGCGTGGCGCGACGTGAAGGCGTGGGCCGCCCTCGAGGGAAGCGCGCACAGGCGCGGCGAGCCCCTGGTCGTGCCCGCGGCCGAGCACGGCTTCTGCGACGGCGCGCAGCACTGCCGCCCCCCGGCCGAGCGGCACAGGGTCAGCTCGTACGACACGGGCGTGTTCTTCCTGCAGACCACCAACGGCGCGCGGCGGTGGCCGGTCACGGACGAGGTCCGCGGGGAGCTCAAGGCGGCGATGGCGCACGCCGTGGGCTCAGCGAGGACGGTGAAGGACCTGGAGAGGCGGTACCGCGGGAAGCCGGGGCGCGGGGACCGACCGGGGGACCGACCGGGGGACCGACCGGGCGCAGGTCCCCCGAAAGAGAAGCTCCGGATCGAGATCCGCGACGACGCGCGGGACGGGGACGCGCGCGCCGGCGACGATGGCGGCGAGGGGGGAGATAAAAAACGCCGGCGTCGCAGGCGGAAACACGAATAGCGCGGTTCGTTCGTTCCTCTCCGCCGCCCGCGGATCCGTCGAAAGTAGATGGACTCTATGTAGTACGAGTACCTATTCGCGCTTCCTTCATCGCGCGTCACTCCTCTCGAGGCTCGGCCGTGCAGTGCCCGCTGTGCGCGCACCGCACGCACCCGCTCTCGCCGACGCAATCCGCGTCCTCCGCGCACGCGGGCCCAACCTTCCCGGGGCAGCACCGCTTCCCCCCGGCGCACGCGTCGCCGCCGCACCCGGTTTGCTCGGGGGACAACACCTTCACCTCGGCGCAGGCGTGCGCCTCCGCGCAGCTGTTGTCGTAGTGGCTGTCCCGCACGCCAAAACACGGGCAGTCCGCTCGCTCGCGCGGGCCCACGGGGTCGCCCTCCGCGCCCGAGCCCTGCGCGTAGCACGTCACGACCTGCACCAGCTCGCAGGCGGCGGTGCATCCGAGCGCGACGCGCTTCGGTCCGCCGAACATCGCCTGCAAATCGCGTAGCGCGACGGCGCCTCCGGCGGCGTCGGCGAGCGCGTCGGGCGTCCCCTCAGACTTGGCGAGGTCGAAGGTGGCGCGGTAGTACGCCGCCTGGTCCAGCCCTCTGACTGTCCCGGCGCTGTCCGCCCACGAAGCGCACGTCCCGTGCTTCGGCCACTCGTGCGCGCCCAGCGCGTCGGCGAACCAGGCGGGCGCCAGCCTCCGGTTCGCCTCGCCCCCGGGCAGCAGCGACGCGTCGTACCGCCAGGGCGGCGGCTCCGTCTCGGCGCGCATCCACGCGGGCACGCCGCAGTTTTGGGGCCAGAAACATCCTTTTCGGTTTTGGTTCGAAAGGCGTTCGAAAGGCGCGTCAGGAACGAAGCCCGCGTCTGGCGCGCGGCTCGCGCGGCGCGGCGGCGGCGCGCGCGCATCCGCCGGGACGACGCCGCGCCGCGCGGCGACGGGCGTCGAGAAGGACGGCCACAGCCCGTGCAGCGTGAGCGCCGGGACCATCGCGTCGGGGGCGCACTCCTTCTTCGCGCACGTGTGTTTCCCCCCCGACGCGCAGAAGCCGGGGGTCCAGCTCCGCGCCAGCTCCCACAGGTCGAACGGCGTGCCGTCCGCGATCGGGTCGTCGCACCCCGAGCGCGACTCCGCGCCCGCGTCGGGGCAGGAGGCGTCGCGCTCGGAAACGCGTATCGCACCGAAAGACGCGTTCGCGCCGCGCGCCTCGAGGGTCGCCTCGGACGAAGCGCGCGTATCCGGCCGCGACGACGCCGCGGCGGTCTGAAGGAGAACACGGATGGACGAGGCGGGGGGGCGGGGACGCGGCGCGGGGGAATGAGGCACGTGGAGACGCGGTCAGGTTGGACCTCTCGAGAGGTCGCGCGAACGTTCAAAAAAGAATATGACATCGACTCAGCATCCGGGCTGACGCGGAGCGGAGAACGCGGGCGCGCGTCGGAAGCGAGGTGTGGGGAGGGACGTACCGCCAGTATCGTTAGGAGCACGAGCGTCGCGAGGCGCGACCGCTGGTGCGACGTCGCCATGGCGTGTGGTGCGCGTTTACGAGTGGGGGCTCGCGGACACCCTTTCAAACGAGGAGCCAATGAAAACTCTGAAAACTCGCGCGAGTGGAATCCGCGCCCAGATCGAGTCACGCGCGTTCGGGGGCCAGTCTTCGGCCGCCGACTCGCCGACGAGTCGTCCATTCTACGGGCTCGCGGCGTCTGGCGCGCTGGACCCACCGCGGGTTTCAGCGCGTAGTTGTTCCGTACGGGACTTACAGCCGGCATGGCCGCGGCGACCGCGGGCGTGGTGTGTCCCGGCGAGCCCCTGCGGTTCGCCGAGGAGTTCCGCGCGGGCCCAGGGACGTACGTCCGGGATCAGCACGTCGTGGCGGCGGTCGTGGGCACCGCGCGCGTGGTCCCCGCGGAGGCGGAGGCGGAGGACCGTCGCCCCGTGGTCGAAGTGGTGCGCCAGGGGACGAGCGGCGCTTCCCTCGGGACGGTCACGGCACGCGCAGGCGGGAGTCTGATCCCCCAGGTCGGGGACGAGGTGTTCGCGCGCGTCGCGCGCGTCAATCCCCGCCTGTGCAATTGCGACGTCATGACGGTGAACGGGCAAGCCGCCGAGGACTCCTTCTCCGGGGTTATCCGCACGCAGGACGTGCGCGTGACGGAGACGGACAAGATCGACATGTACGACTGCTTCGTCCCCGGGGATGTGGTCAGAGCGCGGATCCTCTCGATGGGGGACACCAGGAGTTATTACCTCACCACGGCGGCGAACGAGCTCGGCGTCGTGCGCGCCAAGTCGCCGTTCACCGGCGAGCTCATGGTCGCCGCGTCCTGGGAGGAGATGGAGTGCCCCAGCACAGGGCAGCGGTGTAAGAGGAAAGTGGCAAAGGTAGAATAGCGGAGCGGGGAGTACACCCGAGGACGTTTCGTATTCACGGGCTTCTCCGTATTAATACGTCACAACACTGTCATCACTCTCGTGAAGAAGAACACCTTCTCGTTGACGCGCGGCGCGACGCTTGCGGAGGTTTTCGAACAGACCCGGTCGGTTTCGGGAAACCAGCTTTCAGAAGCCGGTATCTTCGGGCTCGTCATCGTCATCAATATCAACGTCATCAGTCTCGTCGGCGCGCGCCTCGGAAGATGGCTGCGGCGATGAGCGCGTGGGCACGACCCGCGTGTGTATTTAGGACGTGCGTTTCTTCTTCGTCGTCGCGCGGCGCCGGCTCAGCCCCGTGCACGTCTCGCGTCGACGTGCCGCAACCGAGTCGTGGCCGAAACCGCTTCGTCCCCCGCGCGGCGGCATCCGGGGACGCCCCGGGCGTCTCGCTCGTCGCCGAGCCGCTCACGAAGGAGGCGTTCGCGCCCTTTGGCCAGATCGCGCGCGCCGAGGAGGACGGCGTCGCGTTCGGCCCGGACGACGCCCAGCTCGACCTGTCGCGAGGCACGCCCCGTTTCTACATCATGCGCCTGCGCGACAAGACGATGTCCTTCGACACCATCACGTTCCACGCGCAGGTCACGCAGTGCCTGGGCGCGCTGGGGGATCAGCCCTGGTTCATGGCCGTGAGCGCGCCCACGAAGGACGTCGAGAAGTTTCCCTCCGCGGAGAACCTGAAGGTGTTCAAGATCCCGCCGGGCGTCTTCGTCAAGATGCACGCCGCGACCTGGCACGCCGGCCCGCTGTGGGACGCCGCCAACGGCCCCGTTTCGATGGACTTTTACAACCTCGAGCTGAGCGACACGAACCAGGTGGACCACAACTGCCACGCGTACGAGGTCCCGTTCAAAGTGGTCGACGAGGCATAGCTCACTAGCTCGTAGAGCCGAACACACGCGTTTGTAGTACGAGGAGACATCGCGTGTTACAAGGCGAATTCGTTATGAGTCAGTATGCATCGGGCCGCGCTCAGTAGTACAGAGCGCGGCGCCGGTCGTGGTCGCGCTTCGACGAAAGATTCTTCGCGCGCATCACTTGATGGTGATCTTGTTCATCTTGACGGGCGTGACCGGGCAGTCGTTCCCGTCCGTCTTGCAGACGCCGATCTTGTTCACGATGTCCATCCCGGAGGTGATCTTGCCGAACACGGGGTGCTTGGACGGTCCGGGCCCGAACCAGTCCAAGAAGTCGTTGTGCACGGTGTTGATGAAAAACTGCGACCCGCCGCTGTTAGGCTGGCCGGTGTTGGCCATCGAAAGCGTCCCCGGCTCGTTCGACGTTTGATCGATCAACTCGTCCGGGATGTTCCCGCCACCGTCACGTTGGATGGTTTCCCCGTTGCAGTCGTAGGACGTGCCTCCTTTGGGGCCGCCCGTCCCCGAGCGCGGGCTCTTCGCGTCCTTGCTGTTCGGGCACCCGAACTGCAGCATGAAGTTGTCGATCACGCGGTGGAAGTGCAGGCCGTCGTAGAACCCGGTGTTGGCGAGGTCCACGAAGTTGGACGCGGTGATGGGCATGCGATCCATGAAAAGTTCCGCCTCGAACGTTCCCTCCGAGGTGTCGAAAACCGCGACGGGATTGGAGGACGCCGCGGCGGCCATGCGGCGGACCGACGCGCGGTGGGTCACGGGGCGCGCCGCGAGACGCGCACGGTCAACTAGGGTGGACCGATGGAAGGTCACGGGGCGAACCGCGCGGGCGATGGAGGCGAGCATGGTGTGCGGGGTGTAGTGTCACGAAGCGTCGGATCGTCGGGGCGCTTTCCACGTCATCCGACTCGGCAACTCGATCGTCGATTTCGGGATGCCAATGTTTGTCGGACGGTCCCAAAAGCGGAGGTGCGGTGTTAGCTCCTAAGACTTCGGATCGCACACTGCGTGTACCCTTGGCGCGACAGATGGACGAGCTTCAGGCCCGCGCGAAGCTCGCGAACGTGCACGTCTCCGATGACGGCGCACTCGGCGCGGAGCAGTCCGCGCTGAAAGCTCGTGACCTCGGGGTCGCGTTCGCGGATCCCGATTCGCCCGTGCGTGATCAGAGGCCGAGCGGTATGACGCTGATGAGCAACTCCCCCGACGCGTTCAAGGGACGGGAGATCCGCGTGTCCCACGCTGCGGGTGTGCGCTTCGACGATCGCACCACGAACAGAGAGGAGTTCCCCGCGCATCCCGTGTCGCCCACGAACTACGGCAACGGTGTGCGCAAGGCGTACGCGCCGTCGCCGGTGAAGTTCGAGGGCACGACCACCATGCGCGAGGAGTATCCGGCGCACCCGCCTTCCCCAACCACCTGGGTGGCGAAAAAGGCGTATCGGGCGTACGAGGCGAAGTTCGACGATCGCACCACGAACAGAGAGGAGTTCCCCGCGCATCCCGTGTCGCCCACGAACTACG
>Ga0181560_10005515_pt1 | contig 11303 bp, 12 predicted proteins | sample 011ome_20_FD_133751 | JGI IMG/M metagenome (GOLD analysis project Ga0181560, IMG submission 133751) | Coastal salt marsh microbial communities from the Groves Creek Marsh, Skidaway Island, Georgia - 011509CT metaG (megahit assembly) | ecosystem: Environmental > Aquatic > Marine > Intertidal...
ACTAAGTAATTGTTTATAAATGATTATTTGGTGACCCCGGCAGGATTCGAACCTGCAACCTGCCCCTTAGGAGGGGGCTGCTCTATCCAATTGAGCCACGGGGCCAGCATGCACTTTCTAGCGGCAGGCGGACGCTTGAACAAGGGTGGCGCTTCGCGCTAACATTTCCGTGAGTTTATATGGAAAATCCCTTTGCAGCGCCCATCCCATCGCCCCCTTACGCTACGCGACGTCTCTGAAGCATCGGGGGTGTCAGAAATGACGGTCAGCCGCGTGTTACGCAACCGCGGCGATGTCAGCCCCGCCACGCGCGAACGCGTGCTGCAGGCGGCTAAGGCGCTGGGATATGTGCCCAACAAGATTGCCGGCTCCTTGGCCAGCCAGCGGGTTAATCTGGTGGCGGTGATCATTCCGTCGATGTCGAATATGGTCTTCCCCGAGGTTTTGACCGGCATCAACAAAGTGCTGGAAGGCACGCCGCTGCAGGCGGTTGTGGGCATCACCGATTATCTGCCCGAGAAAGAGGAAAAGGTGCTTTACGACATGCTGTCGTGGCGGCCCTCGGGTATCATCATCGCGGGGCTGGAACATTCCGATGCCACGCGTGCCATGTTGCGCGCCAGTGGCATTCCCGTGGTCGAGATCATGGATACCGATGGCCAGCCCGTGGATGCGATGGTGGGCATCAGCCACCGCCGTGCCGGGCGTATGATGGGTGAAGAGATTTTAAAGGCCGGCTACCGGCGCATTGGGTTTATGGGCACGAAAATGCCGCTGGATCACCGGGCGCGCAAACGGTTCGAAGGGTTCACGCAGGCCTTGGCCCGCGGCGGCGTAGAGATCGCCGATCAAGAGTTTTATTCCGGCGGTTCGGCCCTATCGAAGGGGCGCGAGCTGACGGCGGCCATGCTTGCGCGCAGCCCTGATTTAGATTTTCTTTATTTCTCGAACGATATGATCGGGGCGGGCGGCCTGCTGTGGCTGATCGAACAGGGCTATGACATTCCCGGGCGCATCGGGCTTGCAGGCTTTAACGGGGTCGAGCTGTTACAAGGTTTGCCGCTGCGGCTGGCCACGATGGATGCCTGCCGGGCCGAGGTGGGGCGCCGTGCGGCTGAAATCATCGTGGCGCGCAGCGAAAACCCCGATGCCCCGGTCGAGGCCAGCGTTACGCTGACGCCAACCCTGTCGCCAGGGGATACTTTGCGCCGCGGCTAAGGCTTAGAACCGCAGGAAAAACCCGCCTGCAGCCCCTTGGCGGCTGGGCAGGCCCGACTCGTCGAACACCGAAACAACGGTCAGCAATTGCCAGCCCGCAGCCGCCAAACGTGGGCGCAGCTGGGCCGTGGCGGTGGCCTTGGTGCAGGCGCCCTGCACCTGCGCCACACCATAATGCAGCTGCAATGGGTTATCTTTGCGCGCCTTGTAATCGGCATAGCAGGCAGCATGGGCCACCTGCCCCACCAACATCAAAGCAACACCAATAAGAATAGGGGCAAACGCGTGTTTCATGGCTGCAACTATCGGCTTTTGCCGCGCGTCATTCAATATCAATCACAGGTTTAGGCCGGTGATATTGGATAACAGGGCGCTGTTATTGCCTATCGGGGGGGCACTGGGCGCATCAGTTTGGCATCGCCGCCGGCATCTTTTGAACGGGGGCGCCGACCGCCGCCTTGCGGCACCCATTGAACAGGAGTTTCTGATGTCACGCAAATTTATGTCCTTCGTTTTGGCCACCGCGCTTACCGTCACCGGCCTGTCCAGCGCCCCAGCCCATGCCGGCAATAACGATTTTGCAAAGGCGCTGGTGGGCATTGCCGCCGTGGCCATGATTGCAAAAGCAATTGAACAAGAAAACGCCACGCGCCACACCGCCCATGCCCAACCCCAACACAGCCATAAATATGCCAAGCCACAGTATCAAAAGCACGGGCACTACCGCCAAAACCACGCCAAAACCTATGGCCATGTGGTGGCGCCGCGCCCCCTGCCCCACCGTGTGGCGCGCGCCAATCAGGCGGCCTTGTGCAAACAAGCCACCTATGGCCGCAATGGCCGGTTGCTACGCGAAACATGGCTGCCCTGCAGCAGCCTGCGCTAAGGGAAAACGCTGGCATCGGGCCTGCTCCAACAGGCCCGGTTTGCCATTGCACTGCGCCAGCCCACGGGCATAGTGGGGCCATGACATACCCTGATTTCAGCTTGGAAACCGCCGCCCATCAAGCGGGTTTTACCCGCGTCGCGGGCATCGACGAGGTGGGGCGCGGCCCTTTGGCCGGGCCGGTTGTGGCCGCGGCTGTTATCTTGAACCCCGAAAACATTCCCAGCGGTTTAAACGATTCAAAAAAGCTATCGGCAAAACGCCGTGACGCGCTGGCCGAACAGATCTTGGCCCAGGCCGAGGTGGGGCTGGGCCAAGCCAGCGTTGCCGAGATTGACGCGCTGAATATTCTGCGCGCCACCCATTTGGCCATGGAACGCGCGTTGGCCGCCCTGCCCAGCCGCCCGGATCACCTGTTGATCGATGGCAACCAACTGCCCAAGGCGCTGGCCATTTCTGCCCAAGCCGTGGTCAAGGGCGACGCCCGCGCGTTCAGCATTGCCGCGGCATCGATTGTGGCCAAATCAGCACGCGACAGGCTGATGTGGGATTTGGCGCAACACTTCCCCGGCTATGGCTGGGAGGCAAACGCGGGCTATCCAACCAAAAGCCACATAAACGCGCTCCGAAATCTGGGGGTGACCCCACATCATAGACGTTCGTTCAAACCAGTACACAATATCTTGTATCAAGAAAAAACTGTAAGTAACTGATTCAAAAAAGAATTTGACGTCGAATCACGTTTGAATCATCTTTGCACTAACCACAGAGCACGCAAGTGTGCCGGGGATAGAGGCAGAGAATGACAACAATGACCAAGGCGAAGGGCGCGCAGGCGCTTCCTATTAATTCTATTCTGGCGGGCGATTGCATCGATGTGATGAACAGCCTGCCCGAGGCATCTGTAGACCTGATTTTCGCAGATCCGCCCTATAACCTGCAGCTAAAGGCAGATTTGCACCGCCCCGATAATTCCAAGGTGGATGCAGTCGATGACGCGTGGGACCAGTTTTCATCTTTCGCGGCCTACGACAAATTCACCCAAGACTGGCTGAAAGCCGCACGGCGGCTGCTGAAACCCAATGGCGCGATCTGGGTGATCGGATCGTATCACAATATTTTCCGCGTCGGCGCCACCCTGCAAAACGAAGGGTTTTGGATTTTGAACGACGTGGTTTGGCGCAAGTCGAACCCCATGCCCAATTTCCGTGGCAAGCGGTTTACCAATGCCCATGAAACCATGATCTGGGCCTCGAAATCTGAGGGTGGCAAATACACGTTCAACTACGAGGCGCTTAAGGCGTTGAACGAAGGCGTGCAGATGCGCTCGGATTGGGTGATGCCCATTTGCACCGGCCACGAGCGCCTGAAAGACGACAACGGCAACAAAGCCCACCCCACCCAAAAGCCCGAAGCCTTGCTGCATCGTATCTTGGTGGGCTGCACCAACCCCGGCGATATCATTCTTGACCCGTTCTTTGGCACAGGCACCACCGGCGCCGTGGCGAAAATGCTGGGCCGCGATTTCATTGGGATCGAACGCGAGGAAAGCTACCGCAAAGTGGCGCAAAAGCGCCTTGATGGCATTCGCCGCTTTGACCGTGACGCGCTGAGCGTGACCACCTCGAAACGCGCCGAGCCCCGCGTGCCCTTTGGCCAGCTGGTCGAACGCGGTCTGCTGCGCCCCGGGGAAGAGCTGTTTTCGCCCCGCGGCAAAGTGGCCAAAGTGCGCGCCGATGGCACGCTGATCGGGAATGACGTCAAGGGATCGATCCATCAGGTGGGCGCCGCATTGGAAGGCGCGCCCAGCTGCAATGGCTGGACATATTGGCATTTCCGCCGCGATGGCAAAACCATTCCAATCGATCTGCTGCGCCAGCAGATCCGTGCAGAAATGGGCGCCTAAACCCGCACCATACCCCAACACCGCCTGGTGCCTGTGGCCTGACTTACACAGGCACCATTACCTATGCCCCGCCCCAGTGGCGGGGCTTTTTTCGATACTGCATCGTGATCGGCCAGCCCTTGTTCCTGCCGCCGTTTTCCTGTTTGCTGCGCCCAAGCGAACAGGAGGCTGCCATGAGCGACGACTACACCCCCCCAAAAGTATGGACATGGGACCAAGAATCTGGCGGGCGCTTTGCCAGTATCAATCGGCCCATCGCGGGCGCCACCCATGAAAAAGACCTGCCTGTCGGCAAACATCCCCTGCAGCTGTATTCGCTGGCCACGCCCAATGGCGTAAAAGTCACCGTGATGCTGGAAGAGCTGCTGGCGCGGGGCATTTCCGAGGCGGAATATGACGCATGGTTGATCAAGATTGGCGATGGCGATCAGTTCAGCAGCGGCTTTGTGGCCGCCAACCCCAACTCGAAAATTCCCGCGCTGATGGATCACTCGCAAAACCCGCCGGTGCGGGTGTTTGAAAGCGCCTCGATCCTGCTGTATCTGGCCGAAAAATTTGGCGCCTTCCTACCCACGGATATGCGCGTGCGCACCGAAGTGATGAATTGGGTGTTTTGGCAAATGGGCAGCGCCCCGTAGCTGGGCGGCGGGTTTGGCCATTTCTATGCCTATGCGCCCAAACGCGGGGAATACCCCATCAACCGCTTTGCCATGGAGGTAAAGCGCCAGCTTGATGTTCTGGACCGCCATCTTGAGGGCCAAGAATTTATGGTGGGCGACTATTCCATCGCCGATATGGCCATTTGGCCATGGTATGGCCAGCTGGCCCTTGGGCGCCAATACGAGGCAGCCGAATTTCTGGATGTTGAAAGCTACACCAATGTGCAGCGCTGGGCCAAAGCCATCGATGCCCGCCCCGCCGTGCTGCGCGGGCGCATGGTAAACCGCGTTATGGGCGATCCGGCGTTGCAGCTGCATGAACGCCATGATGCCAGCGATTTCGATACGAAAACCCAAGATAAAATCGGCGGCTAAGCCCCCGTCACTGCCTGTGCAGTGCAAAACGCGCCCCAAAAGGGCGCGTTTTTTTGTGATTTGACACAAAAGGAACAAAAACGAATATTCTTAACAAGAAAAACGCAGCGATTCGCGCGCCATGAAAGGCCCCTATGCCCCATTCGCACCAAAACCAGCCCCCTATTGATCTTTTGGTTATTGGCGGCGGCATCAATGGCTGCGGCATTGCCCGCGATGCCGTGGGGCGCGGCCTGTCGGTCATGCTGTGCGAAATGGGCGATCTGGGGCAGGCCACCTCTTCGGCCAGCACCAAGCTGTTTCATGGCGGTCTGCGGTATCTGGAATATTTCCAATTCCGCCTTGTCCGCGAGGCATTGGCCGAACGCGAAGTGCTGTTGCGCAACATGCCCCATATCAGTTGGCCCATGCGGTTTGTTTTGCCTCTGTACCCCAATATGCGCTTTGACAGCGAAACCCCCGCCTCGCGGCTTTTGGCATGGGTGGCACCATGGGCCAAGGGCCGCCGCCCGGCGTGGCTGATACGGCTGGGCCTGTTTTTATACGATCACCTAGGCCAGCGCCAAACCTTGCCCGCCACCCGCCGCTTGGCCCTGCGCAACAGCCCCGAAGGCGCGCCGTTGCAGCCGCAGTTTTCGCAGGCGTTCGAATATTCCGATTGCTGGGTGCAAGATAGCCGCTTGGTCAGCCTAAACGCCCGCGATGCCGCCGCGCGGGGCGCCAAAATTCATGTGCGCACCCGCGTTGTGGCCGCCCAGCGCAGCGCCACGCATTGGGATGTCACGCTGGAGAACACCAAAACCGGCACCCAGCAGGTGGTGCAAGCGCGCATGCTGGTGAATGCCGCAGGCCCATGGGCGGCACAGGTTTTGGGGCAGATCCTGCACCTCAACAGCCCCGACCGCCTGCGCCTTGTGCGGGGCAGCCATATTGTAACGCGGCGGCTTTTCGCACATGAAAAGGCGTATTTCTTCCAAGGCTCTGATGGGCGCATCATTTTTGCCATTCCCTACGAGCAGGAATTTACCCTGATCGGCACCACCGATGCCAACCACGACAGCGCAGATACCGCCCCCGAATGCACCGAGGCCGAACAAGACTATTTACTGGCATTTGCCGGGCAATATTTCAAAACCCCGCTTAGCCGCGCCGATATTGTGTGGCAGTTTTCCGGTATGCGGCCCCTGCACGACGATGGCGGGCGCAGCGCCAGCGCGGTGACCCGCGATTACAGCCTGAAACTGGATGACAGCGCCGCACCGGTGCTGCATATCTTTGGCGGCAAAATCACCACCTACCGGCGCTTGGCCGAAAAGGCCCTGGCGCAGATCTTACCAGCCCTTGGCCATACCGCCCCAAACTGGACGCATGACGCCCCCCTACCGGGCGGCGCCTTTGCCGTGGGCGATGCCGGCGCGCTGGTCGCAGAACTTGCCGCGCGCTACCCGTTTTTAGGCCAAGATTGGGCCACCCGGCTGGTGCGGGCCTATGGTCTGGATGCCCAGCGCATTTTGGGCCCAGCCAAACAGCTGGCAGATTTGGGCACAGATTTTGGCGCCACCCTGACGCAGGCCGAGGTAGATTGGCTGGTGGCCCATGAATTTGCCCAAAGCGCAGATGATATCTTATGGCGCCGCACCCGTTTGGGCCTGAAAATGCCCGCAAAAGGCAGGGCCGCGTTAGAAACCTATCTGCAGGGGTTGGATGGCGGTGCAAAGGGGCTTGCGCAAAGTGCGGCTTGAACGGCACGATCAAGGCCTTGGGCCGCGGGCTATAGGGGGGCATATGGGCTATATTTTGGCAATCGATCAGGGCACCACATCTTCGCGGGCCATCGTATTTGACGCAACCATGCGCCCAGTGGCCATGGCACAGCAAGAATTTCCACAGATCTTTCCGGCCTCTGGCTGGGTTGAACACGCGCCAGAGGCGATTTGGGCCAGCGTTTTAGGCACCTGCCGCGCGGCATTGCAAAAGGCAGCTATCGGGGCCGGGCAAGTGGCCGGCATTGGCCTGACCAACCAGCGCGAAACCACCCTGATTTGGGATAGAAAAACCGGCGCGCCCATTGGCAATGCGATCGTTTGGCAAGATCGGCGCACCGCCGCGCGCTGTGCCAAGCTGAAAGAGCAAGGGCACGAGGCGTTGATTGCCGAAAAAACCGGCCTGCTGCTAGACCCCTATTTCTCGGCCACCAAGGCGGCGTGGCTGCTAGACACCGTGCCCGGCGCGCGGGCGCGGGCACAGGCGGGGGAACTGGCCTTTGGCACTGTGGACAGCTGGCTGATCTGGAACCTCCCTGGCGGGCGCGTCCATGCCACCGATGCCACCAATGCCGCGCGCACCATGCTGTACGATATCCACACCGGCGCTTGGTGCGACGGGCTGTGCCAACTATTGGACGTGCCACGCGCCATGCTGCCCGAAATTCACGATTGCGCCGCGCATTTTGGCACAACAGATCCCGCGCTGTTTGGGGCTGCGGTGCCGATTTTGGGCGTTGCGGGCGATCAGCAGGCCGCCAGCATCGGGCAGGCGTGTTTTGCCCCCGGCATGATGAAATCCACCTATGGCACTGGCTGTTTTGCCCTGCTCAATACCGGCCCCACGCCGGTACGTTCGAAAAACCGGCTGCTTGGCACGGTGGCCTATCAGCTGCAAGGGCAGCGCTGTTACGCGCTAGAGGGGTCCATTTTCGTGGCGGGCGCGGTGGTGCAATGGCTGCGCGATGGGCTGGGGCTGATCGCAAAGGCCGGTGACACCCAGCATCTGGCAGAACAGTCCGACCCCAGCCAAGACGTGGTGATCGTGCCAGCCTTTACCGGGCTGGGCGCACCGCATTGGCACCCAGACAGCCGCGGCGCGATTTTTGGGCTAACGCGCGCCACCGGCCCCACCGAATTGGCGCGCGCCGCGCTGGAAAGCATTGGGTTTCAAACCTTGGATTTGCTGCATGCAATGCAGGCGGATTGGCCAGATGCCGATAGCAGCGGGCAAAATATCTTGCGCGTGGATGGGGGCATGTGCGCCTCGAACTGGGCGATGCAGTTTTTGGCCGACATCACCGGCCTGCCAGTAGACCGCCCAGTGGTGCAGGAAACCACCGCCCTTGGGGCCGCGTGGCTGGCGGGCATGCAGGCCGGGGTGTGGCCCGGAATGGACGAATTTGCCAAAACTTGGGCGTTAGAACGCCGCTTTGCCCCTGAAATGGCACCGGAAGACCGCAGCGCCCGCCACGCCCGCTGGCAACGCGCGGTGGCGGCCACGATGGCGGTTTAGGCTAAATTAGCGCCGCGCCTGCCAGCTAAGCGAGGCATGCCGGCGCGTATAAAATTCGCCCATCAAGCCAATCATCAACAGCACCAAACCCACCCAAAGCGGGTATTCCCAATTCGAATTGCGCGGAAAATAGTTGATGAAAATATAACCGCGCGCCTGATCGATGCAGTGAAACAGCGGGTTCCAGTCAAACATGTTCAGCATAAAGGGGGGCAGTGAATTGGCCACGAACATCTTGCCCGAGGCAATCATATTGGCGCGCTGATACAACGTTTTGAACATCATCACAAAATTGGGAAACCACGGCGTCAGCGCCAGCACCACCATGCCCACGCCAACACCCGTGAACCACGCCAAGATCAGCATCATAAAGGCACCAGCCATATCGATAATGACGACCGGCGCGATCAAAACGTCATAGATGAACAGGCACAAAAACAGCGACAGCAGCTGAATATACAGCGCGCCAAAGGCCGCAGACAAAATGGACACAAAGGTTGTCATCGGGGCATGTTTCATCATCGCCGATGACGGCCCCTCGGAACCAGATACGGCGCCCATGGTTTTGGTATGGGTCAAAAACAGAAAAATGCCCGACATGATATACAGCATGAAATCGCCACGTATCGCGGCGCGGCGCATGCCCAGCAGGTTGAACAGCAGATAAAAAGACAGCACAAAAAAGATCACCTGCAGCATGTTCAGGCCCAGCGCGATCACGGCATTGCCATGCATTTTGCGCACATCCCGCACGATGCTGTGGTAAACCAGCTCGAAAATCGTCAGAAACGAGGAAAGGTCCCTGCGATACCTTGGGCGCTGCTGAAACATCAAAACCGCCTACATCAAACCGGGCCGTGGCAGGCGTGGCTTGCCCATTATGGCCAAGCTCATCATAAGGGGGCGCAGGTTAATTTGCAATTGTCGCTGGTGGAAATAGTACCGGCATCGTTGAAAGGGAAATCTGTGGATTACGAAAAGCTGACACATGTTATGCGCGATCTGGCGCTGCAGGCGGGGGATGCGATCATGCAGATCTACGGCACCGATGATTTTGCCGTCGAGGTCAAGGATGATGCCAGCCCCGTGACCGCCGCCGACAAAGCCGCCGATGCGCTGATCGCCGCCGGGCTGCGCGCCGCTTTTCCCCAGACCTTGCTGATCACCGAAGAACAAGCCGCCTCGCACAGCCAATCGGCAGACACGTTTTTGATTGTTGATCCGTTGGATGGCACCAAAGAATTTATCAAGCGGCGCGGCGATTTCACGGTGAATATCGCCTATGTGGAAAATGGCACGCCCACGCGCGGCGTGGTGTTTGCGCCCGCGCGCAACCGCATGTTTTACACCCAAGCCAATGGTCAGGCCGTCGAGGAAACCGGCGCGTTGCAGCTGGGCCAGCCCGGCGCCTGCACAGCGCTGGCCGTGGCGCAGGCCGACAATGGCGCGCTGCGGGTTGTGGCCTCGAAAAGCCACCGCGACCAAGCCACCGATGACTATATCCAAAAATACGCCGTGGCCGATATGCGCTCGGCCGGGTCATCGCTGAAGTTCTGCCTGCTGGCCACGGGCGAGGCAGATTTCTACCCCCGCCTTGGCCGCACCATGGAATGGGACACCGCCGCAGGCCATGCCGTGCTGGCAGGGGCCGGCGGGCAGGTGGTGCGGTTTGACGATCACACCCCCCTTGTTTATGGCAAGGCTGGCTATGAAAACCCCTTTTTCATTGCCTTGGCCCCCAGCGTAAAGTTGCACTCAGCATGAGCGTTTTGATCGTTATTCCTGCCCGCTACGCCAGCACCCGCTACCCCGGCAAACCCCTTGTGGGCCTTACCGGGGCCACAGGCGAAACCCGCAGCCTGATCGAGCGCAGCTGGCGCGCGGCCATGCAGGTACAAGGCGCCGATCGCGTGGTTGTGGCCACCGATGACGGGCGCATTCGCGATGCCGCCCATGCCTTTGGCGCCGAGGTGGTGATGACATCGGAAAGCTGCCAAAATGGAACCGAGCGCTGCGCCGAGGCGCATCAGGCCTTGGGTGGCGGCTACGAGATTGTGGTCAACCTGCAGGGCGATGCCCCGCTGACACCGCATTGGTTTGTCGAGGATCTGGTGCAAGGCCTGCGCGCCGACCCTGCCGCCGATATCGCAACGCCGGTGCTGCGCTGCGATGGGCGCGCGCTGAACGGTTTTCTGGCAGATCGCCGCGCCGGGCGGGTGGGCGGCACCACCGCCGTGTTTGCCGCCAATCGCCACGCGCTTTATTTCTCCAAAGAGGTGGTGCCCTACACGGCCCAGCCCTATGCCGATACCGAAGAAACCCCGGTCTTTCACCATGTGGGTGTCTATGCCTATCGCCCTGCGGCGCTGGCGGCCTATACCCGCTGGCCCACCGGCCCGATCGAGGCGTTGGAAGGGCTGGAACAGCTGCGGTTTTTGGAAAATAACCACGCGGTTTTATGCGTACAGGTTCAGGCCCGCGGGCGCCAGTTTTGGGAATTGAACAACCCCGAAGATGTGCCCCGCCTACAAGCCATGATGGCCGAGATGGGAATGGAATGAACCTGCCCACCACCAGCGTTATCGTCGTCAGCTGGCAACGGCCCGACGCGTTGGTGTTGTGTTTGCAATCTTTGGTGCGGCAACGGCTGGCCCCGGCCTATGAAATTATCGTTGTGGCCGATGCCGCCGGTCTGGCCGCCGTGGCCAGCCTGCCCGATGCCGCGCAGATGAAACTGGTGGCCTGCGACCGGCCCAATATTTCCGCTGCGCGCAATCTGGGCGAGGCCGTGGCGGCAGGCCAAGTGGTGGCCTTTATCGATGACGATGCACAGGCCGAACCACGGTGGCTGTCGCATTTGGTGGCGCCCTTTGCCGCAGAAGATGTGGCCTGCACAGGCGGCTATGTGCGGGGGCGCAACGGCATTTCCTTTCTGTGGACAAGCCGCAGCTTGGACAGCACAGGAACGGCCCACCCCGCA
>Ga0181560_10005516_pt1 | contig 11302 bp, 4 predicted proteins | sample 011ome_20_FD_133751 | JGI IMG/M metagenome (GOLD analysis project Ga0181560, IMG submission 133751) | Coastal salt marsh microbial communities from the Groves Creek Marsh, Skidaway Island, Georgia - 011509CT metaG (megahit assembly) | ecosystem: Environmental > Aquatic > Marine > Intertidal zone...
CGACCACCGTGCGACGCGCGTCGTTCGGCCCGAAACTCCGAGCCGAGCTCTGGTCGCTCGCCAAACGAGGCGAGGCGCGGTGATGACGTATACTAGACGCGCGTGGACTTGTTTTTTTTTTTACGTACTTGTACGTAGTGGAAAAAAAGAAAAAAATTGAAACGCCGTTCTTTTGAAGGAACCCGCGGGTAGACGCGAAACCGCGGGACGTCCTATATACCCTACGCGACGAAGAAGAGTCCACGTACGTTGTGTTCATACGTAACCTATATATAGCCTATCGCGGCTTCCTTCTATCGATACGCCTCTCTACCGCGCGGCTTCCGAGCCCCCGCCTCCTCCCGCCTCCTCCTCCCGCGCCTCGCGCGCGAGATCCGCGAGGTTCTTCTCCCGCTTCGGCGGCAGCACGCGGTACTCCAGCAGGCGGCAGTCGACGCCGCCGACGCCGAGCACGCGCTTCTTTTTGGCGCGCATGCGCAGCGGCCTGGTGGCGCCCGCGTCGCCGGAGAGCAAGTGCGCGGTCGCGCCCGCGCACTCGCGCCGGAAAAAAACGCCGAGCGACTGCCACGCGCTACGCGTCTCGTCGTCGTCCTCCTCCCCGAACGTCTCCAAAGACGAGTTAGTGCCCCCGACGGAGTCTGAGTCTTCTTCGCGCGCTTCTTCGGCGTCGGCGTTCCGCGCGTCCTGAAAGAAATCATCCGCCTCCTCCTCGCCGTAGCCGTCGCCGCCGCGCTCGCGCGCGCCCCAGCGCTTCGCCGAGCGCCGCTGACCTTCGGCGTCGCGGCCGCCGCCGACATCCAGCCGCTTGCCCCAGGGGGGGTTGCTCACCACCAGCACGCCCCCTCCCCCGGGCCGGGTCGTGACCGGGCCGAGCGCGTCCAGGTCGACGAAGCCCTCGCCGTACTTTTCCGATGCGTCATCCGACGCCTTATCCTTCAAACGCTCGAAGTACGCCACCTCCGCCTCGCGCGCGGCGTCCAGCGCCGGGTGCGTCAGGTCGCCGCAGTCCCCCTGCGTGAAGGATATCATGCCGTCCACCCCCGCGGCGATGGCGGCTCGGCGGGCCAGACCGAGCGCCCCTCCGTGCCGGTCGTTCCCGATGAGCACCGGCTTGGCGCCGCGGCGCCGAGCCTCCGCGCCGAGCGCCTCCGCTTCCGCGAGCACCTCATCCAGCACGGCGCGGTCGTGATCAGGCCACCGCTCGAACGCGTACGCGGTGTGTGTGTGTGCGCGCTCGACGAAACCGCCGCGGCCGTCGTCCTCGAACTCAGCCCCTTCCGGTTCGAACCCGCCGCCGCGCGCGCCACGCCGACGCGCGGCGTCGGCGCGCACCAAGCCGGGCGCCACCATCCCGGCCAACAGCGCGGCTTCGATCAGGAGCGTCCCTGAGCCGCACATGGGGTCCACCAACACGGGAAGCGCGTACGTTTTGTGCGTTTTGTCGGTCTGTAAATCCGCGCCGCTCTCACCTTGTCTCGCCTTGTCGCACGCGTCCGCCCAGCCCGCCAGCGCGAGCACGCCCGCCGCCGCGCTCTCGTTGAGCGCGGCGCGGTGGATCGCCGCGTCGCGGTACCCGCGCCGGTGCAGGCTCTCGCCGGACATGTCCCGGTACAGCGTCGCCTCATCCCGGTACAGCGACAGGAACATAGGCACGTCCGCCGAGGCGTGGCCGCGCGCGGGGGGGGGCGGGCGCCAGCCGTTGGCGTCCACCAGCGCGTCGCAGACGGCGTCCTTGGCCCGCGTCACCGCCAGGCGCGTCGAGGTGACGTCCGTGCAGCTCCACACGCGGCTCTCGAACGAGAACGTGCTCCTGGTGCGCTCGGGTACCACCTCGGGCCACGGCACGGCGTACCGCACGAAGTCATACACGGCGGCGCCGCCGGGCGCGGAGCTGTCCAGCCACCCGTGCCGCAGCTCGACCAGCACGCGAACGGCGCTGCGCAGCCACACGTTGGCGAGGACGCCCGTCTTCTTCGTGCCCACGAAGTACACGCCGGAGGCGCCCGCGCGGACGTCCAGCGCCTCGATCGGGAACGCGCGCAGCTCGGCGGCGACCACCTCTTCCAGCCCCGGGTGGCACGTCGCGTAGAACCGGGAGCAGCCCGCCGGGATCGGCGCGCGTTCGGATCCGCCGTCCGACTCCCTCGCGCTCCCGACACCCTCGCGGGACACGTCCCACCGGTCGCCGCCGCCGCCGGCGTTCCTCCTCTGTTTGAACGAATCGTCACGGCTCGGCGCGCGTGTCTCGAAGGAGTTAAGAACGTCGGGGTCGCGAGACGCGCGCGCCTTCGGGCCGTCGGGACGGACCGAACGGTCCGTCTCGACGGCGCCCCTCGCGGCGCCGCACCGGAAACACGCGTCGCGCCGCGCGAAGTTGTCCGCGCCGCACGCGCCGCAGTCCCAGTCGTTCTGGCCGGTATCGTTGCGCTTCGAGGGGTCGGCGTTGTGGAATGGTCTGGCCTGATCGTCGTGAGACCCGTGAGACGAGTCGTTCGCGAATTCCGCGGGCGACTCGGCATCGGATCCGCCGTAAAACGATTCGTCGCGTTCGTCGCGGCCGTCGCGTTCGCCGCCGCGTTTTACGCCGTAAAACGATTCGTCGCGGAAGTCGTCCCTGAACGACGCGCGCGCGCCTCGCCCGCGTCCTCCCCGGTCCCCGCGGCCGCGCCCCCCGCGCGCGCCTCCTCGGCCGCCTCGGCCGCCTCGGCCGGCTCGGCCTCTTCCGCCGAACTCGCGCGAGGATGACGAAGAATCCCGGGAAGAAGAGTCTCGGGAAGAGAAACCGGGATCGTGGTTGCGCAAATCGTCGCGTCCCCCTCGCGACCGACCCCTCGGGCGGGAGTCGTACGCGTCCCGCGGCCTCGCGTCGTACCCGCGAGAGGGCGCGCGCGCGCGCTCGCGTCCCTCGCGCTCGTGCCCCTCGCGCCTGCCGCCCCTGAAAGATTCTTCGTCCCCGGGAGGCCTCTCGTCGGGCCCTCCGGAGCCGCCGCCGCCGCTTCCGAGATTGTCCGAGATGCGCCACCCGCCGGCGGCGTGGGCGCGCACCGACCGCGACCGCGCGTGCGCCGGGGATGGCGACCAGGCGGCGCGGCTCGCGCGCGCCTTGGACGTACGGCACGCCACACGTCCGTACCCTTGCGCCAGGGGCAGCCAGCGAGCCAGCATCGTGCGTGACGCGCGAGAGTGAAAGTGCCCGGAGGAGCGGGCGTTTCACCGCTCGAGGTTTTGCGCTTTTGCCGTGACGGGGCGTTTACGTCGGGCGCCTGTTGATAAACATCCTCGACGCGGTTCGTGCCTCCACCACACCGCCCGCGCCGCTTCGCTCGAGCGATGTCGAGCGCAGCGCGCTCCCCCCCCGTCGCGTCCCTGGCCGCCGCCTCCGAGCGGTGTCGCGCGACGAAACACGCGGTGGCGTCGTGGAGAGGGCTCGGGGGCGTCGGAGGCGGTCATCGCCTCGGAACTCGGCACCGAGGCGCCGGCGTTCGCCTCGGCGAAAAGGCCTTCGCGTCCGACGGCGGTCGCCGCGCGCGTCTCGCGCCGCGCGCGGAAGCGCCGGAGTCGCCGGAGTCGCCGGAGCCGACCGCGGTGTCGGACGTCGCGCAGCCGGACTCGCCGGAGTCGTCGCAGGAGCCGTCCGAGCTTCCGCCCGTCGACCCCGACGCACCCCCCCCGTTGTCCCCCGCGGCGCAGAAGGCTGTCGACGCGGTGGACCGCGAGGTGCGCACCGCGTCTCTCGCGTCGGCGGATCTGGCGCGCGCGAGCGCGCCCAACGCGTACTTGCCCAAGAGCGCCGGGTTCTCGCTCCCGCTGCCGCCCGAGCCGGTGCGGTTCCCGCGCACGAAGCTCAGCCTGCGGCTCGCGGTGCTGCTGCTGCGGTCCGGGTACGAGACGGTGGACGCCATGGACATCTTGCCCATGGACCAGTTCCAGGTGAAGTTTTGGAAGTCACGGCAAGCCGAGTGGGAGCCGTACAAGTTCCAGTACGCGCCGCTGGTCATCGAGCAGGGCAAGCTGGAGGACCCGCTGTACTTCGACTTCATCTCGTACGTGCAGTTCGAAGTGGTGGCGCGCGAGATGCCCAAGAGCGCCGGCGTCTTCGAGGAACGCAGCGGCGCGGAAGGGACGACGCGAGTCGTGCGAAGGGACCCGAGCCTCGCCGACAACGCGATTTTGCCGGCGGTGCTCGCGCAGAGGCTGGGCGACACCATCTACGCGCGGCTCCGGTACGGGTTCGAGGATACCGCGTTCCCGGGGTGCCCCGAGCCGGCGAGGCTCGGGGACGAGTTCGAGGCGAACGCGGCGACGATGGAAAAGGGCGTCGCCGCCTTGACCAAGTGCATGGTGGACAAAGGATACGGGCTGCGCTCGGACGTCGCCGTGGTCGACGTGAAACAAGAAAAGAGACGCGTACGAATGCGAATCGTCGTCGAGGGCGTGGCGAACCTGTGGGGCGCGCAGGCGCTGGCGGCGCGGGGGGTGAGTCCCCCGAACGAGTACCTGGGGTTCGCGCTCACCGCGTACTGCCGCGCGTCGGGGGTCGGGAGCTTCTACGCCTCCAAAGCCAGCGACACCGCGGTCGAGATCGAGCTCACCGTGACGATGCCGTAGATGCCGTAGATGCCGTAGATGTCAGTACGTGATCTTCAAGCACCTATAGCGAGAGCGTCGTGCGCGAACGGGTACGTAGTCGCGTTTCGCGTTTCGCGTCGCGGCGGCGGTCCGCTCGGTACGATACGGTACGGTTACGCGATTAACGACGTGAACGATTAACAGTATAAATCGATCAACGCGCGTCACCACTCGGAGTGACTCACGCGGCGACCATTTCGACGTCGCGCGAGCGCTTCTTCGTCTTGGGCGACTTGGGCGACTTTGGTGACTTTGGTGACTTGGCGCCGTCCCGTCGAGATTCGCTGCCTTGCGACTCGCTTCCGCTCTTGGTCCCGGAAGCGGCTTGGTTTTTTTCTCCGCTCTTCCTCCGCGCCAACTCCTCCGCTTCGCGCCTGGCCCGCGCCCTGGCGGCGGCGCGCGCCTCCGCGGCTCTGCGCTTCTCGCGCACGACCGCCATCTCGCGGAGCACGGCGTCGCACACCGCCGGGCGCTCGTCGTGCACCGCGTTTGGCGCGTAATCGTACAGGTCCTCGGAGTCGGAGGACTCCTCGGAGGAACTCGACGAGGACGACGAGGACGTCTTTTCGCCGGCGCTCTCGGCGCCTCGGCGCGGCTGTCGCTCCGCGATTCGAGCCAAGTCGGCGCGCTTCTGCTTGAGCTTTTGAAGCCACTGCGCGCTCATCTTCGGCCGACCGCGCTTGGTCATGCGCCACACCTTATCGAAGCGCGCGCTCCCGACCACGTTCTGGGTCACCGCGACGGTGTGCTCTAAATTCAGCACGGCGTGCCACCACCCGTCCGGCACGTACATGATCTCGCCCGGGTTCTGCACGACGTCCATCGGCACGGGTCGGTTTTGTAAGACCCTCCACTCGTGGCTCCGCGTGCGCGGGTACATTCGTCGGAACCACGTGACGCTCTCGCCGTCCAAACCGATGCCCTTCGGTTTCAAGTCGGGCTTCGTTAAACCCGCGTTCGGCGGAAACAGGCACCACCGTTTCCGCCCCGAGATCAACGCGTTCCAGGCGGACGTGGCGAGCGGGTCGACGTGCACGCTGGAGCCGCTCCGGGGAGGCCCGATCACGACCCACCGGTACGGAGGCCGTCGCTTTTCTCCCGCGATGCCGTACAGGTCCTCGCGGAAGTACGCCGGGACGTCGTAATCGTCCAGCAGCGGCTTCGATCCGTCTTTATCCCCGAACCCGCCGTCGAAGATGTACAGAGGGGAGTCGTCGCCGTCCGCGGTGACCTTTCCCGGGCTGTCATCCGTCGCACAGGTGACGTAGTGGTGGATGTGCGCGAACTTGAGCCGCACGGCGTACCCGTCGTCGTCGGCGCCGACTTTGAACTTGTGGTTGGCGAATCGATCGAGAAAGCCGTCGTAGGTCCACGTCCGCATCGCCGGCCAGTGGTCCATCGCGTCGGTTATGATGCACGGCAGACGGGGGTTCTCGAACCGTTCCCGAAACTCGCGAACGCTCACCGTCTTCGCGGAGATTCGCGGGACGTCGTCCCCTAAGTTCGCGGTGGACAAGACGTCCGGGTCGCCCGCGTACCCGTTCTTGGCCCACTCGCCGCCCGAGACGCTCAGCTCGCTTCGCGTGGCGCGCTTGGCGGCGCGAATGCGCTTCTCACACCGCTCCACGGGGGAGAGCTTCGCGTCTTTCGCGTCTTTCGCGTCGACGCGATCGTCTCGCGCGTCCGCCTTCGACGTCTTGCTCTTCTTACCGTGCTTGGCGTCGTTCTTGGACTTGTCGCGCGCCGCGGTCGCGGCGTCCGCGGCGGATTCGGCCGCCGACTTTTTTCCCGGCACCCCCGCCGATTCGTGGGGCCCCAAGTCCATGGGGGCGGCGTCGGCGGCCGCGTGCGCCGCGGGGAACACCGCGGCGGTCATGTCGCTCTCGTGCGCAGCGCGTTCGTGAGGGCGCGCGACGTCGACGACGTCGGTGGCTCGTCTAAAGCACCGAGACGGCTTTCGCCGCCGCCAGATCTGACGGGACGCAGGGATTCTCTTTCGTATTTTTCTGGGAGTCCTTCTCACGTCGATTTCCACATGTTTGCGTCGAGCGTTCCGAGAAACGCTCGCTGAAAGCCACGACGGAGTCCCGACTCCGTCACTGAGCGGCGCGCGCGGCGGCTCCCCCGCGCTCGACGCGCGCGACCGCGTGTCAGCGCCGTCTTCGTGAAGATGACCGACGCCGCTTCCGCCGACGCGGCGCGTTCGTCCGTCCCCGAAGTGCCGCTCGCGTTCGAGCCCACTTCGGAGACGCACCGGTTTTACCGCGACCCCGCGGAGGACGCGTCGCGGCCGGTGGCCTTCTCGCGCGCGCCCCGCGGCGTGGCCGGCGGCGAGGACCTGTTCGCGCCCGCGCGCGCGCTCCTGGAGTCCGTGACGCTCGGCGAGTACCTCGAGGCGCGGCGGTCGGAGGCGCCCGAACGGTTCGTCACCACGCTGGACGTCTCCACGACCGCGGACGAGGCACTCCGCGTGTTGGCGCGCGCGTCCGCGCACGCCGCGCCTCTGGTGGACAAAGAACGACGCGCGTTCCTCGGGTTTCTCGATGTCGACGACCTGCTCTCCGGGTTCTTCGCGCGTCTCGAGCGCGCTATCCCACCGCCCTCGATGCCTCCCAACCCCGCCGCCGCGGCGGCGCACGCCGAGCGTAGAGCCGAGACCGCCTCCGGCGAGCGTTCGCGTGAGAATTACAAAAAAAAAAAACACGCGCGCGCGTTCACCGAGTCGTTCGTTCGCGAAGAGGGGCGGCGGCGCTGGATCGCGGGCGTGGACAAGACCTCGCTCGCCGAGGCGGTGCAGGCGTTCGCGACGAGCACGCTCTCGGATCTGCGGCGCGCTCGCGCGGGCGCGGAGGACGGCCGGATGGTGTACCGCGGCGCGCGGGACGCCAGTCTCCTGGAACTCGTTCGTTCGGGTTTTCTGCGCCCGGTGGCGAAACCCGCGGCGTTCGCGGAGACTGGCGTAAATAAAAAAAACACCGACGCTGAGGACGAAGCCGACGACTCTCGCGCTTCGGTTCCGGCCAGGTCGCCGACGGTCGCCGACGTCCCCGCGCGCGCGACCACGTGCCACCGCGTCGCGACATACCGGCTGCGACTGGACGCGGAGTGGCGTAGCGACGCGATGGTCGTGGACGCGATCGTGTCCCAGTGGGACGTGTGTCGTTTCCTGCGCGACCGCGTCGCGAAGCGAAACGACGACGCGCGTCTTCGTTCGGCTTTTTCGCTCGGGTCGCGGTCACCCGCCGACGCGTTCCGCGCGTCTCTGCGCGAGCTGGGCATGGTCAGCGACGCGAGCGGCGACGATTCGGATTCACACCAGCGAGTCGTCACCGTCACGCTCCGCACCTCCGTTTTGGAGGCGTTCTCCAAGATGCGCGCCGCGGGGGTCTCGTGCGCGGGGGTGACGTGCGAGGCGTACGACGGCGAGAGCGCGGGCCCGCTGGTGGGCGTGATCACCGCCAACGACTTCCGCGTCGCGTTTTGCGGGCCGGGGCAGAGCCGGAGACTGCCGGACTGGGTCGCGGGCGAGCTGCTCGGCTCGGTGGACGCGTTTCTGTACCGCATCCGGACCGTCCGGCTGTTCTGGGAACGAAGGACCGTTCGTGGCGGTTTAAAAGACGGCGACGGCGAGCGAGACTCTCCGCGCGCGACGCCGGCGACGACGTACCTGCGTTCGGTGACGCGAGACGCGTCGTTGTTCGAAGCGCTCGACGCGTTAGTGACCGACGCGACGCACCACGTGTTCGTGGTGGACGCGTTCCATGGGCGCGCCGTGCGCGTCATCACGCCCGCGGACGTGCTGCGCGCGGTCGCCGCGCCCGGCCGCGCCGCGATCGGATGGCGGTACCGCGAGCGGAGCGACGCTCGAGAGAGCGACCCGCCGCTCGAGAGCGCTTCGAGAGAGAAGAAGACGAGGGCGGGAGACGAGAAGACGTTCGCCGACGGCGTGCGACGCGCCGGCGGGTGTCTGGGCGCGCTCGAGATCAGTGACGACTTCAAAAAACGAGACGACGAGAGAAATGGCGGCGTGCCTGTGGGGTTTGCGGGGCGATTCGACGACGAGATGTGACGTGTGTGTCCGACACTGTGTGTCCGACACTCGTCGCGAGTCGCGAGATGGTCGAAGAACGCGAAGAAAGACGCGAAGAAAGCGCGAGTCCGTTTTAGAGACGACGTTTTAGAGACGACGAGACGGAGAAGGTTCGCGCGCTTTTCTGCACAGCAGCTTACCGTGATATTCGTACCACGTCACGCACCCGAAAAGGTGCTCGTGGCGTCCGCGTCCGAAAGGAAGGTCACGCCGATGACCTTCCGAACGTCTCGTTCCGAATACGGAACGAAGCGCGGCGTCGCGCGTCGTGGATTTCCAGACATCCGTCCGATACACGTCCGATCGTTGATTTTGTGTCGTTTCGCAAAAGCGCAAAAGCATCGTGCTCCCCCCTCAGTGTGGGCGTCGCGGCGATGCGCCACCACGCGGCGCAGCGCGCGCGCGCGCTCGCGGGGTCGGTCCTCCGCGCGCGCGGGGTCGCGGCAGGTCTCGTGCGGTCGCCCGAGGCGCGCGGCTCGGCGTGTCTGCCTGCCCCGTCGTCTTCACCGTCACATCCGGCGGGTCTTGCCCATTCGCACTTCGCGGCGTGGACGCGCGCGGCGCGAGAGGGGTCGTTTTCGGGCGTCTCGACGCGGCGATGGTCGAGCCTCGCGTCCGCCTCGGCGCTTCCAGATGCAGCCCCCCCCGCGGCGCCTCCCCCGACCCGCGGCCGGCTGCGTCAGATGCGCGTCGCCGAGCTCAGAGCGGCGTGCGCGGCGCGCGGTCTGGACGATCGAGGGAGAAAATCAAACCTCGTGTCGCGCCTGGAGGACGCCGAGGAGGCTGTCGCGTTTTTGGAGCCGGCGAACGGATCGACCGCGGCGCTCGAACACCACGACGCGAACGCGTACCGTACGCTCGCGCCGACGCACACGCAGACGGCGTTGGACGAACGCGCCGCGTCTTCGTCTTTGTCGTCGTCGTCTTCGTCGTCCAAATCTCGCGAGCGAACGCGCGTGCTGTCTCCGAACGAGCACGGCATAGACCCCGGGTCGATCCCGCGGTACGTCCGGACGTTACAGCGCCGACTGGCGCGTGGCGACGCGAACGCGTTCTCGGACGGCGCCGTAAACAAAAAGCACAGACTGTTCGTGGTGGGCGGCGCCGCGCGCGACTTGTTCCTGGGCAAGACGCCCCGCGACTTCGACCTGCTGACGGATGCGTCGTGGAGCGCCATCAAGCGACGCGCTAGGCCGTGCGTGGTGGTCGGCCGGAGGTTCAAGGTGGCGCACTGCTTCGAGGAGAAAAGCGACGCGCCCGGGAAGCGAACCGGGGCGTTCTTCGAGCTCGTTTCTATGCGCGGCGAGGAAGAGGAGGAGGAAGCGTTCCGCTCGCGAGACGGAGAAATCTTCAAAGACGCGGCGTTTCGTTTTCGAGGCGGAGAAATCTTCGAGGCGGAGAAACGTCGCGACGATCCTCGCGAACCTGTTTCCGCGGAAGTGACGTACGACGACACGACGATCGACGACGAATGCGCTCTCGACCCCGACGTCGCGCGTCGGCTCCGCGCGGACGCGTCACGGCGCGACTTCACCGTGAACGCGCTGGCGTACGACGTCGAGTCCGGCTATTTGTATGATTTCGTGGGCGCCATCGAGGACATCCGGTCGCGAACCGTGCGAACCGTGCACCCCAGCGCGGTGCTGAGTTTCCGGGAGGACCCGGCGCGTATGCTCCGCGCGGCGCGCGTCGCGGCGCGGCACGATTTCGTCCTCGCCGGCGCAGTGACGAGCGCGCTCAAGGCGAGCGCGCACTTGCTGCGCACGGAGCACACCGCGAGACTCGCCGGCGAGCTGAAAGCCCTGCTCACGCGCGGGTTCAGCGCGAAAGCCGTCGCGTTGTTGTGGACGACGGGCGCGCTCGAGCACGTCGCGCATCTCCACGCCACGCACGTCGCGCGCGCGGTGGACCCGGCGACCAACTTCGTGGCGGCGCCGCCTGGTGCGTTTCACATTTTCACGGAAACGCAGACGGCGACTGAGGCGAGTACTGAGGAACCTACGTCTCGCGTACCGCGTTCCGAGGACGCGGACGAAAGTTCCGTCGGCGGCGCGCTCGCGAACGACCCGCGAACGAAACACGCGCTTCCCGCGGATTTGCCCTGGCTCGTCCACGACAGCGCTCTCACCGGGAGCGCGTTGACCCGGCACCGGCGCGGCGGCAAGCGCGTGTCCGACGCGACGCTGCGAAGGGTGGTGCGCGAGGACCCGCTGTTCAAAATGCTCAGGGCGCTGGACCGTCGGGTCGCGCGTCTGGGCGACGGCGGCGCGTGCTCGGAGACGCTGGCGATGGCGTGCCTGGCCGCGCCGTTCGCGGTGAAGAAACTCGGGTGGCCCTTCCTCGAGCCGGAGGAGACGAGGCCAATTCGTCGTCCGACGCGTCGCGAGACGTCATCACAGGCGGATCGCGAGAGCGGCGAGAGCGGCGAGAGCGCGAGTGAGCATTTAGTCTCGAGCGCGTCCGGCTCGCCGGTGCGCCGGTTCGCGGGCGCGCGGTTCGCGGCGCGCCTCGCCGCCTTCGCCGCCTCGCGGTCGGAGGGCGAGCGGCTCGCGTGGCGCGCCGCCGCCGAGAAGCGCGCCGACA
>Ga0181560_10005517_pt1 | contig 11299 bp, 7 predicted proteins | sample 011ome_20_FD_133751 | JGI IMG/M metagenome (GOLD analysis project Ga0181560, IMG submission 133751) | Coastal salt marsh microbial communities from the Groves Creek Marsh, Skidaway Island, Georgia - 011509CT metaG (megahit assembly) | ecosystem: Environmental > Aquatic > Marine > Intertidal zone...
CGGGACGTACGCGCCCAACTACGCGCTGAGCGTGTGTCGGTTCCGCGTCGCGGCGCGGAAGCGGTGTTTGCTGTCGTTCCACCTCGAGTGCTCCACGGCGTGCGGGTTCAAGGCGACGCTCGTGCGGCCCGAGCGGGGGTGGGAGACGAAGCAGGCGGAGTACCTGCGCGGCGGGCACCAGGGGCACCTGCACGGCCAGGAGCTGGAGCGCTGGAACGCGTACGCCGCGCTCACCGTCCCCGCCGTCGCGCTCGAAGCGACGACTGATTACGTCGTCTTCGAAGTCAAGCTGGCGCCGGAGCGGTGCGCCTTTCCGGTGGAGGCCAACGGCGACGTCCCGGCGCCCATCGCGTGGAAGCTGACGACGTACTCCACCGAGCAGGCGGACACGACGTGGACGCCGGACGACGCGCGCGCGCGGTACTTCGAGACCACGGTTTCGGGCTGGAACGCGAAGGACGCCGAGCGCGCGGCGGCGGCGGAGGCGGCGCTGGCGGCGCGCCGCGCCGAGCGCGCGGCGCGCGCGCGGGGCGAAGACCCGGCGCCGCTTTTGAAGGCAGTGAAGGTGGGGAAGGACGCGGAGGTGGGCGAGGACGCCGAGCAGGTGGCGCTGGACCCCGCGGAGATGCGCCGGACGCTAAGACGCGGCGGCGCGACCGTGGACGCCGCGCGCGCGGCGGCGGCGGAGAAGGCGGCGGCGGGGCTCGGGCTGACGCTGAAGGACGCGAAGGATGCGAACGAGCCGACCGCACGCCGTCTGTCCGCGTTCGAGTCGCTGCGCCGCACGGCGAAGGCGCTCCCGCGCGCGGAGGACCTGGTGGAGACCGCGCTGATCACCGCGGAGACGTACGAGTCGCGCGAAACTGCGCTCCGCTCGTCCATCGAGGAGAGCAAGGCGCGGCTCGCCGCCTTCGTCGCGCGCCGCGAGGCGGCGCGCGAGACTCGCGGCGCGCTAACCGAGACGAAGAAAACCTCATTCGCGGAGTGGCGCGCCAAAGAGACGCTGGCGCGCCGCGAAGACCCGACCGCGGCGTGGCGAGAGAAGCGCGCGGCGTACCTGCGGAGCGTCCAGCCGGAGCGCGCCGAGCGCGTGGGGGAGGACGCGGAGAACCAGCCGGAAGCCGCCGAGGAGTAGCCGCGCGCAGACGACCGGGCGAAGAGCAGTGTGGGTCGTGAGGGTTGTGGTGATTCTAAACTTCGGTTTTTGCACTCGCAGCGCAAGAAGCCCCCGCGCACGCCACAGGGGATCGGTGATAAAGCGAAACGCGGATAAAGGAGCCATTTCGACACCTGATATCCCTCACTCGGTCGAGCACGTCCCGACCATGCTCGCGTTCGCCTCCGTCTCCCCCCGCGTCGCTCCCGCGGCCAGCTCGCGCGCGGGCGCGCGCCGGCCCGGAGCGCCCGCCGGCGCGCCGTCGCGGCTTAGGGTTAGGGTAAGGGCGACGCCGACGGAGGAGCCCACCGATGAGGATTTCGTGCTCTTCAACTCGATGCTGGCGAGCGGCGACATCCCGAAGGCCATCCGGGACGCCGCGGTCGAGGGCAAGCTGACCCCCGCGACGCTGGGCGCCGCGTACGTGGTGTTCGATAAGTGCAAGTCCCTGGAGGAGGACGCGCCCGTGCTCAAGACGCTGGAGTCCGTCATCACGCTCATCACGCAAACCTTGCAGCAACTCAACGCGACCCCCGCCGTGCGGCTCATCGACGAGCTGATGACCATCGATCCGACCGCCGAGGCGGAGGCGGTGCGCGCGAAGATCGCCGAGGCGTACGCGGCCAAGACGGTCTCCGAGGATGACTTGCACGCGTCTCTGCAGATGATGATCGAGGACATGGCCACGCAGGATGAGGCGTGGGAGAAACACGTGGCTCAGGCGGCGACGACGACGGACAAGGAGGAGTTCGAGCAGCTCATCGCGCACGCTAACGGGCGCATGGAGGCGAAGAGGCGGCTATCGCAGCTCCAGGCGATGTCGAAGGAGTGATGTGCGTATCTATCTATCGAAGGAGTGATGCGTATCTCTATCCATCTCGCGTGAGGCTGGTATACGCGAGTACGTAGCCGTATTAATATCCAGGAATAACAAACGACCCGCGCGGTACCTCACTCACCTCACTCACGTCTCCGCGACGTTCGCGAACGCCGCGAGCTTGGCTCTGATTTTCGCGTCCAGCGCGACATCCTTCGACGCCGCGCGGACCTGTTTCACGAACCCCGCGCGTTTTTTCAGAGCCTCGCGCGTCTCGTCACTCACGGCGACAAGCTCCAAAAGCGCGTCGGCGGCGTCGGAGGCGACGGCGCGGCGCTCGGACGCCTTCGCCTTCGCCGAAGTCGAGGCGGCGCGCGTCGCGTCGACGGCGCTCGTCGTTTTCGTCGTTTTCGCCATTCGCCCGCGCAGTCTCCCTCGCCGCCCCTCGCGGTTCCCGTCCTGAGGCTCGCGCGCGCCGTCCTCGCGCACGAGCCTCAGCAGGATTTCCCCCGCGCCGCTCTCGACGGCGTGCTCGACGTGCGCGCCGTCGCGCGAGACGCGGAGCACGGCGCGGAGCCGCGCGACGCCGGCTCGGCGGAAGATGACATCCTTGCTCGCGCACATCTGCACCGCGCTGCTCGCCGTGCCGCCGCCCACGAGCGGGAAGATGAAGTACCCCAGGTACGCCGCGGCCGCGACGCTGGTCAGCGTGAGCAGGCGAGACCGAGTCGTGCTCTGCGCGGCGTCCATGCCCGCCTCCAGCGACGCGGGCACCTTCACCAGGTACTCGCTCGTGTTCGCGCCCGCGATGCTCTCCGCGGACGAAGCCGCGGCAGCCGCGAGCGGGCGGTCCGCGGACCCGGCGCGCCCGGAGCTCGACACGGCGCGCGCGGACGACCGCATGGCCGCGCGGACATCGCGGCGCGCGTGTCGCGCCAACGCGCGCCACATCTCCACGAGGGAGGGACGCGCGTGTCCTTCTGATGCGGAACCGTCGTCGTCGACAGGACGAATCGATTGATGACACCAGAGGTCGCACGTACGGTTCTGTCAGTCTGTGGTCGTGCGAAGAAAACTCTCGTGTGTCACACACACTGTTGGTACACGTCGCGAGCGCTCTCGAGCGCGGTTCGTTTCGTCGTCGCCCCCGCCGCGCCGCGCGCGGGGGCGTCGGTTTCCTAAACCTCTCACCTCGCCTCCGACCCCGTCGCTCGGCGCACGCGTCTCACTCGTTGTCGTCCTTGGTGGCCTGGTGGATGATGGGCACGAGGATGTACCCGAGCACGCACGTGGCGAGCGCGGCGAAGATCATCTTGAGCTTCATCAGGCGCCACCACATCATGCGCCGCACGTGCTCGCTTCTCCGGTTGAACTGCGACGCGCCCTCGCGCAGCGCCTCCGACTTGTCCTCCACCGCGCCCACGGTCTCCTGGTTGTCCAGCATGCGGTTGATGTTGCCCTCCATCATGGCCTGCACCTCGTGCACCTGCGCGCCCACGCGCGCCACCGCGTTCGTTCTGTCCGCCTCCGCGAACTCGCCGTACCGCGCGCAAACCTCCCGCAGCGACGGCAGCGACCGCGCGAAGCAATTCGGCTTCTCGGCGTCGCGCACGTCGCTCGCCGTGATGGAGGCTCGCGTGACGTCGCGGCGCACCTCGTCCAGGAGATCGAACGCCAGCTTCCGCGGGTACGCGCTCGCGGTGACCACCGCGATGACGTCGTCTCCGCCCGCGTTCAAGTGCAACGTGCCGATCTCGGGCGTCACCGTCACGGTCAACTGCGCGTTGGGCTTCAAGTTGCCGCTCTCGAACACTTTTTTACACGTCTCCTCCGTCGCGGCGTTCGCGCGGCGGCTCTTGTGCGTCGCCAACAGCAGACCGTCGCTCAGGCGGCCGTACGCCAGGAACCGAACCGCGTCCTCGCGCTCGGCCATGGCGAAAGACGGCGTTCGCGCGCCGAACGCCGCGAGAGGAGCGCGAACGGCGGGGCGCCACGCGTCGATCTACGCGCGCCGTGCGCCCGAACGAGGCCGTTGGAAGCGCGTGTGCCTAGCTCGCGGTGCCCGACCCGTGCGCGCGAGCGCCCCGACGCCAGACGCGGTCGACCGCGCGTGTGAGCCTCGAGAGTGCGACGAGACGCGCTTCCAGGGTCCGCGCCGCGCGACGACCGTGGGGAGGCCGCGGTGGACAGTGCGCACGTCCGCTCGAGGTGGACAACGATGATGCGAACCACGCGCAAGTCGCAACGTGTTGAAAAAATGAAAACGAATCATTACCGGAATTCCGTGACTAGTAAGTGATACCGTACCATGAAAATGGTGCCTCCAGAACCCTTTCTGACTATTTGCCAGTGGCTTGCTTGTCTGTCGAATGACAGGCACATTTCTGCGCGTTGATTGCGTCGCGCACCGCCGCCCCTCGTCGCGGACTCACACACCAAGGCGCGCGTACCCTCCGGGCCCGCCGCCTTCGCGTTCGCGACAACGGCGCGTGCGACCTGCGTTGTGAGACGCGCGCTCGCCGTCTGCGACACCCTCTTCTCGCGAGCGGCGCGGCCCGCGCGCGACCACTCCCCCCTCGGCGGCGGCGGCGGCTCCTCCGTCGACGCATCGCGGCTCGTCGGAGCGCCCTCCGCGCGGGTCCCCCGACCCACCTTCGCTCGTCTCCAGACGCTTCCGCGCCGTCTCTTCTGCACCGCCGGGACGGAAGAGTCGGTCGTGTTCATGTCTCCGACGAGCGAGCCCTCGATCGAGCCCCCCGAGGGGTTCGCGGTGCTGCAGGAGGGCAAGGCGCGCATCTTGACGCAGCTCAACGACGTGTTTTACAACAAGGCGCAAGTCGTGAACCGCGACATCTCGCTCGCCGTGCTGCGCCAGTTCCAGAAGGTCCGCGCGGCAGAGCACGCGAGCGACGAGCGCGCGCCCAAGAACAAGAGGAACAAAGGGAACCTGTGCGCGACGCCCCGGGACTCGCCCATTCTGCCGCACCTGCTCAGCCCGGAGGAGATCGAGCAGATGTACCTCTCGCACGAGGAGCACGCGGCGCGCGTGCAGCAAGAAAAAGAGGCGACGCGTTCTGACGACAACGCGAACGACGCGGAGGGAAAGGACGGTCAGAAACCTCCTGTTCGTCGCGAGAAACCTCCTCTTCGCGATATCCGCATCTTGGAGGGCATGGCCGCTTCGGGTTTGCGTGCGATTCGGTACGCGCGCGAGCTCGAGGACGTGGGGTGCGTGGTGGCGAACGACCTCGACCCGAGCGCCATCGAGGCGATCAAGCGGAACAAGGCGTTCAACGCGGAGCACGGCGCGGCGGCGGCGGCGCAGATGGACAAGGTCATCTGTCACGGCCAAGACGTGCGTATGGTGATGATGCAGCACGAGAAGATGTTCGACGTCGTGGACCTGGACCCGTACGGCACGCCCTCCACGCTTCTGGACGGCGCCGTGCAGGCGGTGGGCGACGGCGGCTTGCTGTGCGTCACCGCCACGGACATGGCGGTGCTGTGCGGGAACAACGGCGAGGTGTGCTGGACCAAGTACGGGTCGTACCCGTTGCGGGCGAAGTACTGCCACGAGCAGGCGGTGAGAGTTTTGCTCAGCGCGGTGGATGCCGCGGCGGGGCGGTACAAAAGGCACATCGTCCCGGTGTTCAGCGTGCACATCGACTTTTACGTGCGATGCTTCGTGCGCGTGTACTCGTCCGCGAAGGACGCCAAGCTGGCGCCGACGAAGGTTTCGTACGCGTTCCAGTGCGCCGGGTGCGACGCGTTCGAGTTCCAGCCCGTGGGCAAGACGTCCACGAAGCACAACTCGGTGAAGCACCAGGTGGGGGACGGGCCGGTAGTGCCGCAAAAGTGCGCGCACTGCGGCTGGGGATTCCACATGGGCGGGCCGTTCTGGACCGAGCCGGTGCACGACCAAGCCTGGGTCGCAGCGATCAAGAAGCAGGTGGAGGACCACAAGGGCGATTACCCCGGGTACGACAAGATCCACGCGTTGCTGACGACGGTGCAGGAGGAGCTGCCTGATTGCCCTCTGCACTACGACATCCACAGCATGTCCACCACGTTAAAGTCCACCCCTCCGCCGATGGCGCTGTTCCGCAGCGCGGTGATCAACGCCGGGTTTCGCGTGTCGCCGGCGCACTCCGACCCCCTCGCGATTAAGACGGACGCGCCGGCGAGCGTGTTGTGGGACATCCTGCGGTGCTGGGTCAAGGAGCACCCGGTGAAGGTCCAGGCGCACAAAACCCCGGGCGAGGCGATCCTCGCGAAAGAGCCGAGCGTGGTCGCCAACTGGACGCGCGTGAACGGCGCGTTCACCAAGGCGCAGCGCGACGGCGTGACGCGCTACCCCAACAACCCCAGCGAGAACTGGGGCCCCAAGGCGCGCGCCGGGCGGCACCTCATGGACGGGCAGCACCCCGGCGTCGAGGGCGAGGTGGGGCCGCAGGGAAGAGCCAAGGGCGCGCCCGCGCCGGAGCCCAAACGGAGGAAGAAGGAGTGAGAAGAACGCGGGTGCGCGGGTGCGGGTGCGGGTGAGGTATGGTGAGAGCTATCTATACTGACGCCGTGCGCGCGGCGAGCGTGAAATACGTACCGTACGTACGATAACGCGATCGCCCTCGGGAAGTCACGAAACTCACGCGATGATCGGACGTCGGAGTCTGTTATTTCAGACGCCTCTCGCCTGCCACTCGCCCAGAGCAGCCGCTCGTCCGTCGCGATGTGTCCCATGCGCGTGTGGCTGCTGTTTTTCTCCGGGCTCGTCGCGGCGTACCTGGCGTGGACGTCGAAGCTCTTCGGGGGAGGGGCCTCGGACGCGGGCGGGGCGGGCGAAGCCGCACGTCACGCCTCGGAAAAGGTGACATGGCGCGACTGGGCCAAGTTCGCGTTCGACGGGCTCAGCGGGCGGTACCTGTTCAACGCGGTGACCTCGCGAGGCGCGGGCGCCAAGGCGAAGGCGACATCGGCTCGACCGGCGACGCGCGCGCGAACGAGAAGGGACAAGGAGTCGTAGCTCCCTCTGGGAGCCGGAGAAAAGGATCATCGAAGGTTTGTTTTCTTAAAAGACTAGGAAAGCGCGCGCGAACGGAGAGTCGTCGTCGCGCGCGTCAAAGATACGAGTGTACCCGTAGTCTAGAGCTAGAGACGAGCTACCATAGAAAGCTTTTAGTGCCACACACACACACGCCGGGAACGCACGCGCGGCACCTTCGCGCCGCACCGCCTTACCTAGCTAGCTAGTGTCGACGCCGCGCGTCTTTTCAACGCCCGTCGTCCATCCGCGCGGCGCACGCCTTGATGGCGTCGGTGCCGTCTGCGACGCCTTCGGCGGCTCCGACGGCCCCCGCCGCGCACGCGCGCGCGAGCGTGTCCACGGCCACGGGCTCGGCGAGCGTCAGCGCGATTGCCCCTGGCATCTTGTCCGCGATGCCTTTGACGAGCCCTGAGCCGAGCAGTTTCGTCAGCACCTCCCCGTACTGCTGCGTCACGCGGGGCGGGTTGGCGGAGAAGGCGTCGCCGCCGTACACGAAGGACGGCTTAAGCACGAGCGCGTCGGTTTCGGCGAACGCGTTCGCGACGGCGCTCTCGGCGATTTTTTTGCCCTCGAAGTAGCCGGTCATGAGGTTGGCGTCTCCGACGACGTCGCGCACGATGGACGCGACGGAGACGTACACGAAGCGCTTCACGCCCGCCTCGGCGGCGGCGGCGGCGGCGGCGGCGTTGGCGTCGCCGTTCACCGCGCGGCTCATCGCCTCGTCCCCGCCGAACGGGTTGAACCCCACGCAGGACACCACGGCGTCCACGCCCTGCAGCGCCTCCGCGAGCGCGCCGGCGGACGCGGGGTCCGCCAGGTCGAGCGCGACGCCGCCGGGGCCGCCGCCGGACTTGGACACGGAGAACACGTCCGCCCCGGCCTTGGACAGGATGTCCACCACGCGGCTCCCCACGAAGCCGGTGCCGCCCAGAACGGCGATCTTCTGGCCGTCCGCCGAGGACGCGACCGCGCGGAGGGGCGCGACCGCGCGGCGGGGAGCGGTGGTGCGCGCGCGGGGGGGCGCGACGCGCGTGGCGATGGATGCGGACGACGCGATGGACATCGCGCGAGCTCGAGCGCTTCGGTATCACGCGCGTGACGCTCGAACCGTCGGTTAAGCCGAAAATGTTTCGACAGTCTCGAGAGCGGGACACGTGGCAGAGCGGACGCTTCCGACACTGGTAAGTTTTGAGATAAAAAATGCAGTACGTACGGTACCGTACCTTCGCGTACGTCTACGCGTCGCGCGTCACGACGTATACGCCTCCCTTCTGTCTCACGAGGGCGCGCCGAGGTACTGGCAGACCCTGAGGACGTCTCCGAAGACGCCGCCCGCGGTGACCTCGGCGCCGGCGCCCGGCCCGCGCACGACGAGCGCCTGTCCCTCGACGTACCGCTTCGTCTCAAACGAGATGATGTTGTCCGACCCCGCGAGGCCGCCGAAGGGGTGCGCGGCGTCGTACGCGCGCAGCTCCACCGCGCCGGTGCCGTTCTTGACGTCCACCACGCCCACGTAGCGCAGCTTCTCGCCGCGTGCCGCGGCGTCGGCGACGCGCGCGGTCATCTCGACGTCGAACTCGGGGAGCCGAGCCATGAACTCGTCCGCCGACGCGACGTCCCGCAGCGGCTCCGGCACGAGGCTCTGGATGGGCACGTTTTCGAGTTCCAAGTCGAGGCCGCACTCGCGCGCTAAGATGACAACCTTCCGGGCGACGTCCATGCCGGAAAGGTCATCGCGCGGGTCGGGTTCGGTGTACCCCAGTTCCTTGGCGGTGGCGACGATCGTCGAGAACGATCGGTCGTCGGCGCCGAAGGTGTTGAAGATGTAGGACAGCGTGCCGCTGAAGATGCCCTCGATCTTCGACACGCGGTCGCCCGAATCTAACAGGTTGCGCACGGTGGAGATGATGGGCAGACCCGCGCCGACGGTACCCTCGTAGAAGTAGTGCGTGTATCCGTTGCGCTGGATGTTGCGCAGCTCCTTGTAGTACTTCAAGTCCCCGGAGTTGGCTTTTTTGTTCGGGGTCACGACGTTGATCCCCCGCTGGAGCCATCCCTTGTACAGGGAGGCGACGTCCTCGGACGCGGAGCAGTCGATGATCACGGCGTTGGGCGAGCCCGCGTCCAGCACGTGCCGCGTGAACGCCTCCATGTCCGAGGCGACGGCGGCGGAGCCCGAGTAGTCCGCCTCCCAGGTGGCCAGGTCGAGGTTCACGGAGTCGTCGCCGGAGAGGAGCATCTTGGAGTTGCCCGCGATCCCCACCACGCGCAGGTCCACCGCGTAGTCGCTCTTGAGCTCGGCGAGCTGCTCGTCCATCTGGCGCAGCAGCGTCTTGCCCACCAAACCGGGCCCGACGACGCCGACGGAGATGACCGTCTTGCTCAGGTAGAACTTGCTGTGCACGGCGTTGAGCGCCTTTCGGCTCTCGGCGTTCTTGACGACGACGGTGATGTTGTACTCGGACGCGCCCTGCGCGATGGCGACGACGTTCACCGACGCCTGCGCGAGCGCGTCGAAGAGCATCGCGGAGACGCCGGGGGTCTGGCACATGTTCTTGCCCACGGCGGCGAGCACGGCGCAGTCGTCCACGGTGGAGATTTCTTTGATGCGCCCCGCGGCGATGGCCTTCTCGAAGCGAGCGGACAGCGCCCGCTTGGCGGCGTCGGCTTCGTGCGAGCGCACGGCGAAGCAGATGGAGTGCTCCGAGGACGCCTGGCTGATCATCACCACGTTGCACCCCGCCTGCTTCACGGTTTCAAACACCGCGTTGGCGGTGCCGGGCACGCCCACCATCCCCGTGCCCTCCACGTTGATCAAGCACACGTCCTCGATGGTGGCGAGGCCGGTGATGAAGTTCACTTCGCCGCTCGACGTGTCCACCGACGGCACGCAGCCCTCGTCGTCGGACACGACGCAGGCGTCGCTGATGGACGTGCCCGGCGCGGCTTGGTTGAAGTAGTTGCGCAGGGTGACCGGGATGCTGTACCGCATCGCGGGCAGCGTCGTGCGCGGGTGCAGCACGTTGGCGCCGAAGTACGACAGCTCCCAGGCTTCGTTGTACGAGAGCTGCTTCAGACAAACCGCCTCCTTCACCACGCGCGGGTCCGCGCTGTACACGCCGTCGACGTCCGTCCAGATGGATATGTTGGACGCGATGAGCAGCGCACCGAAGATGGTGGCGGAATAGTCCGACCCGTTGCGCTTGAGCGTGGTGGGGATGCCGTCCGGCGTGCGCGCGATGAAGCCGGTGGCGATCAAGACGCGATCCGCGCCCGCCGCGCAGTGCCCGCGCGCGTCGAAAAGCGCGTCGAGGTTCGCGTTGGAGCGCTCGTAGTCGACGTCCACGCCGCCGTCCTCGGCGTCCGTCACCACCAGCACGTCCCGCGCGTCGATCCACTCCGCGTCGAAGCCCTTGCATCGGATCGCCGCCGCGCACAGGCGCGCGGTCCACAGCTCGCCGTGCCCGACGACGAAGTCCGCGAACGCCTGCGTGGACGTTCCGGCGATGGACATCGCCTTGAGCATCGCCTTGAGGTCCTCCAGCTCCTCGGCGAATGACGCCATGTACGCGTCGTACTCGCTTTGATCCGTCAGCAGCGCCTCCGCGGTGGTCTGGTGCTTGTGCTCGAGCTTCACCAGCTCCTCCAGGTATTTGGGATCGCGCGAGGAGGCCATGTCCGTGGCGTTGATGAGGCAATCCGTCACTTTGGGCTCGCCCTTGTTGGCCACCCCCATCGCGCTGACGATCCCGAACGTCTTCACGCCGCTCTTGGCGCTGTCGATGAGCAAGTCGCAGCAGCCGGAGATGCGTTCGGCGGAGCCGACGCACGTCCCGCCGAACTTGTGCACCTCGTACCCGGAGCCGCGGTCCACGCCGCCGGACCCGGCGGGCGCGGGCGCGGGCTCGGCGACAGCCTCCGCGCGAACGAGCCCGGAGGCGGCGCGCGCGTGCTTGGCGCTCCTCGGCGCGGCGCGGAGCGCGCGCGCGCCCTTGGCGTACGCGCGACGCGCGGATGCGGCGCCGGGAACGACAGTGGCGTACGCCGCGGCGGAAGCGGCGGAGGCCATCGTGAGGTCGGGCGCTTAGCGGGTGCGCGCGGGTCCGACAGACGCGCTACGGATGGATAGCGCAGACCCGAAAAGCAATCGGGGCTGGCGAACGCGCTTGACGTTCCAGGAGCGGGCGACGCGGGCGGATCGGGGGTCGGTCGCGGTGCGAGAAACGCGCGAGACCGGTGGTCGATCGACAGGTGGGCTCGCCGCAGAGGCGCGCGCCGCAGTGGA
>Ga0181560_10005528_pt1 | contig 11274 bp, 10 predicted proteins | sample 011ome_20_FD_133751 | JGI IMG/M metagenome (GOLD analysis project Ga0181560, IMG submission 133751) | Coastal salt marsh microbial communities from the Groves Creek Marsh, Skidaway Island, Georgia - 011509CT metaG (megahit assembly) | ecosystem: Environmental > Aquatic > Marine > Intertidal...
AAATTTTAAATCTTTTATCTGATTCTGATCCAAATAATAGAAAAATAGCTGGGAAATCATTGTCTAATATTTTAGATAAAAATAAACGAATTTTTAGTATGATCTTAAATGTAATTTCCCGTGATAGATACATTGAAGATAATAAAAGAGGTTTTAAAAACATAGTTTCGTCCAGAAACCTGGATAATGATGTTGAAGATGAGGTTGTGGACGCTTTGGTTAATACTGTTGACAAAGCTATGCCTCAACTTACTCATAGATACTATAAATGGAAAGCAAAAGAATTCGGGAAAAGTAAAAAAGACTGGTGGGATAGAAATGCACCACTACCCCATACATCTGAAACTTCTATAGAATGGGATAAAGCTAAAAATATTGTTCTTGATTCCTTTGCTTCCTTCCGTCCCGAAATGAGTGATATTGCAGGGCTATTCTTTAAAAACGGTTGGATTGACGCAAGAGTTCGTCAAGGAAAAGCTTCAGGCGCTTTTGCTCATCCTTCAGTTCCATCTCTTCATCCATATATTTTAGTAAATTATCAAGGTAAAATTAGAGATGTAATGACTTTAGCTCATGAACTCGGTCATGGTGTTCATCAAATTTTAGCAGCTAAAAATGGATTACTTATGGCTGAAACACCTTTAACTCTTGCGGAAACAGCATCTGTTTTTGGCGAGATGTTAGTTTTCAGAAAACTATTAGATGAAAGTCCAACAGAACAAAAAAAACAACTTCTAGCAGGTAAGATAGAAGACATGTTAAATACGGTCGTAAGACAAATAGGTTTTCATCAGTTTGAAGTTAAGTTTCATGAAGCAAGAATAAAATCAGAATTAACTCCAGATGAAATCAGTGATATTTGGATGGAAACTCAGTCTCATGCAGTTGGTCCATCAATAAACCTTAATAATGATTATAGAGTTTTATGGGGATACATTCCTCACTTTGTTCATACACCGTTTTACGTGTATGCATATGCCTTTGGAGATAGTTTGGTTAATGCTCTTTGGCAATCTTATCAAGTAAGTAATAAGCAAGATTTCTCAAAAAAATATATTCAAATGTTATCTGCTGGAGGAACAAAAAGTCATAATGAATTATTAAAACCTTTCAAGTTAAGCGCATATGAAAGTAGTTTTTGGGATCAAGGAGTTTCTATGATTACTGGTTTAATGGACGAGTTGGAACAATTAAATGTTTAATAATTTTATGGGAAAATTAAATTTAAATGAATGAAAAAAATGATTTATATGACGAGATAAGTTCGTCAATGACGGGTGGCAGGATTAGGAGGTACGCAAAAGTTACTACTGCCATGGGAGGTTTGGCAGCTAGACTTGCTGGCGAAAAATATCTTGGAATAAAAATAGATAAAAAACAACATGCTTCTGATTTAAGGGCAGCTCTAGGGGGTTTAAAAGGTCCTTTGATGAAAGTAGCTCAAATACTAGCAACAATACCCGACGCTTTACCAAAAGAGTATGTCCATGAGTTGTCTCATCTTCAAGCTGACGCACCTTCAATGGGATGGCTATTTGTAAAAAGGAGAATGAAGGCAGAATTAGGTGAAAATTGGTTAAGTTTTTTTAAAGAGTTTGATAAAAAAGCTTCTGCTGCTGCTTCATTAGGTCAAGTTCATTTTGCAGAAGATAAAGATGGGCAGCAGTTAGCATGTAAATTACAATACCCTGATATGCAATCAGCGGTTCAAGCAGACTTAAAACAATTAAAATTGATTTTTTCATTGTACGAAAAATATGATTCTGCGATTTCTACTAAAGCTATACATGAGGAATTGTCGGAGCGATTGAAAGAAGAACTTAGTTATTCTCATGAAATCAAAAATTTGAAGCTTTATAGACACATGTTGTCTGATTTGAAAGAGGTTACATTACCAAAGCCTATTGAGCTTTTGTCTACAAAAAGATTATTGACCATGACCCGTATAGAAGGTCTTAAAATAATGAAATTTATTTCAGACAATTCAGATATTGAAATACGTAATAAAGTTGCTCTTAATATGTTTAAGGCTTGGTATATCCCATTTTATAAATTTGGTGTTATCCATGGAGATCCTCATTTAGGTAATTATACGATACGACCAGATGGAGGTGTAAATTTAATGGATTTTGGATGTATTAGAATTTTTAGGCCTGATTTTGTAACAGGTGTTATTGAATTATATCAAGCATTAAGAGATGGAGATGAAGAAAAAGCAGTTAATGCATACAAAAGTTGGGGTTTTGAAAATCCATCTAAGGAGCTCATTAATGTTCTTAATATATGGGCAAATTTCATTTATCAGCCACTATTAGAAGATAAGGTAAGGTTAATAAATCCAAGTGAATCTGGTCAATATGGTAGAGAAACGGCAGAAAAGGTACATGAAGAATTAAAAAAAATAGGTGGTGTAAAACCTCCAAGAGAATTTGTATTAATGGATAGGGCCGCTGTCGGTTTAGGATCAGTCTTTATGCATTTAAAGGCAGAAATTAATTGGTATAGAGTTTTTCATGAACTGGTTGGTAATTTTGATGAAAAGCAATTATCAGATAGGCAAAATAATGCTCTAAATATTTCTGGTTTATTACCAAATTAATCAGCTGATATTTTGCAAGATTAAATCTATAGATTTTTTTGCATCACCATATACCATTCTTGAATTATCTTTGAAAAACAAAGGGTTTTCAATTCCAGAATATCCTCTACCTTGACCTCTTTTTGATATAAATACCTGTTTAGCTTTCCATACTTCTAATACAGGCATGCCTGCAATAGGGCTGTTAGGGTCTTCTTGAGCTGCGGGATTAACTATATCATTTGCGCCTAATATCATTACAACATCTGTCTCGGGAAAATCAGAATTTATCTCATCCATTTCTAGAACAATATCATAAGGAACCTTAGCTTCTGCAAGAAGAACATTCATATGTCCAGGAAGACGTCCTGCAACAGGATGAATACCAAATCTTACTTCTTTTTTCTTTGCTCTAAGCCTAGATGTTAATTCTGAGACTGCACTTTGTGCTTGAGCTACTGCCATTCCATATCCTGGAACTATAATTATTTTATCAGCTTCATTAAGTGCATTAGCAACTGATTCTATATCAATTGCTTTCATTTCTCCTTCTATATCCATAGTAGGCCCTGTATTGTCTCCCCATCCTCCTAAAATAACAGAAATAAAATTTCTATTCATTGCTTTACACATTATATATGAAAGTATAGCTCCAGAAGATCCAACAAGAGCTCCAGTGACAATTAATAAGTCATTCCCAAGCATAAAACCAGTGGCTGCCGCTGCCCAGCCTGAATATGAGTTCAACATAGAAACAACTACTGGCATGTCAGCACCACCTATTGCAAGAACTAGGTGAGCACCAATGATGAATGCAATGACTGTCATGAGTATTAATGTCCAGTTTCCACTATGACTCAGAAACATGTAACCAAGAACAAAACATCCACATAACATGATAATATTTAAAGCATGTCTACCAGGTAAAATTAGAGCTTTCCCAGTAATTAATTCAGATAATTTACCGAAAGCAACAATAGAACCTGTGAATGTTATAGCTCCTATAAAAACACCAATAAAAACTTCAATATTATGTATCATAAGTTGTGAGCTGGACATTTCTGAATGTGGAAGTAAGGCTGAATTAATTCCTATAAATACAGCGGCTAGCCCAACAAAAGAGTGAAGTGCGGCAACAAGCTGAGGCATTCCTGTCATCTGAACTTTATTGGCTACAATCGCACCTATTATTGAACCAATTACTATTGCTCCAATTAGCCAAGTTAGCCATTCAGTTATAAATACTTTACTACCGAAGATAGTAGCAATTACAGCTATACCCATTCCTACGATACCGTACCAAACGGCTCTTTTTGCTTTTTCTTGATTGCTTAATCCACCTAAAGCTAGAATGAAAAGTACGCTAGCAGTAATATATGATGCAGTTAGTAAACCAGTAGTCATTTTTTAATCCTTTAGCTTCTTTGAAACATTGCAAGCATTCGTTTAGTCACCATAAACCCGCCAACAATATTGATAGTAGCTATAAAAACAGAAACTAATGCTAAAATACTAACAATATCATTGTCTGTTTTCATTTGTAACAATGCTCCAATTATTATTATGCTTGAAATTGCATTAGTTACAGCCATTAGAGGGGTATGAAGTGAGTGAGACACATTCCAAATTACTTGGTAACCAACAAAACAAGATAATATAAAAACAATGAAATGTTGCATGAATTCAGAAGGTGCATATAGGCCAATAAACCAAGTTAAAATTGCTCCAATGATTAAAAGGATTATTTGTGTTCTACCGGAGGCTTTTTCGGCTTTTATTTTCTCTTTTTCTATTTCCTCAGGTGTCTTTTGGATTGCTTTTTCAACATGTTTAGCTATTGCAGCAACTTTAGGTTTTGGCGGTGGGTAGGTTATTTCCCCTTTATGCACGACTGTTGCTCCTCGAATGACATCGTCATCCATGTTGGTGAAAGGGACACCATTTTTTTCGGGGGTCAGATCATCAATCATATGACGGATGTTTGTTGAATATAAGGTAGAAGATTGAGTGGCCATCCTGCTTGGTAAGTCAGTGTAACCAATGATTTTAACTTTATTCTTTGTCTCAATCATTTTATTTGGGACAGTGAGTTCACAATTACCACCTTGCTCTGCAGCTAAATCAACAATAACTGAACCAGGTTTCATTAAATCAACCATTTCCTTAGGCCAAAGTTTTGGAGCAGCCATTCCGGGTATTAAGGCTGTTGTAACAACTATATCAATTTCAGGTGCTTGTTTTCTAAATAGTTCCATTTCTTTTTTTATAAATTCTTTAGAAGCTGGTTTTGCATAGCCACCTTCTCCACTTCCATCAGATGCAAAGTCTAACATTAAAAACTCAGCACCCATTGATTCAATTTGCTCAGCTACTTCAGGTCTGACGTCAAATGCTCTTACAATAGCACCCATTGATTGAGCTGTTCCAATCGCAGCTAATCCCGCTACTCCAGCACCAATTACAAGAATTTTAGCTGGAGGCACCTTACCAGCCGCAGTTATTTGGCCAGTAAAAAATCTTCCAAATTGGTTTCCTGCTTCTATTATAGCTCTATATCCAGCTATATTTGCCATAGAGGATAAGGCATCCATTTTCTGAGCTCTACTAATTCTTGGGATCATATCCATCGCTTGGACGGTTACTTTCTTTTTGCTGAGAGAATCAAGCAAAGATTTGTTTTGTCCAGGCCATATAAAACTTATAATGTGCTGATTAGTTTGTATCTTTGAAACTTCAGACTTTTCTGGACCCCTAACCTTTAAAATTATATCAGCGTCATTCCATAGTTGGACTGAGTTTTTAACAATTTTTACACCCACATCCCTATAATCTTTGTCTGAAAAGTTAGAAGATAACCCAGCACCTGTTTCGATAATACAGGTATAACCAAGTTTTTGTATTTGTTTTGCACTTTCAGGTGTCATGGCGACCCTAGCTTCGCCTTTAAATATTTCTTTGGGACTCCCGACTATCATTTAAATAACTCCGTTAATAAAAACATTCTGATAATAACAAATTAATATATTTATACAAAAAAAAACCGCTAATATAATTAAGCGGTTTGGTTTCAAATATTTAGAAATCTAATAATTATTAATATCCTTCTCTTTCTAGTCTTTTTCTCATGAGCTTCCTTACTCTTCTTGTACTTTCGGCCATCTCTCTAGCTCTTCTTTCTGAAGGTTTTTCATAGGCTCTTCTATTTTTCATTTCTCTAAACATGCCTTCTCTTTGCATCTTCTTTTTTAACACTCTAAGAGCTTGATCTACATTATTGTCACGAACAGACACATACATATTTTAAAACCTATAATTATTAGCAAAATAGCCAAATACCACAATACATTACACGTTTGCAAGTAATTTAATTAATTTCATCATTTAATTGAATTTAGAATTTAGATAAACTAGTTATATAGCATAATAAATAAAAGTGCTGGTTTTATGGAAAAAGATCAATCTGAGAATAAGGAATTAAAAATCAAGCTAGTCAAGGCTATGACTACCCATGTTCCATTTGACGGCTGGACGTGGTCTGCACTTGAGCAAGGTGCAATTGATATACGTTTTAAACCAAAATTAACAGCCCCAGATCGTATGAAAATATATTCTGATTTGTTTATAAATGGGCCAATTGACTTTATAGAGACTTTTTCAGAAATTATAGATGATGAAATGGAAAAAAATTATGAACTATTAGTTTCTAAACCAGAAAGAATTCCTCAAAAAATTAAAACTATTATTTTAATTAGATTGAATATATCTCAAAAATTTAAAGAAGCAGTTAGATCCTCTCTTGCATTGACTGCTATTCCAAAAAATTCAAAAAAATCTATTAAAATGTTGTATAGGACTTGCCACAAAATTTGGAGATTGGCTGGCGATCAATCCACAGACTTCTCATTTTATACAAAAAGAGCTTCATTAGCAGCAGTTTATTCTTCTACTTTACTTTTTTGGTTAAATGATACTTCAAGCGAACAAAATAAAACAGCAGAGTTTTTAGATAGAAGACTATATGATATTTCCCAAATTTCTAATTTAAAAAAACCCTTTTCAGTTATTAAGAAACTTTCCAAAAATATCAATAATAGTAAAAAGGCCTTAGGTATTAAATCTTTCTTTGATATTTTAAAAAAGATAAATCAAATAAAAAAATCAAGTTTTAGTTAAACTCTTTAAATTCATAATATGCCAATAAAAATTCATGATAATTTACCTGCTAGGACTATTCTTCTCAATGAACTTGTTGATGTTATAGATAGTTCAAGTGCAGAAAAGCAAGATATTAGACCATTAAGGTTTTTATTATTAAACCTTATGCCTAAGAAACTTCAAACTGAAGTTCAGTTTGCAAGACTTATTGGCGCCTCTCCTCTTCAAATTGAACTGACCTTAATGACCACTAAAACTTATGCTCCTAAAAATACAAAAAAAGAACATTTAATAGAGTTTTACAAAACTCTAGATGAAATTAAGGGAAAATTTTATGATGTATTAATAATTACCGGAGCTCCTGTAGAAATAGTAAGTTTTGAAGATGTTCAATATTGGAATGAGTTAAAAAAAATAATTGAATGGTCATCAAAGAATGTTTTTAGAAGAATTGGTATATGTTGGGGGGCTCAAGCACTCCTGCATGTACTTCACGGTATTGATAAACATACAATGGATGAAAAGTTATTTGGAGTATATGATCATAACTTAAATCAAGAAAAAAAATATCGACTTTTACAAGGTTTTATAGATAGGTTCCCAATGCCTGTGTCTCGCTATACTGAGACTAGAGACTATGAAGTCAAAAATGCTGGGCTAGAGATTTTAGCCTTTTCCAAAGAATCAGGTGTAGGAATGGTTAGATGTCCTAAAACAAAGGACTTATTTATTCTTAATCACCTAGAATATGATGCAATTACATTGAAAGAAGAATTTATTAGAGATAAATCAGAAAATATTAGTATGAAGATTCCTGAAAATTATTTTCCTGACAATGATGTGCTGAAAGATCCAATAAACAGATGGCGACCATATGCTTTTTTGCTATTTTCAAATTTCATAAATGAAGTTTATCAAGATGTGCCGTACTCTTTTTGTGAATTAGGAGTTAGGTAATTCTATGATTAATATGACCCATTTTGCGTCCTATCTTGGTTTCTTTTTTACCATATAAAAATGTAATATAATCCTGGTCATCATATAAATGATCAACTGTATCTTCAAAGTTACCTATTAGATTGAACATTTCCCATTTACCATTTGATTTTACATCTTTAACTGGTAGGCCACATATTGTTCTAACCAGAATATCGAATTGGCTGTTATCACAACCATTTAAAGTCCAATGGAATGAGTTATGAGGCCTAGGTGCAATTTCATTAAAGATTATATTACCATCAAATAATTCAAAAAGTTCTACAGCTATAATACCGTAGAGGCCTAAATTTTGAGATAATTGTTTCGTTTTTGTTTTGAGTTCTTTTTCAGCATTTAAATCTAAAATAGCAGGTGCAATAGTTTTCTTTAATATACCGTTTTCGTGAAAATTCTCTGATATTGGAAAAAAACCATCTGACTCATCTGTACTTTTAAAATACATAATAGATATTTCTCTTTTAAATTCTAAAATTTCTTCCAAAACACATTCAACAGAACCAAGTTCTTCCCATATTTCGAATAAGTTAGAATTTTCATTAATTCTTATTTGTCCCTTGCCATCATATCCTAAAGAATTGGTTTTCAATATTCCTTTAAACCCCATTGATTTAGAAGCCATAATTAAATCATCTGTATTTTTAATCAAATACCATTTTGGTGTTCTAAACCCTGATTTTTCAGCCATTTCTTTTTCTTTGGATCTAATTTGTGCGCATCTGAAGACGACACTATTTGGAATGACTTTAGTTTTATTTGATAGTAGTTCTAATGATTTTGATGGTATATTCTCGAATTCTGAGGTTGCACAAACTACACTATTGGAAAATTCTACTAGTTTGTCGAAATCGTGCCAGTCACCGTGTGTAACTTTATTAACAACAGTCTCTGCGGGGTTATCACCTTTAGGACAATATAAATGAGTTTTATAACCACCCTTAGAGGCTGCCATGGCAATCATTTTGCCTAATTGCCCACCACCAAGAATGCCTAATATATTTTCTTTATTTGGAAGTATTGGTGAGTTAAATTTATTGATCATTTTGTTTAATTGGGGTTATAGGGACTTCATCAGTTTGTTTTTTTAACCATTTTATCAGTGAAGCATTAATATCAATGTTAGAAATTCCAAGTATTTTTGCCGCATAAATTCCTGCATTAATCGCCCCTGCTTTTCCTATTGACATTGTTGCCACAGGAACTCCAGCAGGCATTTGTACTATTGAAAGCAGGCTATCCATTCCCTTCAAAGCAGAGCTTTCGATAGGTACGCCTATTACAGGTAGTGTTGTATGAGAAGCTATCATTCCAGGTAAATGCGCAGCACCTCCTGCTCCTGCAATTATAACATTTATATTTTCATTTTTAGCATTTGTTGCAAATTCAAACATTCTCTCAGGTGTTCTATGGGCAGATATAATTTTTGTAATAACTGGAATTTTCAATTCGTTAAGAGTTCTTTCTGAGAATTTCATAGTTTCCCAATCACTTTGACTACCCATAACTAAGGCAACACAAGGGAGGGTTTTTTGATTTTTCATATTTAGTCTCTTTATAAAAAAATCACTAACTTTTTAAAATTTTTTATTAATTAAAAAGTTTTGATTTAGTGATCTATATTTATATTTTCACTGTTATCGTTTTCTATAGAGCCTCCTGACTTAATGATGGCTTCATCTAAATCTTCTTGGCTACATAAACTTAATAAAACTGGGTGCTTAGCAGTAATGTTTGAGATGTTCCAATGACTTCTAGTTCTAATCTTTTCAATAGTATCTTTTGTTGTCCCTATTAATTTCGAAATCTGATTGTTTTTTATCTCTGGGTGATTTTTAACAATCCATGCAATTGCATCTGGCTTGTCACCTCTTCTAGCAAGAGGAATATACTTAGGGCCTTTATTCTTTGATTTTGGCTCATATGATAAGGATGAAGCTTTTTTCAAAAATAAAGAGGGATCATTACAACATTTGTCTATTTCATCTTGGGTTAGTTGTCCGTTTTGAATTGGGTCAAAACCAATAATTCCCTGACCGACATCTCCGTCAGCGATTGCTTGCACCTCCAAAGCATGGAGATTACAAAATTCCGCAATTTGTTCAAAAGTCAGTGTAGTATTATCAATTAACCATACGGCTGTAGCTTTTGGCATTAAAAGAGAAGACATCATTAAACTCCATTTGTCTTTTTAAAGACAATATTATTACATACAACAAAATCGTTATATCTTGCATCAGTATAATTATAGATTTTCTGAAACATTTCAATTTCTAAGTTTAATTCTTGTTTTTGTCAATGTAAGAACATCACATTTTTTTGGGGAGAGGTATCATGTAACTAGGCAATATGATTTCTACCTTAGATCCTAAAAAATCACACTGCAGGGTCGGATCTTCTTCAAATGAATAAAGCTGAGATAATTTTATTTTCGCAATTCCATAAAAATGATTTTTAATTTTATTACGAGTTAGTGATATTAATTCTCCTATTTCGGTATTATTAAATAAAAACCTTTTATCTCTAATTTCCTCTAATTTTAAAGGAAGCTGTTTGTTATACTCAAATCTTATAGGAACATACTTTTTTTTAACCAGGCCCTTCCACTTGATTCTTGCATTTACCTCTTGACCAATAAAGCAACCTTTATCAAAACTAATGCCACCAAATAGGTCTAAATTAATTTCCAAAGGCAAGGCGATGTTTGGTTCAATTTCAGTAGGGCCTTCTAAAACACAGTTTTTAAATCTCAAAAAATCATAAAAATCTATATTACTGTTATTTTTTTTAAAATTTTTGTTTTCAGTATAAATTCTTTTCATTCTAAGCTCAGAGAACCTTGTATCTAAAAAAGTATTAGAAAAATTATTATCTTCATTAGTCACAATAACATTGTAGTCAGTAGTTAAAACTTCAATTTCTCTTCTTAAATTATACATATTGATTTTTTGAATTAATCCATTGAGTTGTTTTTTATCACATTCAATATTTATTGATGAATATTCACCGTTAGCTTCAGAAACATTAACACTAACCAAAATATCAAATAGAACACGACCTTGAGGTGATAACAATGCACTTGGGATTATTTCATGAGGATTAAGTTTTTTGAGATCTGAAGAAAGTATATTATTTAGAAATTCGGTACATTTAGTACCCAAAACTTTAAAGACTTTCCTGTTTTCTAAAAAAACATTTATTTTATCCATATTTAATCTTTATTAATTTTGTTGATTGCGCTTACTACTGCTAAAATTGGAGCCACTGTAATACTTGTGTCAATTCCGCATCCAAAAATAGAGTCTTTCCCTTCATTACATTTAAGTTCTACATAGGCTGCAGACTCAGCTTTAGAAGTAGCGCTTCTAGTATTTTGTCCAAAGTCTTCCAAAGTGAATTTTAGATTAAAATTTTCTCTAATACCGTTCACAAAAGCAGAAATAGGTCCATTACCCTGAGATGAGAATTGAAAATTTTCTTTTTCAAATCGTACAGTAGCATTTATTATTTCTAGATTTGATTCTCTATTAGCTCCTTCAACTTTAAAA
>Ga0181560_10005532_pt1 | contig 11271 bp, 8 predicted proteins | sample 011ome_20_FD_133751 | JGI IMG/M metagenome (GOLD analysis project Ga0181560, IMG submission 133751) | Coastal salt marsh microbial communities from the Groves Creek Marsh, Skidaway Island, Georgia - 011509CT metaG (megahit assembly) | ecosystem: Environmental > Aquatic > Marine > Intertidal zone...
GGGCGACAGCTTTCATCGGTTTGACCGCAAAGAGATGAAAGTCAAACAAGCCGAAGCCGAAGCTGCTGGCAACAAGAACTTCAGCCACTTTGGTACCGACAACAACTTGTTTGGCGAGATCGAGAACTTGTTCCGCACCTACAGCGAAACCGGTCAAGGTCAGTCGCGCAAGTACCTGCACAATGCCGAAGAAGCAGCGCCCTACGCGCAAGAGCCCGGCACCTTCACCCCGTGGGAGCCACTAGAGCCCGATACCGATATGTTGTTTTACGAAGGCCTGCACGGCGCAGTGGTCACCGACGAGCACAACATCGCGCAGTACCCAGACTTGCGCGTGGGCGTGGTGCCGGTGATCAACCTCGAGTGGATTCAAAAGCTCTGGCGTGACAAAAACCAGCGCGGCTACAGCACCGAGGCGGTGACCGACACCATCTTGCGCCGCATGCCCGACTACGTGAACTACATCGTGCCTCAGTTCGCCCACACCCACGTTAATTTTCAGCGCGTACCGATGGTTGACACATCCAACCCCTTCATCGCCCGCGACATTCCATCGGCCGACGAGAGCATGGTTGTGATTCGCTTTGCCAACCCCAAGGGCATAGATTTTCCCTACTTGCTGAACATGATCAATGACTCATGGATGAGCCGCGCCAACACCATCGTGGTGCCCGGCGGAAAAATGGAAATCGCCATGCAACTGATTTTCACGCCCTTTGTCTGGCGCATGATGGAGCGGCGCAAACGCGCTCTGGGCCAAGCCTAATGAAAGCAAAGCAAGACCACATGAACACCACCCTCGCACCCCAACCCACCGAGGCCAAACGCATGGCCGACGCGATCCGAATGCTCACCGTGGATGCGGTTGAGGCCGCCCAGTCTGGCCACCCCGGTGCGCCCATGGGCATGGCAGATATTGCGCAGGTGCTCTGGCGCCAGCACCTCAAGCACAACCCCAAAGACCCCCAGTGGGCTGATCGTGACCGCTTTGTGCTCTCGAACGGGCATGGCTCGATGCTGATTTACGCGCTTTTGCACCTCACGGGCTACGACTTGCCCATGTCTGAAATCAAGCGATTCAGGCAATTGCACAGCAAAACCCCAGGCCACCCAGAGGTGGGCATCACCCCTGGCGTTGAAACGACCACCGGCCCACTGGGCCAGGGCATCACCAATGCCGTTGGCATGGCGTTGGCAGAAAAACTCTTGGCCGCAGAGTTCAACCGCGAGGTCAACGGGCAAGCACTCGATATCGTGGACCACATGACCTACGTATTCTTGGGCGATGGCTGCCTGATGGAGGGCATCAGCCACGAGGCTTGCTCGCTCGCCGGCACGCTTCGCTTGTCCAAGTTGGTCGCCTTCTACGACGACAACGGCATCTCAATCGACGGCCACGTCACCGGTTGGTTTCAAGACGACACCCCTAAGCGATTCGAGTCGTATGGCTGGCACGTCATCACACCCGTAGACGGGCATGACCCCATCGCCATCGATGCCGCGATCCGAGAGGCCAAGGCCCAAGCCGCCCGCGCCGACGGCCGGCCCACGCTGATTTGCTGCCAAACCGTGATCGGCCAAGGCTCACCCAACAAAGCGGGCACGCACAACGTACACGGTGCCGCACTGGGCGCCAGCGAAGTGGACGCCACGCGCGAGGCATTGGGTTGGAGCCACGCCCCCTTTGAAATCCCATCTGACGTCGCGCAGGCGTGGGACATGAGCGCCCAAGGCGCCAGCGCCCAAGAAGAATGGGCACAGCGCTTTGCTCAGTATCAGCAGCATTTCCCCGAGTTGGCGTCTGAATTGACGCGCCGCGTACAGGGTGACCTCAGTGCCGAATACGCCGCCGGCTTGGGCGCTGCGTTGGCTGGTATAGCGGCTCAAACTGGCGCTGTGGCAACCCGCAAAGCCAGTCAAAATGCGCTGAGCGCCCTCGCCCCCTTGGTGCCAGAGTTGTTCGGCGGCAGCGCCGACCTGACCAGCTCTAACCTGACCAATTTTGCAAACTGCACGCCCGCTGGTCGCGACACTTGGGGCAACCACTTGTCTTATGGTGTGCGCGAGTTTGGCATGGCCGCCATCATGAACGGCGTGGCCTTGCACGGTGGTCACATTCCGTATGGCGGCACTTTCCTCACATTCAGTGACTACAGCCGCAACGCCATTCGCATGGCGGCCTTGATGCGCATTCGGGTGGTCCATGTGTTCACGCACGACTCAATTGGTTTGGGCGAAGACGGCCCCACCCACCAAAGCGTCGAGCACGTCCCAAGCCTGCGCATCATTCCGGGGCTGGACGTCTGGCGTCCGGCCGATGGCATGGAAACCGCCGTGGCTTGGGCCTGCGCCATTGAGCGCCGCGACGGCCCCAGTGCCCTCGCTTTGTCGCGGCAAAACCTGCCCCAGTTGTTAACACAGGCGTCAGACGCTGAGCGCGTGCGCCGTGGTGGCTATGTGCTCTCAGACATGCCGAGTGCGCAGGCTATCATCATCGCCACTGGCTCTGAGACCTCGCTGGCCATGCAAGCACAGGCCAGCCTCGCCGCCGAGGGCGTTGCCACCCGGGTGGTGTCCATGCCCTGCACCAACGTGTTTGATCGCCAAGACGCGCAATACCAAGATCAGGTTTTGCCACCCAACCTGCCCGCGGTAGCGGTCGAGGCGGCTCACCCCGATTTTTGGCGCAAGTACGTGGGACGCAGTGGCCGCGTGGTTGGCATTCATACTTTCGGCGAATCAGCGCCCGCGCCTGATCTGTACAAGCACTTTGGCATCACCCCAGAGGCTGTGTGTCAGGCTGTGCGCGAGATCATTTGAGCTCCAAAGAAAGCCACAAAAAACCATGAGCAACACCCCAAAAGCCTACTTTTTTGATCTCGACGGCACCCTGGTCGAAACCGCGCCAGAGATCGCCGACGCGGTCAACGACACGCTGCGCCATTTCAATTGGCCAGAGGTTAGCCAGCAGCAGGTCAACGACTGGATTGGGCATGGCACCCGCACACTGCTGATCCAAGCCATGGCTTGGGCCACGCAATCCACCACAGATCAAGTGAGCCAAGGCGAAGATTTGCAACGTGCTTTACCCGTTTTTGATGGCCACTATCAAGCGCGCTGCGGCACCCGAAGCGCCTTGTACCCTCATGTGCGCGAGACCCTACTTGCGCTGCGCGAGCAAGGCTGCAAGCTGGCCGTGATCACCAACAAAGAGGGGCGCTACACCGACACGGTGCTGCGCGTACACGACCTTCACCCGTTGTTTGACATCGTGGTCAGCGGTGACAGTTTTGCCGTCAAAAAGCCCGACCCCACCAGCATCAACGATTGCTTGACGCGCTGGGGTATTGCGGCCAGCGACGCCTTGTTCATTGGCGACTCACAGATCGATGCAGCCACGGCGCGCAATGCTGGTGTGCCAGTTTGGTTGCTGCCCTATGGCTACAACATGGGCGAGTCGGTACACGACTGCCAGCCCGACCGCGTCATCGACGACTTCACGGCACTGGTCTAAGCCGCAGCGCTGGACATTGCCCCAAGAACCCAACCCAACAAAGGAGACACAGACATGGCATTGAAGATTGGCATCAACGGATTTGGACGCATCGGGCGGATGGTGTTTCGCGCAGCGACGCAGTCTTTTCAGGACGTTGAAATTGTGGCCATCAACGACTTGCTTGAGCCGGACTATTTGGCTTACATGCTCAAGCACGACAGCGTGCATGGGCGCTTCAAAGGCGAGGTCTCGGTTGATGGCGACGCGCTTGTGGTCAACGGTCGGCGCATTCGCCTCACTCAAGAACGCGACCCTGCCCAGCTGCGTTGGTCTGAAGTCGGCGCAGACGTGGTGATTGAGTCCACAGGCCTGTTTTTAGACCACGACAGCGCAGCCAAACACCTGGCCGCCGGCGCCAAGAAAGTCTTGCTTTCTGCGCCATCCAAAGACGACACGCCCATGTTTGTCTACGGCGTCAACCACCAAAGCTATGCAGGCCAAGACATCATCAGCAACGCCAGTTGCACGACCAACTGCTTGGCGCCAGTGGCCAAAGTGCTGAACGACAAATGGGGTATTGCACGCGGCTTGATGACCACGGTGCACGCAGCCACTGCGACGCAAAAAACCGTGGATGGCCCCAGCAACAAAGACTGGCGCGGCGGGCGCGGCATATTAGAGAACATCATCCCCAGCAGCACAGGTGCGGCCAAGGCTGTGGGCGTGGTGATTCCTGAGCTCAACAAGAAGCTCACTGGCATGTCGTTCAGGGTTCCGACCTCTGATGTCTCGGTCGTCGATTTGACCGTTGAGCTGTCCAAGCCTGCCAGCTACGCCGATATCTGCGCAGAAATGAAAGCCCAATCTCTTGGCGCGCTGAAAGGCGTGTTGGGCTATACCGAAGACAAAGTGGTCTCGACTGACTTTCGCGGTGAACCCTGCACCAGCGTGTTCGATGCCGAAGCGGGCATGGGCTTGGACTCAACCTTTGTCAAAGTGGTGGCTTGGTACGACAACGAATGGGGCTACTCGAACAAGTGCATCGAAATGGCGCGTGTGATGGGTGGTGCCGCATGAGTGTGCTGCGCTTTGAAGAGGTCGCCGCCAGCGGCTTCGTACAGAACAAGCGGGTTTTCATCCGAGCCGACCTCAATGTACCAAGGGCGGCAGATGGCTCGATCACCGAAGACACACGCATCCGGGCCAGTCTGCCCTGCATCCGCACGGCACTCCAAGCGGGCGCTGCCGTCATGGTGACCAGTCACTTGGGGCGGCCCAAAGAAGGCGTTTGCACAGACGAGGACTCGCTCGCGGTGGTTGCCCAGCGCTTGGGTGAGTTGCTGGCGCAAGAAGTGACGTTGGTGCGCGACTGGGCCCAAGGCGCAGGCGTCGAAGTCGCCCCCGGCCAGGTGGTGATGCTAGAAAACTGCCGCTGCAATGTGGGTGAAAAAGCCAACGACGAGTCGCTCAGTCGCACCATGGCTTCGCTTTGCGACATCTATGTCAACGACGCGTTTGGCACGGCACACCGTGCCGAGGCCACAACCCACGGCATGGCGCGCTTTGCACCCATTGCCTGCGCTGGCCCATTGCTGGCGGCTGAGATCGACGCCATCACCCGCGCGCTGGCTCAGCCCAAGCGCCCGCTGGTTGCCATCGTCGCGGGCAGCAAGGTCAGCACCAAGCTGACTGTGTTGGAGTCTCTGGCCAGCAAAGTCGACCAATTGATTGTTGGGGGCGGCATTGCCAACACATTCATGCTGGCCAATGGCCTGCCGATTGGCAAAAGCCTGGCCGAGCCCGACTTGGTTGATGCGGCCAAGAGCGTCATCGCTGCGATGCAAGCGCGTGGCGCCGCAGTGCCCATCCCCACCGATGTGGTGGTGGCCAAGGCATTTGCCGCCGACGCACCCGCCACCACCAAGGCCGCCCAAGATGTGGCTGATGACGATTTGATTTTGGACATTGGCCCCGAGACCGCCGCCGCGTTGGCCGCGCAACTGGGTGCTGCCGGTACCGTGGTGTGGAACGGCCCCTTGGGGGTATTTGAGTTCGACGCGTTTGCCCAAGGCACCGAAGTCGTGGCCCACGCCATCGCCAAGTCAAACGCATTCAGCATCGCAGGCGGTGGTGACACCCTTGCCGCCATTGCCAAATATGACATCGAAAGCCGCATCGACTACATCTCGACAGGGGGCGGCGCCTTTCTTGAAATGCTAGAGGGCAAAGACTTGCCCGCCCTCCAAATCTTGCGCGAACGCGCCCAAACCTAAGCCTTTGCGGCGCTCTCAAGCACCCGACTCCATCACTTTTAGATAAGGACACAACACCATGGCTCTCGTTTCACTGCGCCAAGTTTTAGACCACGCTGCCGAGTACAACTACGGCGTGCCCGCTTTCAACGTCAACAACCTCGAGCAGGTCCAAGCCATCATGGATGCTGCTCAGGCCACCAACAGCCCCGTGATCTTGCAAGCCTCGGCAGGCGCGCGCAAATACGCGGGCGAAGCCTACTTGCGCCACCTTGTGTTGGCGGCGATCGAAAGCCACCCCGACTTGCCCGTGGTTTTGCACCAAGACCACGGCGCCACACCGGCCCAGTGCCAGCAGTCGATTCGGTCGGGTTTCTCCAGCGTCATGATGGACGGCTCTTTGATGGCCGATGCCAAGACCCCTTCCAGCTATGAGTACAACGTCGACGTGACGGCCAAAGTCTGTGAATTGGCGCATGCCGTGGGCGTGTCAGTCGAGGGCGAGCTGGGCTGTCTGGGCTCGCTAGAGACGGGCGAAGCAGGCGAAGAAGATGGCGTGGGCGCCGAGGGCAAGCTCAGCCACGAGCAAATGCTCACCGACCCCGATCAGGCGCGCGACTTTGTGGCGCAAACTGGTGTCGATGCCTTGGCCATTGCCATTGGCACCAGCCACGGGGCCTATAAATTCACCCGCCCGCCCACCGGCGACATCTTGGCCATTGAGCGCATCGCGGCGATTCATGCGGCGATACCCAATACACACTTGGTCATGCACGGCAGCTCTAGCGTGCCGCAAGAGTGGCTTGAGATCATTCGCCAATACGGTGGCGATATCAAAGAGACCTATGGCGTGCCCGTCGAAGAAATTGTGCGCGGCATTCAAAGCGGGGTGCGCAAAGTCAACATCGACACCGACATCCGCTTGTCAATGACCGGCGCCATGCGCCAGCTGATGGCTCAAAAGCCTTCCGAGTTTGACCCACGCAAAGCGCTGGCTGCTGCCAAAGTGGCGGCGCAGAAAATCTGTGAAGACCGCTTCAATGCGTTTGGCTGTGCCGGCCACGGCAGCAAGATCAAGCCCGTGTCGCTAGAGGCCATGGCCAACCGTTACGCCGGCTAAGGGACCCACGCACCCACAGATACACGCGCGCTGGGACACCCGCACGATGCGGTGGGCGGGGGTGGGCCAATCGCTGGGGCACCCTTGGCTCAGGCCATCGACGAGCCAGGCCAAGCCAGGCCAAGCCAGTCACAGACCAGGCGCGTGGGTTCTGAGTGGCGAGATACCAGGCGGCTGCACGTCTCGACCCAGCAGGCGTTGACCCAGCCATGCAAATGCCTTGCCGGTGTCTAAGGCATATTCCAATTGCGTGGCCGGGGTTGGGGCTTGGCCCGCTGGCACTGGCGGGCCGACATCAAACGAGAACACAAAATTGGGCTCTTGCCCCATGCGCAAGTCTGTGACGACCAAGTTCTCACCCTTGATCTGCACCTTGTAAAAGCCGTCGGTGAACCTGGCCAAGCGCTGGACCTGGGGATGACTGGCGTGCTGCTTGGCCAGCGCCTCACCCCGCTCAAACGTGTTGAACTGCATCGGTCTGCCGGCATCCATCAGCGCGTAAAACCCCTCATGAAACGCATCGCCGTCAACAGCCACCACACGCCACAGCATGGTGGTCAGCGGCGCGGGCGTGACCAGCAGTTGCTCGGCTGGCAGCCCCAGCGCTTGCAGCGATTGGCGCGCGTGTTGCGTCACCCACGCTTGCGAAGCCGCACTCCAAGCCAAATAGAGCGTGCTGAATGCCAGTGCCCCACTGTTGAAGCGCACGCCTCGCGCGGGAAGCTTGCTGCCAAGCGCGGCCACCACACCCAACAACAGTGGCAATGTGTACAGCGGATCAACAATGAAGATGCTGCCCAGCCCATAGGCCTCATCTGTGAACGGCTGAAACACCTGCGTGCCATAAATCGTCATGAGATCTAAGAGCGGATGCGTCACCAAAGCCAAGCCCAGTGCCACATACCACCAGCCAAACAAATGCCTTTGCTTGTGCACGCGGGTGACCAGCCAGGTCAGCGGGACGGCAAACAGGGTCAGCAACAACAAGGCGTGGGTTTCAGCGCGGTGGCGCACCATGTTGAGCACAGGGTCGCCGTGGTCCAGCAGCACATCGAGGTCTGGCAAAAGTCCTGCCACACCGCCCCATAGCGCGGCCTTCCAGGCGGCGGTGCGCCTGCCCATCACGGCCACCCCCACAGACGCCCCCAAAATCACTTGCGTTAATGAATCCATGGCCTTATCACCTTTGTAAAAACAACCCCGTGTGGCGCTGTGATTTGCTGTCAGAGTGGGTTAGTCTAAATGTTGCGACAGGCGAGCTGGTGGTTGATAAGCCAAGCGACTTCAGTGGCAACCTAGAGATCAACCTCAAGCTACCCAACGGCGAGGCGTTCAACCTCACGGTGGATTGATGGTGTGGCGGGGGCTTCGTCCCCCGCCCTTCTCTTGCGGATACAGACGCAGGTCATCGCGCAGGCGCCTGCGCGTGTGTGCGATCAAGCAGCGCGGTGCTAGCCTAGCCACTGCGGTGTCAGCCATTTTGCGCACCCCGTTGTACCGACTGGGTGAAGCGCAGAGCATGGCTTCATCGGATCAGCCGCTAACTGCCCCTCGGCGTGGTGGTTGCCCGGTCCGGCCTGCAGCTGGCGGAGCCTTGCAATCAATGTATGGCTGCGTACATGATCTTTTCTTGCGTCGCCTCAGTGGCGGAGTACTCCACCACGACTTTGCCTTGCTTGGCCACAAGGATGCGATCGGATAGCGACATCACTTCTGGCAAATAAGACGAAATAACCACGACTGCCTTGCCCGCATCGGCAAGCCGGTTGATCTCTGCATGGATCTCAGCAATCGCTCCCACATCGACGCCCCGCGTGGGTTCGTCAAAGATGATCAGGTCTGGGTCTTGAACCAATGACTTGGCAATCACGACTTTTTGTTGGTTTCCGCCCGATAGCTCGATCACCTTGACATCATTGCTGATGGCTTTGATATTCAGCAGCTTTTTCCAACGCTCGCCAAGGCTCTCAGCCTGACCGCGAGACACCCATGCCCAAGCCTTGCCCAACTTACCCATGAGTCCCATGTATATGTTTTGCGAAATCGACATGGTCTCAAAAAAGCCTTCGACTTTGCGGTCTTCAGACACGTACGCGATGCCATCTGCCACAGCGGGCCGTGGCACGCGATAGCGAACAGGTTGCCCCTTGAAGTAGATTTCACCGCCATGGAAAAAGTCGCGCTTAATCAAACCCGCAACAACTTTAAAGGTCTCGGTTCGGCCCGCACCAACCAAGCCAAAAACGCCAGTAACCTGTCCGGCGAACACAGACAGCGAATTGTTCAAAACCATGTTCGCCATTCTGAGGTTGCGCACGGACAAGACGTTCTCGCCAGCAGGACGCACAAATGTCTTGCGTTGGCCATAAATCGTTTGCGATAAATCTCTACCGACCATCGCTTGAACGATTTTTGGGCGATCCAAATTTACCTTGTCGTCGGTGAGAACGTGGCGCCCGTCCCGCAGCACAGTGATCCGATCAGCAAGGAGCAGCGCCTCTTCGAGGGCGTGTGAGATGAACACAATGGATACCCCACGCGCCTTGAGTTGAACCACGAGATCAAAGAAATACTTTTTCTCTTCGGGCGTCAAGGTGGCAGTGGGCTCGTCAAAAATGATGACCTTGGCTTGGTGAAGCACGGCTCTGGCGATCTCAACCATTTGCTTCTTGGCAGCACCCAGCTGAGCGACCGTGGCGGTCGGGTCCACGTCAAAGTTCAGAGACTGCAAAAATTGCTGGGCTGAGATGTAGATGCCGCGCAGCCGGTTAAAAAACTTTTCTTCGCCAAGGTATAGGTTTTGCGCAACCGTCATGGTGGGAACCAAACTGGTCTCTTGAAAAACCATGGCAATTCCAAGCTCTCGTGACTCGAGCGGGTTTTGTGGGTTAACCGCTTGGCCGTCGACCCACATTTCGCCAGCCGAGAGCTGCACAACGCCGGCCATGACCTTGGTCAACGTCGACTTTCCTGCCCCGTTTTCGCCAAGAAGCGCGTGAATTTCGCCGCGTCGCAACTCAAAATCTACCTCTTCAATCGCCGGGACACCAGAGTATTTCTTGGTCGCTTTTCGCAAAGCCAGCGCAACGGTATTCAATTGATCACTCATTGCTCACTCCTTGTGAGAGGTCGACTTTCAAGAGTCGGTTGCGACCCTTGGCTACCATCCAGAGATTGGTACCACTCTCTTGTACCGACGTGATCCCGTGGTTCTCTCCGTCTACCAAACTGTGCAGAGACCGCAAAATGTTGCCCTGCGCATCGAGTTCGATCACCAGTCCGTACGACCTAGGGGGCGCCCAGGGTTTTAGTACCCCCATCTGCTTGACCCCGGCGCCTTGCAGCGGCTCTAAAAAATCATGGCCACTGCTCAGCGCTGGTGCAATCCAATAGTTCATTGGGATTTCTTGCATCATGCGTTTGCGATAAGCGGGCTCTCGAAGCACAAACTCGATCAATTGGGTGCGCACTGCAAAGCAAGAAAGCCAGTAACCACCACTTGAGGATCGACTCAGCCGCGACGGATAGGCGGGTAGCTCTGTTGTGAAGGGGTGCCCATTGGCGCCAATGAGTTGCCGCACGCGATGTCCCCAACTGGTGCTAACCACGGCATCGCCTTGTTGTGCACAAACGCCAAACGCATAAGGCAAACCCGCTGCAACTTTGTGCGCCTCGCCAGTCGCAGAATCTAATCGGACGACCATGCCGCTTGCCCCCAGAGACATCAGGTCTACCTTCCAGTCTGCGGTCGATTGGCGACTCCCGCCGTTGGTAAACCACAGCACAGAACCGCCTTCGCAGTGAATCGCATTGATGGCCCCGCAGCCCCACTCTTCGGGTGGCGCCCACCGCTTTGACAGCGTCCACTCGCCGCCATCTGATTGCAAAAATTGCAGCTCTTTTCCATCGACCGCGATCACCCATGCGCCGGGATTGGGCGAGGCAATGGCCGTGATCAACGCACCTGCTTGATAGACAGGTCTGGGTTGATCAGCTTCAATCAAGTAAACCGTTGATCCGGCCGTGACAGCGATGTCGTTGCCTTGGATGCAAAGGTCGTCTAACCCATCTAGCTCGCAAACCACGTCTGCCTCGTCAATGGCGCGATTGGGCTTTAACTTGCCGTCCATCACAGGCACCGCAACAGATGCCTCTTCTCGACCCGTGAACGTGTTCCACCACTTTTTGAATGGGTTCATCATGCTGCACTCCCCCACCGCTGACCATACTGGCTGAAATGAGGGTCTGCATCTTTGAGCTTGTATTTACCAATGCGGTTATTCAATATGCCGCCTAAGTACAAATGCCCTTTGTGCTCTCGCATCGAGGTGATCATGGGGTGGTTGACACCGCCCAAGTCCCAGAGCGTTTCAATGACCTCGCCTTGCTCGCTGAACTTCAAA
>Ga0181560_10005533_pt1 | contig 11270 bp, 10 predicted proteins | sample 011ome_20_FD_133751 | JGI IMG/M metagenome (GOLD analysis project Ga0181560, IMG submission 133751) | Coastal salt marsh microbial communities from the Groves Creek Marsh, Skidaway Island, Georgia - 011509CT metaG (megahit assembly) | ecosystem: Environmental > Aquatic > Marine > Intertidal...
GCATCTACGACCAGCGTTTCCACCGGTTGTCTCTTTCCTCTTTCGTTTGTGCGAGGACAGCTTCGATTTCTTCGCGCGAGTATCCCGGTTCGTTGAGTTCCTTCATCCGTGCCCGGTAGTCACGGATGATCTCCGCATTAGAACGCTTTGTTGCAATTACTCTCAGTTGCTGGAGCAAATACTCCTGCAGCGACTGCCCGGAAAATTCCGCCTTCTTCTTGAGGGTGGCGTGGAGGGCGGCGTCGACGTTTCTGATCGTGATGTTTGGCATAGTGCCATCGTAAGAACAGTGCATGCATTGTGCAAGCACTTCTGTGTCCTGAGGGGTTTGGCTGACTGACATGGCAGGAGGCTAACCCGTCCGGTGCCCCTCTGGGAACACCGTGCGACCTGTGGAAAACCTCTAGGAGGCCTTTTCGTCCTTCTTATGAGCAGTCACACGCCCCGCGTGGGCCACGGCTGAGGGGTCCTTCGCTGACTTGAGGAGGCTCGCCACCACCGCGACCGCGAGGATGCTCACAATCACAATCAGACTCAACCCCGTCTCAATCTTCGGAACCTCAGACCACACTTCGTGGGCAAAGAGCAGCATGAGCTTCACCCCGATGAAGACCAAGATGAACGCGAGGCCCAAGGAGAGGTAGATGAGCTTGTCCAATAGGCCCTTCACCAAGAAGTAAAGGGCGCGAAGGCCCAAGAGGGCAAAGGCGTTAGCGCTAAAGACCAAGAACGGTTCTTGGGTGACCCCAAAGGTCGCGGGAATCGAATCGAGCGCGAAGAGCAGGTCGGTGGAGGCGATCGCGATCATCACGATAAACATCGGGGTCACAATGCGCCTGCCACCCTCTTCAACGAAGAGCTTCGTGCCGTGGTAGGTGTCGGTGTAGGGCATACGCCCTTTCACGAGCTTCACCACAAAGTTGTCAGACGGGTCGGGGTCTTCGTTCCAATGCCGCATCAGGCCAAAGCCGGTCCAGATCAAGATGGCACCAAAGATGACGAAGGTGAACGCGAAGTAGGCCAGGGCCGCCGCGCCAATGGCGATGAAGATGGCGCGGAAAATGAGCGCCAAAATCACCCCAATCAGCAATACGCGCTGCTGATAAATGCTCGGCACCGCGAACTGGGTGAGGATGATGGCGAAGACAAACACGTTGTCGATTGAGAGCGACTTTTCTACCAAATAGGCCGCGAAATACTCGGTGCCATAGACATCGCCTGCCTCAAACCACACCCACACACCAAAGGCGACGGCTACCGCGATATAGAACACCGACCACCAGGCCGCCTCGCGAAACCCAACTTCGTGGGGTTTGCGGCTAAAGGTCAGAAGGTCCAGGGCGAGTAGGGCGAGAATGATGCCGACGATGACCGACCAGGTCACCAGGGTGACGTCCACGAAGGTGTTCTCCTTTACGCGTCAGAATCCAGCGATTTGCTGTTATGACGCTGCTTCAGTCTAAAAATCTGTTGCTGATAGAGGCCTGCAGAATCAACCCAAGAACACCTTGAAGCCCGAATTGTCGGTTGTTCTAGAGTCGAAAAAGCCCGCGAATCTCTTCATCGAGACGTTCCAACTCCGCATCATCAAATTGCGGCACCTTTCCCCGCAAAGCTCCAATGCGTTCCGAAGGGTCTCCCGTCTCGACAGACGTCAATTTAGCCACGGGGCGGCCCAACCGGGTGAGGGTAATGTCTTCACCCTTTTCGGCTTGCCGGACCAATCGAGCGAGAAATTCGTTCGACTCGTCAACTTCAATGCGCGATCCCACAGGCCCAAAATACCACCGAGAATTCGGTAGAGGAATAGCGAATCGACACGGGCCTAGTCGCCACCCAGCGCTTCACGAATCGCTCGCATCTCGTCTTCCGGGTCGGAGTCGAGGCGGATGACCACCTTGCCCTTGTCGTGGACTTCCTCCATGTGGATGAAGCCTTTTCTCGCTTCATCCATGGGGAAGACCCTGATCGGAATCGTGAGGTCACCCTCGGCGAGCATCTTTGCCAACGCATTGGTGGCGTCGGGGTCAAGCCCCACCCGACCCACCGTGGGAACGCCGTAGTGGGGCCCCATGCCGGAGACCGAGTTGATGTATTCGCGGGGGACCCCCAACTCCAGAGCGGCTTCGATCATTTCTGAGCCCGATTGGTCGAACACATGGTGAATGCCCTGCGGGGTGGCTTCTTCAAGCCTCTTGGCAAACCCCTCGCCATAGGTGATCGGGATGACTCCGAGAGCGTCTTCGAGGTATTCGTGATTCCACTCACTGGCCGAGCCGATCACGGTCGCACCCTTGGCGACCAGAAGCTGGCAGATGACGAGGCCCACCCCGCCCACAGCGGCAGACACCACGCAGACCTCACCGGGTTGAACGTTTTGGCTCTCCACTGCTTTCCACGCCGTTTGGGCGGCCACCGGTAACACCGCGGCCTGATCCCAGGTGATGCCCTCTGGCATGGCCATCACTGAGTCTTTGTCGACGACCACCTGGTCACACAGGACACCCTCACCGGTTCCGATGACGGCTTGCCCGATGACCAGGTGGTCGACGTTTTTGCCTAGGTCGGAGACGACCCCGGCGAACTCCCGGCCGATACCTGCGGGAAAGGACTGAATCGGAAGGCGGCCTCTTCGCATTTTGGTATCGGCCGGGTTGATCCCCACGGCAATGACGTCGACACAGACGTCGTTGTCACCTACGACAACGGGCACGTCCTTGTCGACAATCTGAATAACGTCTGCTGGTCCGTATTGTTCGTATTGAGCGATTCTCATGATGCGAACCTCCTTCTGCGAACTATGGTGCCGAAAACCGCTACACCGGATAAAAAGTTTTCCACAGCGTAGTTTTTTCTTTTTTCTTCTCGCAACCCTTCGCGCTCATTCCCCGAAAACTCGGGTTTTTTGGGCCCATATGGCTCTTCTCGGCACACCCCACATTGCGGTGTGCGTTGATGAAGAAAAAATACATTTTGATAACAGGCTCTTTATTTTTGGACGAATTCGATTTATAAAAAAGTCATGGTTCCAAAGGCGGAATCATTCCGCAGAACTGTTGGCAAAGAGCTCTTCGGGAGAAGGGCTGGGGCACGCCTGACCTTTTTTAGCCTGATCGCCACGGCCAGCTTTTCCTTCTCCACCGTCGCGTTCGCCTCGGGTTTCGCCCTCGACGATGACTCGGCAGTGATTGTGGGTTCAGACAGCGTCATTTACTCACTGGATCTCAGTACCGCGGTGGCAACGGCTGGCGCCACATTGAATGGAGATTCACCAACGGTAAGTTTCACCGCGCTTGAAGCGGACCCGACGAGCGATGCGGCGTACTTAGGCGCCCTCGGTGACGCGTCTCTGAGCTCGATTGACACCTCAGATGGCACCACCACCTTTATTGAGGACGACTATGGCTTCATGAGCGGAGCGGGGGTCGACGGCATCGTGCGCCTCGATGATGGGGTCACGTACCTTTCTCATATCCAGCCCATGGGTGCCGGGTATGCGATTTCACAAGTGGACCTGGCCACGGGCACGCTGAGCTCGACCCAACTCACGACTCTGAGCTCGACCAACACTCGGGTGACCGCACTCGCTCACGTCGGCGACACCATTTATGCCTTTGTTCCCGGTTCTACGGACACTCTCTTCAGCCTCGACCCGACCACCGGAGTGCTCACCGAAGAACGGGCAGCAAGTGGCGTGGTCACAGGCGGTGACATCGTCGCCGCTGATTCGACCGCCAATGGTGTGCTCTATTTGCTCGCATACGACGCAGGCACGAAAGTTTCGGCCCTCTATTCCCTTGACCCCGCAAGCGTTGGAAGCACCACCTCAGTCGCCCAAATCACCGGCCTTGCCGAGGGGAAGACGGCAGAAAACCCCGCCATTGCGACATTGCTCGATAGCGAACGGCCTGCTGACCCAGAACCTTCGCCGCCAAACGATTCCGGCTCGGATCGAGACGAGGAAGAGGTCGTGGAGCAAGCACCAGCGCCCCCACCACCGGTGTATCAGCCACCGACGAAGACTCTGCCGGAGGTGCAACCAGAACCTGATGACACCCCCACCGTGTCTGAACCAGAACCGGAAATCGTAGAAGAAGAACAGGTAGCATCCTCCCCGCAGGCGGCTGCGCCCGTGACACAGGCAGAGCCTGAGGGTATTGATGGCTCCACCTTGGCGCTGATAGCACTCGCGGCGCTGGGGTTGGTGTTGGTCACCGTGTTGCTCATTGCTCTGCGAGCCCGCACACTCAGGCGCTGACTATCCACGCCTGAGGCGAACAGACCTCAACGGCGTCAGCTGCGGTTGTAGCCTTCAGGGGAGATGGCATACGGCGCAGACGACACCGACCAGGAGACGAACCCTGCGCAAGACCCCATTGACCGGATTCTCTCTCGCGCTCCTGGAGAAGCTCGTGCCAATGTGATTCGCGATGCCGGTAGCGAGGAGCCCACACTCGGTGATCTGGATCTCGAAGAGCGCTACGCGCTTCGACGGGTTCAAGGGCTCTCTACCGAACTCGAAGACGTCACCGAGGTGGAATACCGCCAGCTACGACTCGAAAACGTCGTGCTGATTGGCGTCTACCCTCACGGCCAGGCGCTCGAGGCAGAAAACTCACTGCGTGAGCTGGCGCTGCTGTGTGAAACGGCGGGGGCCGCTGTGTTGGATGGTTTGTTGCAGCAGCGCGACCACCCGGATGCTTCCACCTACCTCGGCAAAGGAAAAGCCCACGAACTCGCCGACTTAGTCAAAGAACTCGGTGCTGACACGGTTGTCGCCGACACAGAGCTTGCTCCCAGCCAGCGGCGCGCGCTGGAAGACGTCGTCAAAGTGAAAGTGATTGACCGCACCGCCGTGATTTTGGACATTTTTAGCCAACACGCCAAGACCCGTGAGGGTAAAGCGCAGGTGGAGTTGGCTCAATTGCAATACCTGCTTCCGCGTTTGCGCGGGTGGGGTGAGTCGATGTCTCGTCAAGCCGGTGGTCAAGTCGGTGGCGCCGGGGCGGGTATGGGCTCGAGGGGTCCTGGTGAAACCAAGATTGAGCTCGACCGTCGGCGCATCAACAACCGTATGGCGCGTCTTCGTAAACAAATCGCTGGGTTCGGCCCCGCTCGACAGAGCAAACGGGCGAATCGTGAGCGCACCGGTATCGCCTCGGTGGCGATCGCTGGTTACACCAACGCCGGCAAGTCCTCGCTGATGAATCGGCTGACAGGTGCTGGGCTGTTGGTGGAAGACGCGCTCTTTGCCACGTTGGATGCGACGGTGCGTAAAGCCGCTACCCCCGACGGCAGGCCCTTCACCCTGGTCGACACGGTCGGGTTTGTGCGTAACTTGCCTCACCAACTGGTCGAGGCGTTTCGCTCCACCCTGGAAGAAGTCGGCGACGCCGACGTGATCGTTCACGTCGTCGACGGGTCACACCCCGACCCGGCCGGCCAGATTCACACGGTGCGCGAGGTTATTCGCGACGTCGGGGGAGATGGCATTCCCGAAATCGTCGTGTTCAACAAGTCCGACCTCATCGATTCAGAACGAGAGATGGAGTTGCGCGGTATGCAGCCCGGGTCCGTCTTTGTCTCGGCGAAAACCGGTGAGGGAATCGAAGTCTTGATGACCAGGATCGCCGAGGTGTTGCCTCGGCCGACTATTCATACCCATCTCCTTATTCCCTACGACCGGGGAGACCTAGTCGCCATGGTCCATGACCATGGTGACGTACTCGACACGAGCTACGACGAGCACGGCACGTCGATGGAGGTCATGTTGGATGAGAAGACACGTGCCGAGCTCGAAACCTATGTCACAAAGGCCTAATCTGAGCGTGTGACGAGCGAGGTCGAGGAATACTTCTCTCGTTTTTCTGACCCTCAGCGCACCGCGCTGACTGGCGCGTTCAACGATTTCCTGAGTCTGTTGCCGGGTGGCGAGGTGGTGATCACCTACGGATTACCGACCATTCGAGTGGCTGGCTCGCATTTAATCTCCGTGGGCGGCTTTGCCACTCACAATTCGATTTTTCCCGGGCCCGACGCCATCGCTCGAGTCGGTTCTGCCCTCTCGGGATACGCCCTGGGCAAAGGAACCGTTCAGTTTGGGCGGGATTCTGCGCTTCCCCGCAGTGTCGTGAAGAAGTTCGTCGTAGCCACCATCGCATCGCCCGGTACCCCAAGAAGGATGGCACCTTCCTCGAGGTCTACGACAACGGGTACCCCAAGCAACAGGGTAAGTATCGAAACGGCGATATGCACGGCAAGTGGAGCTGGTGGCGACGCGACGGTTCACTGATGCGCACAGGGTCGTTTCGTGAGGGTGAGAAGACGGGGGAGTGGGTCACCTACGGCAGAGATTCTCTGCCCATCTGAGCTACTCTCATAAGGCATCTCTCACCCCGCATTTCACTGGCGATGGCGGGGTCCTCGAAAGGAATCGTGATAGATCATGAGCCAGCCCACCATCAACCACTTCGTTGCTGGAGAAGAATTCTCAGGCGAATCTGACCGCTTCGCGGACGTCTTTGACCCCGCCCTCGGTGTCGCCACCAAGCAGGTGCGCCTCGCCACCACCAGTGACGTCGACACAGCCGTCGCGGCGGCGAAGGCGGCGTTCCCCGAATGGGCTGCCACGTCGATGACTAAGCGTGTGCAAATCGTGTTCAAATTCCGTGAGCTCTTAGAAGCAAAGAAGTCCGAGCTCGCGGCCATCATCACCGAAGAGCACGGCAAGGTGCTCTCCGATGCCTTGGGTGAAATCACTCGTGGCCAAGAAGTGGTGGAGTTTGCTTGTGGCCTTCCCCACCTGCTCAAAGGCCAGTTTTCTCTCAACGCCTCGACCGATGTCGACGTGTATTCGGTGAAGCAACCCTTGGGCGTGGTCGGCATCATCAGCCCCTTCAACTTTCCCGCGATGGTGCCAATGTGGTTCTTCCCCGTCGCCATCGCCGCGGGAAACACGGTGGTGCTCAAGCCCAGTGAGAAAGACCCCTCGGCGTCGATGTGGATTGCGAAGCTGTGGAAAGAAGCGGGTCTTCCCGATGGTGTCTTCAACGTCGTCCACGGCGACAAGGTCTCTGTCGATGCGTTGTTAGAACACCCCGACGTGCAGTCGATGTCGTTTGTGGGCTCCACCCCCATCGCCCGCTACGTTTACGAAACCGGCGCCAAGGCCGGTAAGCGTGTTCAGGCATTAGGTGGTGCGAAGAACCACATGCTGGTTCTGCCCGATGCGGACCTCGATCTCGTCGCTGACTCGGCTGTCAACGCTGGGTTTGGTTCGGCGGGAGAGCGCTGCATGGCCATTTCGGTCGTTGTCGCGGTCGACCCCATCGGCGATCAGCTGGTGGAGGCTGTCAAGCAGAAGATGTCTGCCATCAAGGTCGGCGATGGTCGTCGCAGCTGTGACATGGGCCCACTCGTGACCGAAGTACACCGCGACAAGGTTGCCTCTTACATCGACATCGCCACCCAAGATGGCGCCACTGTCGTTGTCGATGGCCGCGGCGTCAAGGCTGATGGTGACGAAAACGGCTTCTGGCTGGGACCGACCCTGATTGACCACGTGCCCACCACCTCGGCGGTCTACCGCGAGGAAATCTTCGGACCCGTGCTCTCTGTTGTGCGGGTGAAAACCTACGAAGAGGGCCTGGAGCTCATCAACAACGGCGCTTTCGGCAATGGCACCGCCATTTTCACCAACGATGGCGGCGCAGCCCGCAAGTTCGTGAACGACATTCAGGTGGGAATGGTGGGAGTGAACGTGCCGATTCCCGTGCCGATGGCGTATTACTCGTTTGGTGGCTGGAAGCACTCTCTCTTTGGGGACTCCCGCGCCCACGGTGAAGAAGGCTTCCGTTTTTTCACCCGCCAAAAAGTCGTGACCTCCCGCTGGCTCGACCCGAGCCACGGCGGGTTGAACCTCGGTTTCCCGCAGAACTAGTCGACGAGTCCGCGTGTGCTCCCCTCGGGGCACACGCCCTCGCCTATGCTGAAACACACTGCCGAAAACGAGGAGATGACGGGTGAGTGCTGAAGCCGCAGAGCGTTTAGCGACGTTTCGTTCACGCCGCGAGGAAGCAGCCCGAAGCCCGCAAGGGTTTCTCTCGTTAGTCAACACCCAGTGGGTCACCGAACCCTCCAGCGTGTGGGCGGCGAAGGGCACCTGGGCACCGCGCTCGGATGGTGGATCTGGCTTGGTAGTCACCGCGACCGCCGAAGACGGTGTGATTGTGGATGGCGCGCTGGTCGATGGTGAAGCCGTTGCCCGGGGGAAAGACGATGAGAACCCCTCGTCGATCGTGTTTTCGGAAACGTCAACGGGAACGGTGATTTCTGGGTCTGAAGGCTATGCCCTCCGGGTGTTTTACCAACACTCGGAGGACAACCAGAACTTTTCCCACGTCGACGGCTACCCCTACAACGCCGAGATGGTCTTTGTCGCAGGGTGGGAAGAGATTCCCGGAGGGTCGCTGGTCGGATTTGAACACCTCAAAGACGACGGTGAAGCGAGAGATGAGGTCGTCCCCGGCACCATCGTTCTCGAGCACGCTGGTGAGACATATCGCCTCAGTGCCTTCAAAGCGGGGAAAGCCCTGCAGCTGGTGTTCGCCGATGCCACCAGCGGTATCGACACCTACAGCGTGGGGCGGTTTCTCTTCTGTGCTCCCAACCCCGATGGCACCATCACGCTCGACTTCAACTACGCGGTGTTGCCCCCGTGTGCGTTTAGTTATCAGTACAACTGTCCGCTACCGCCGGCGAATAACCGGCTTCCCTTTGCGATTGAGGCGGGAGAGAAGCAGGTGATGGCAATAAACGGGCTTCTTCACCCCGAATAGCCCGACACTCCAGGCGCCTCGATAAATCACAGACTTGTGATTTATCGCGCCTTTCTGTCACACTTTAAGCACTAACTGCATACAGCCTCCCGCTTTTTCGTGGTCGATGGGGAAGTCGAACCAACGAAAAAGGAGGCGACGATGGCAACACCGATGACATCCGGTGTGCTTTTTGTGCACTCTGCGCCCAAAGCGCTCGCGCCCCACGTCGAGTGGGCGCTGGGCACTGCGCTGGGCAGCCCCATCACCTTGGAGTGGAGCGAACAGAGTGTCCTCCCCGGCACCCTGCGCGCTGAATACACCTGGCACGGACCGCTCGGCACCGGAGCCAAACTCACCAGTGCCCTGCGTGGCTGGGAACACTTGCGATTTGAAGCCACCGAAGACCCCGCTCCTGGAGTCGACGGCATGCGTTTTATGCACACTCCCGATTTGGGCGTGTTTTCGGCAGCGACCGACGCGGCGGGAAACCTGGTGGTGTCAGAAGAGCGGCTTCACTACGCACTGGAAATCGCCGAGGGCAACTTCGACGAGGTGCAGCGCGAGCTTCGCCTCGCCCTGGGTTCTGCCTGGGATGACGAGCTCGAGCCCTTCCGTCACGCGGGCGACCACGAACGCGTGGTCTGGCTGCACCGAGTGGGCTAGTTCGTAAGCCCCATCAGTTCACGCTTCGCCACCACGCGGCGTGTGGCCACAGCCCACACAGAAAGCGCAAGAGCGATACCGGAGAGCACTACTAGTGCAGTGAGTGATCCGATGATGCGCGAGGGGTCACCAGAGGAGACCACCGCGAGGAGCCCATCGGCAAACCACGCCAGAGGGGTCACTCCAGAGAGTGACTGGTAGAGGCTTGGCAGGAGCTCTTCGGGAATCACCACTCCCACCGTCACAATTTGGACGATCGCCAACACGATGGAGACGGCGGCGAACCCGCGGGGAAGCCACCACCACAGCAGCAGGTGAATCAATTGAATCGCGAGAACGCCCGCCGCGATCATCGCCACGGTTGAGCCAAGCAGTGACCAGGAGACACCCGCCAAGGCGTGAATGAGAATGGTGCCCACCACAGTCTGAATCGCCCCCACGGCGAGGACACTGCCCACAGTGGCACGGAAAATGCGGCCGTTAAAGCTTGTGCCACTGAGCGCCCTCGTCGAGGGCTGGGGCATCATCAGGAAGAACGCCAAGACCACAAACCACAGGCCTGCCGGGATAAACACGCTCGAGAGAGTAGGAGCAAGCCCCACGGTGCCGCTTCGATCCTGAGTTTCGAAGGCGACAGGACTGGCAAGAGTGTCGAGCGTGCTCTCACTCGGTTCACTAAAGGCCTGGTCGGAGATTTCTTGGGAGCCGTCATTGAGCCCATCGGCAAATTCGTTCATGCCATCGGCTAGTTCGTCGACGCCGTCTTTCAACTCACCCACACCATCGTCGAGTTCCACCACCCCATCGGCGAGGTCGGCCGTGCCACTGCGAATTTCATCGGAGCCCTCTTCTAAGTCGTAGCTCGCTTCGGCCAGGGCATCGGCGCCCTTGTCGACCGCCACAATGCCCTCGCGTACCCCGTCAATGGCGGTGTCGGTTTGGGTGGCGAGGGTAGTCCCGCTGGTACCGAGCGCCGTGAGCGTGGCAATAAGTGTTTGAAGAATCGTGCCCGGACTCGTGGGGTCGTTGGGATCGGTGGGGATACCCGCAAACGTGCCGGCGTCGTTAAGGCCCTTCAGTCCGGTCGCCACCTGACCTACGCCTCCGGCGTATTGGCTGATGCCATCGCTCAGTTGCGGCAGTGCTTTGGTCTCATCGTTGAACTCTTCCAAGCCATCGGCGAGATCGCGCACACCACCCAGGTATTCTTCGAGGCCATCGTCGAAGGTGACATAGCCTTCGGCGAGGTCTTTGGTGCCATCGCGCAGCTCGGCGGTGCCGTCTTTTAGGTCAGAAACTCCATCGGCTAGCTCAGCGGTGCCATCGGCCACTTCGGTGGCGGCGTTTGCTGCCTCGGAAAACGCATCGCCCAAATCAACGACGGCAGTAAACAGCCCCTTCGTGATTTCTTTGCCAAATTCGTCACTGATGGTCGCGGCAATGGTGGCGCCCACTTGGTCGGCGAGGACACCGGCGAGATACGAGTGGGTGGGATCGGTGCGAATGGTGAAGTTCGCTTGGGTGGGCGAGGGGTCACCCAGGGTTTGAACGGCTTCAGAGAACGTGTCGGGAATCTCTAACACCGCATACACCTCGCCAGAGGCGAGGAGCGCCTCCGCGGTCTCCGAGTCGGTCACTACCCAGTCGACGTTGATGTCAGAACCAGACACCAACTCGGTGACGAGGTGTTTCGAGGCAAAGAAGAACTCTTCTTCACCGTTGTCGTCGACCGTTTCGATGATTTTATCGTTGTTTACCAGCGCCTCCGGCACTCGCTCCAGTGCTGTA
>Ga0181560_10005538_pt1 | contig 11267 bp, 8 predicted proteins | sample 011ome_20_FD_133751 | JGI IMG/M metagenome (GOLD analysis project Ga0181560, IMG submission 133751) | Coastal salt marsh microbial communities from the Groves Creek Marsh, Skidaway Island, Georgia - 011509CT metaG (megahit assembly) | ecosystem: Environmental > Aquatic > Marine > Intertidal zone...
CTTCTGCAGCGTGTGCTCGCGGATTTTAAAGCCGATTTTTTCATTTCTCAAGTCAGCTTTTACCCGGAACCCCTTGTTTTGCAATGATTTCACTACTTTTTCACAATAATCGGCCTGTTTGTCAGTAATATTCAGAATTACCGCCTGTTCAGGTGCCAGCCAGCTGGGAAAGGCCCCCTCGTAATGTTCGATCAAAATGCCGATAAAACGCTCAAAGGAGCCAAAAATTGCCCGGTGTAACATCACTGGAGTTTCTTTGGTGTTATTTTCAGTCACAAACTCAGCACCCAATCTGCCAGGCATGGAAAAATCAACCTGAATCGTCCCGCACTGCATCTGACGGCCCATGCAATCCTTTAATGTAAATTCGATCTTCGGTCCGTAAAAAGCGCCCTCGCCTGGTTGCAGGTCCCAGGGCTGGCCGGTTTCGTTCAGGGCAATTTCCAGAGCCTTTTCTGCTTCATCCCAGATTTCATCTGATCCAACGCGCTTTTCTGGTCGTGTTGATAATTTCAACAGCACTTCCTCAAAGCCAAAATCGTTGTAAACCTTGTTTACCAGCTGAATAAACTCGGACACTTCAGTCTGGATATCTTCTTTTGCACAAAATATATGTGCATCATCCTGGGTGAAACTGCGCACGCGCATCAGACCATGCATGGCTCCGGAAGGCTCATAGCGATGGCAGGCCCCAAACTCGGCCAGACGTAATGGCAAGTCGCGGTAGCTTTTCAGGCCCTGATTAAATACCTGAATATGGCAAGGACAATTCATTGGCTTGATAGCATACATTCGATTGTCAGACTCGACGCTGAACATTTCGTCGGCAAACTTGTCTGCATGCCCGGATTTTTCCCACAATGAATAATCAACCAGTTGTGGCGTGTTGATTTCCTGGTAGCCATTGTCTTTCCAGATTTTCTGCATGTAATCCCGAATGATCTGGTAAACAGTCCAGCCCTTTGGATGCCAGAACACCATACCTGGTGCTTCTTCCTGAAAATGGAACAGCTCAAAGCGTTTGCCGAGTTTTCGGTGATCACGGCGTTCAGCTTCCTCGATCATATGCAGGTATTGTTTCAGGTCTTTCTTGTCATTCCAGGCAGTGCCGTAGATACGTTGCAGCATTTCATTACTGGAATCACCACGCCAGTATGCACCGGCCACAGACATTAACTTGAAAGACTTGATAGCGCCTGTAGCAGGAACGTGAGGCCCACGGCACAGATCGATAAATTCACCCTGTTTGTAAAAGGAAAGCTCCTCTTCTCCGGGTATGCTTTCCATGATTTCAACTTTGTACTTTTCACCCATGTCATTAAACAGGGCTTTTGCATCGGCTCTGCTCATCACCGAGCGCGCAACAGGAATATTTTCCCTGGTCAGGCGTTCCATTTCCTTCTCTATAGCCTGCAGGTCTTCTGGCGTAAAAGGTCTCTCATAGGCAAAGTCATAGAAAAACCCATTTTCTATCACTGGACCTATAGTGACCTGAGCCTCCGGAAACAGATTCTGCACGGCATTGGCCATCAGATGAGCACAGGAATGCCTTATGATCTCAAGACCTTCATCATCGCGCCCGGTAATGATGGATAATTCAGTGTCCGCCTGGATCATATAGGAAACATCTACCGCCTCGCCGTTTACTTTTCCGGCAAGCGCAGCCTTGGCCAGTCCAGGGCCGATTGATTCTGCAACCTGAAGGACTGTTACCGGGCTATCAAATGTTTTCTGACTGCCGTCAGGCAGAGTGATGGCTACCATCTGTTACTCAATTTAATTCAAAAAATTATGTCTGTGTGCATTACAAGGGTCTGACTGAAAAGGGGTTGCCAATATCCTGTTTCAACTTCTTTCAGGGGATTGGTAGGCACGACCAGATTCGAACTGGTGACCTCTACCATGTCAAGGTAGCGCTCTAACCAACTGAGCTACGCGCCTATTGCGATCAGTTTACCCTTTGCGGTCTGGACCAGCTCGGGAAAAAATTACCTTTTCCAAGAGCTGTCCGAATGTCATTTCCCAAGTCTTTCCCGGCCTTCCAGTCATTAATTTAAACCGGTAATTACTGGGCATTCAGCCCTGCTTCGGGAAAGATGGGCGATTATAGTGACAAGGCTTATAAACTACAAGGATTACAGAGATATACGAGACTTAATTAAGACTAGGAATTCAGCACAAATTGCTCATTAACTTTGCCCAACTGATCGCGTATCTGGGCTGCCTGTTCAAACTCGAGGTTTCTTGCATGCTCATACATGAGTTCCTGCAACCTGGCCACTTCCTTTTCCAGTTCTGCACTACTCATGGATGCCAGTTTGAACTCGTAATCGCCGCCCTTTTCAGACACGTTAGCCAGATCCTTGTAGGACTTTTTGGACACTCCCGGCGCGTGTGAGGCCCCTTCCATGATGTCGGCTACTGCTTTTTGAATTCCTTGCGGAGTAATGTTATTGGCTTTATTAAATTCAACCTGTACTTTGCGGCGTGCTTCCGTGGTATCAATAGCCCTCTGCATCGAGCCAGTTACCCGGTCTGCATAAAGAATCGCTTTACCGTGAAGGTTCCTCGCAGCACGGCCAACAGTCTGGATCAGCGAGCGTTCAGACCTCAGAAAGCCCTCCTTGTCTGCATCCAGCACGGCAACCAGAGAAACTTCCGGGATATCGAGCCCTTCCCTGAGCAGGTTAATACCCACCAGGACATCAAATACGCCAAGGCGTAGGTCCCGAATAATTTCTACACGCTCTACAGTATCAATGTCCGAATGTAGATACCTCACCCTGACATTATTCTCAGCAAGGTAATCAGTGAGATCTTCAGCCATACGCTTGGTCAACACAGTGACCAGCACCCGCTCTTCTTTTTCAACACGAATTTTGATTTCCGACAACAGGTCGTCCACCTGATGCAGCGCCGGTCTTACTTCCAGTGCCGGGTCAAGTAATCCGGTGGGACGTACTACCTGTCTTACCAATTGACCCTGTTTCTCTTCTTCGTAGGGTCCCGGCGTTGCTGAAACAAAAATCAGTTGAGGCACCAGGGCCTCCCATTCCTCAAAACGCAGGGGGCGGTTATCCAGTGCCGAGGGTAAACGAAAACCATAATTAACCAGATTTTCCTTACGTGAACGGTCGCCTTTATACATAGCACCAATTTGTGGAATAGCCACATGAGACTCATCGACTACAACAAAGCCATCCTCCGGCAGGTAATCAAACAGGGTTGGTGGCGGCTGCCCCTCCAGTCTGCCCGACAGATAACGTGAATAATTTTCAATACCTGTGCAGTAACCAATCTCCCTAATCATTTCCAGATCAAACTGGGTGCGCTGACCAAGTCGCTGGGCTTCTACCAGACGGTTGTTTTTCTCCAGATAAGCCAACCTTTCCTGCAACTCCAGCTTGATTTCCTCGACAGCATTCTGCAGTCGATCACGGGAGGTGACATAGTGGGATTTCGGAAATACGTTCAGACGCGGGACACGTTGCAGAACCTCCCCGGTCAGAGGGTCAAACCATGCAAGACTTTCAATTTCTTCATCAAACATTTCAATCCGAATGGCGTTGGTTTCGGATTCAGCCGGGTAAATATCGATCACATCACCGCGCACTCTGTACGAAGAGCGATGTAACTCCATATCATTACGACTGTATTGCAACTCGGCAAGACGACGCAAAAGGACTCGTTGATCCAGTTTGCCACCGACATTCAGGTGCAACACCATATCCAGATATTGGGTCGGGTCCCCCAAACCATAAATGGCAGATACCGTTGCCACAACAATGACATCACGACGTTCCAGCAATGCTTTGGTGGCGGACAGTCGCATTTGCTCAATATGCGCATTGACGGAAGAATCTTTCTCAATATAGGTATCCGAAGCCGGGACATAGGCTTCAGGCTGATAGTAATCGTAATAGGAAACGAAATACTCAACAGCATTATCAGGAAAGAATTCCTTGTATTCACCATATAGCTGGGCTGCCAGGGTCTTGTTGGGCGCCATAATAAGCGTAGGTCTTTGCGATTCAGCGATGACATTGGCAATGGTGAAAGTCTTGCCGGAACCTGTGACGCCAAGCAGAGTTTGGGCCGCCAGCCCGTCATCAAGGCCTTCCAGCAGGGCCGCAATAGCTTCTGGTTGATCGCCAGCAGCCTTGAACTTGGCCTGCAAGTGAAATTTCTTATCCATAGAGGGAGGTTTAATCGTTGTGGAAATCGGCAGTGAACCCGCTATTGTATGGTTAAAGCAGTGAGCAGGTAAAACGTCTTTTTAGTATCAACTGAAAATTTATCGGGCTTGAGTATTGACCGTCAGGGCATTAGTAATTAGTATTCGCCTTCTCGAAAAATCCGCGTTACTGCCCAATAGCTCAATGGTAGAGTAGGTGACTGTTAATCACTTGGTTGTTGGTTCGAGTCCAACTTGGGCAGCCATTTTCGACACTCCCTTTTATTTTAGCCATATCCTCGATATTGGCAGACGATATAAGGTGATGTAAGTAGATATAAGTAAATCTCGCTAGATAAAGCAAGGTATATCAGGATACATAAAGGGTTTGCCAGCAGAGGTCAACCCTCAATTCAGCACTACATTCTTCATATATTTTCTTTCGACTGTTTTTCTCCCGCTTTTTATTCTCTTTTAATTGTCTTTTTATTTTTTTTCTAACCACTTTCCATTATCTTTTTATTCTCTTCCCGCTTCTTTTTAGTCTGACGCTCTCTTCTTTTTCCAATTTTCCGTTATTTTTTTATCATTTCAGCTTCAATATTTTTGTTACTTCCACCTGTTTATTCTCGTTTCCTACAAATCATGCGATTCAGATGCGCGTACCTTCATTGTCAGCAACAAAAGCGGTAACCATGCAGTCATTACCAGGACCAGACCCAAGCCGGGATATCGATGACACATCCAGGCCAAGGGCAGTAACCAGAAAATATTAATGGAAGAAACCAGCATTACTACCCGCAGATGACTGTTTAAACGGCGCGCAGCAATCTGGTATGCATGATTACGATGAGCGAAATACCAGGTTTCTCCGTCAGACATTCTTTTTACCAGCGTATATGTCGCATCCACGATAAACACACCGGCCAGAATGCACCATACCCAAATATTGGTAAAACCCGAAGTCGTGCTGATTAAAGCGGCTACGCCCAATATGAAACCAAGGAAATTACTACCGCAATCACCCATAAATAGTCGTGCTGGCGGGAAATTGACCAGCAGGAAACCTGATAGACAGGCAACCAGAAGCAGTAACAGGCTTCTCAGCCCCTCACTATCATCAGAAAAGGTAAGCCAGATAATCGATAACAAAATAAACAGCGTTTCCATGGCAGCGATACCATCCAGTCCATCCATAAAATTAAACAGATTGATAAACCAGAGCATACCGACAAAAATTAACAGGTAGCCAATCAAACCCAAGTCCAGACCAATTCCAAAGAAAGGCAACACAGGACTGCCGAAGATTGCCAGAACGCCCAGTACAGCGATTGCCTGGGTCGATATTCTGGCACCAATTCCCAACTGGAAAATATCGTCCATAAGCCCTAAAACGGTGATTGAAAAACCAAGGAACAAGACCAGAGAATAGTTATAGCCCGGATCCTGCACTCTGAATACAAAGAGTGCCGCAATACAAAACACTGTTACAAATGCCATGCCACCAGCGGTTGGTGTAGGAGTCTCATGTGAACTCCTGTCATTGGGAATATCCAGCCAATGACGCCCCTTCGACAGCCAGATAATCAGGCAGCAAGCCAGAAACGAAAAAACAAAAGTTGCCGGTAACAGCAAGATATTATTCATACATTAAAATGATTCGCTGGCTCGAAATTATCTGACGCTAATAATTACAGTGATAGAAATTGATACGGACTCTTTAAAATACTCAGAGCCATTTAGTTAACAATACAGATTGTTACACAAAAAAAGGCGCCCATGGGCGCCTTTTTTTAATCCATGAATTTGGCTATTCAAAACTGATACGGGCTTCATTATTTCGTAGCGTTACTTCACCTACACCGTTGACCAGCATCAACTCTTCAAGACTGGCGAATTCACCATATTCATCACGAAAATTAACAATTGCTTGCGCCCTGCTCATGCCCACACCATCCAGCATTCTGGCTATTGTGGGGGCATCAGCATGATTTATATTTACCTGCTCTACTTCCACACTAATAGCATTCAAGGAATCGCCGTCAAAATCCTGGGCTGTACTGGCCCAGGATAATGTCAGCAACAAACTGAATAAAAAGGATTTTGGTATAACGGACAACTGACTGACTGTAAAAAATTTCATGTTATTGCCTCCTTGGCATTGGAGAGAAACCTCCCCTCCTTTGTGATTCCATTCATTGCGTTGATTGGATTGATTCTATTTGCTCAATTTTTTAATGAACTGAACTATGTAAATAGATATTTCTTCCAATCGTGATGCAGCTAATCGCTGCTGAAATCACTGTAGCAGAGAAATCAGTTTTTGCCGTGGATTTCATCCATAATCATACGCAGTTTTGCTGTTGGATCATCAGCCTGTGTTACTGGCCTGCCAATCACCAGGTAATTACTGCCGCTGTTTATTGCCTGAGCCGGTGTCATCACCCGTTTCTGGTCATCCATACTATCTCCAGCAGGGCGAATACCGGGTGTCACCAGAAGAAAATCATCTGCCAGTTCACGGCGTAAAACAGGGGTTTCCCGTGCCGAACAAACAACACCGTCCAACTCGCAATCACTACTCAGTTTAGCCAAGGTGCTTACCTGTTGATCAGGCGTAACGGTAATGCTAATTTCGCGTAGATCCTCAGCTCCCATACTGGTTAATACAGTTACCGCTATAAGCAATGTGTCGCCATTTTTTGGCAGTGCCTTACGAGCTGCTTCCAGCATTGCTCTGCCGCCACTGGCATGGACATTAACCATCCAGACACCAAGATCTGCGGCAGCGGAAACTGCCCCTGCTACAGTATTGGGAATATCGTGATACTTGAGATCAAGAAATACATCGAATTGCTGTTTCTGCAGCTCTTTTACTAATTGCGGACCTGCACGTGTAAATAATTCCTTGCCAACTTTGACCCGGCATAGAGAAGGATCGAGTTTTTCAACCAGGGTCAAAGCAGTTGACGCATCTGGAAAGTCCAGGGCAACTATGACGGGTCTATCAATAAGCATTTTTTTCCTCACTTTGCTGAATCGCAGCACTATTCTCCCAGAATACCCATTACGTGTTTTACGCTTCCCCAGCGTGAACAGCTGGGACACTGCCAATGCAAACTCTTTAATTCAAAACCACAGTTCACACACTGGTATTGGGCTTTACTATCTATGTATTCTGTAAGGACCTTTTTATACAAGACTATCGCATCACTATTTTTTTCGTCCTGGCCCTCATTCTCACCATTACTCTCGTCTTCACGCAAACTCAATGTTTGCAATAAAAGCCTCAATGAAGGCTTGCCTGCCAATTGTCTAAGCAGAAAATCCCTGGCCTGCTGATCCCCATTTTCTTTTTGCAGATATTCTGCAAGACCTAAAAGCACCGACGTGTTTTTTTCTTCGGCAATACATGTATCAATAAATTTCTGAAGGTTCTTTTCTTTACCGTCATTTTTATAGCAGTCCAGCAAGGGATAAAACACCTCGGCCATAAATGCAGAGTCCTGCTTTTTTATGCGCAAATAGCTTTTTATTGCTTCACGGTAATTTCCACAACTGTTTTCAAGTTGACCACGCAAAATACTTACTCTGACATTATTTTTATCCATGCCTGCGGCCAACTGTAAAAACTCTCTTGCCCTGGACATATGCTCATTACTTAATTCAGCTTCTGCCAGTTCGCAATAAAAATGGGACGCAAGTTTCTGGTAATAATCACGCTTTGCAGGTGAACATAGCCGAATCAGTTCTATGAGAACATTAACGCCTTCCTGCCAGTCTTTCTCCAGTTGATAAACATTGGCGGAATGAACAAGCGCATCAATTTTGATGGTTCCTTTTTCTCGCCTCAATTCCTCCAGAAGGTGCTCAGCACGATCAAGCAGGCCAGCGGCAATATAACTTTGGACAAGGTTAATTTTAATCTCATTTAACTCAGCCTTGGTAAAACCATTTTGCCCAAGCAGATCCTGATAGACAGAAATGGATCTATCCACTTTACCCCTGCGACGTAATAGTGTTCCTAATGCCATGTGGGTTTGCAGAGTACTGGAATTAACTTCCAGAGCGTCGATGAAAAGGTCGATTGCATCGTCCGGTTCATCATTGAGGAGATAATTAAGACCAATAAAATAGTCTTTTGCAGGTAGATTTCTAAATGGCCGGGATACATTTGACTTGCCGCCAAGCCATGGACGTCTTCCGAGTATCCAACCTAGAGCAATTGCTCCGAGTAATAGAAAATATAGAAAAAAATCAGACAAGTTGGATCCTTCACTCAAAAGTTAGTTAGCTTTTTCTATTTGACTGATTAACAGAATGCGACGACTCAAGTCGTAATTTTTCCAATTGGGATTTTAACTGACGGATCTGAACCTTGTATTTAAGTTGCCTGAAAATACCCACCCCCAGAACAAGACCGGTCAAGCCTCCCAGAATAAATACGGCGATAATTATGACGCCAATACTTAAAGCTGGCAGCTCAGTACCAACCCACAAACTTATTTCCGTGGTGTTGTTGACAGCAAAAAGAAATGCCAGCAATACAGTACCAACAAACACAAAGAAAGTTATAAATCTAAAAAAGCCTTTCACGATTTGAACTTATTGCCTATATAAAAAAAACGGCAGCTTCCGTTAACAAAAGCTGCCGTTTTAACAAGTCATCCAGATTTATTCCGGAATCTGTGTCTGTTCCTGCATACTAATGTTAACCCGGTCCCTTAATTCCTTTCCTGGTTTGAAATGAGGGACATATTTGCCACTCAGTTCAACCGGTTCACCGGTTTTAGGGTTTCTGCCAACACGTGGGGCGCGATAATGCAGGGAAAAACTTCCAAATCCCCTTATTTCTATACGCCCACCTTCTGCCAAAACTTCAGACATGTAAGAAATAATTGCCTTTACAGCCAGTTCAACGTCTTTTGCAGACAGCTGAGTTTGCTTGGAGACAATCTGGTCTATCAGTTCTGATTTTGTCATGGCTCATCCTTCACTAATGTTAACAGACAGGTTGCACTTAGGCATGCCGGTCACAAGCTGAATTATTCCTTCTCCAGCTGAGACTTGAGCAAATCACCTACCGTAGTTGGGGCAGCTGATGTTGTACTCTGCTTCTTGTGTTCTTCGACAGCACCTTTTTCTTCAGCAATTTCTCTTGCCTTGATTGAGAGGCTAATGACGCGATTTTTACGATCAACACTAATTACCAGCAACTCAACTTCGTCACCAACTGCAATCGCATTACGCGCATCTTCAACTCTTTCGCGGCTGATTTCTGAAGCTTTCAGTACACCTTCCGCACCATCAGAAAGCGTGATAATTGCTTCTTTGGCATCAACTTCCTTAACGGTACCCTTAACCCGAGTACCTTTCTCATTTTGACCGGCAAAATTGGCAAAAGGATCGTCAGAAAGCTGCTTGATACCCAGCGATATTCTTTCGCGTTCAGGATCAACAGAAAGAATCACCGTATCCAGCTTGTCGCCTTTCGTATATTCACGAACTGCCTGCTCGCCTGGCTCTTCCCAGCTAATGTCAGACAGATGGACAAGTCCATCGATTTCACCTTCCAGGCCAATGAAAATACCAAAATCAGTTATAGATTTGATATTGCCTGAAATCTTGTCGCCTTTCTTGAACTTGTCAGCGAAACCATCCCATGGATTCTGCTGGCACTGTTTAAGACCCAGAGAAATACGACGACGTTCCTGGTCAATATCCAGAATCATCACTTCAACTTCATCACCCAGCTGTACCAGCTTGGACGGATGAATATTTTTATTGGTCCAATCCATTTCGCTTACATGAATCAGGCCTTCTACACCTTCTTCCAGCTCAGCAAAACAACCGTAATCGGTAAGATTGGTTACTACAGCCTTAACCCTGGTGTTTTCCGGGTAACGGTTCTTGATTTCTACCCATGGATCTTCACCCAGCTGTTTCAGGCCGAGGGAAACACGGTTTCTCTCGCGGTCAAATTTGAGAATCTTGACATCAATTTCTTCACCCACGTTGACAATTTCACTAGGATGCTTGATGCGCTTCCAGGACATATCTGTAATATGCAGCAGTCCATCAACGCCACCCAGATCAACGAAGGCACCGTAATCGGTAAGGTTTTTAACCACACCTTTAACTGACTGTCCTTCTTCAAGATTTTCCAGCAGTTCATCGCGCTCTGCCGTATTAACTGATTCCAGTACTGCACGTCTGGAAACAACAACATTATTGCGTTTCTGGTCCAGTTTGATCAGTTTGAATTCGAGGTCCTTATTCATCAAATGATCCACTTCACGTACCGGACGTACGTCTACCAGTGAACCAGGCAAGAAAGCACGGATAGTGTTCACATCAACAGTGAACCCGCCTTTAACCTTGCCATTAATGACGCCAATTACAGGCTCGTCTTTTTCAAATGCCTCTTCAAGTACCATCCAGGTTTCAGCCCGTTTGGCTTTTTCACGAGATAACTTGGTAGCACCGAAACCGTCTTCCACAGCATCAAGGGCTACTTTTACTTCGTCGCCCACCTGCAGAGTGAATTCACCATTGTCGTCAATGAATTCCTTACGCTCTATTACGCCTTCGGATTTAAGGCCTGCATTGACGGTAATCCATTCAGAATCTATGTCAATAATGGTCCCGGTAATGATTGAACCGGGTTTCATGTCTATGTCTTTTAAACTCTGTTCAAAGAGTTCTGCAAAGCTTTCGCTCATAATTGCTTCCTGATTATTTGCAGAAGCCAGATGAATGTTGCTTTATAACCAACCTGTCATCATGTCTCTGTAATACCGTAGTCCAGCCGATACGGGTCAATTAATAATATTCACCATACTTCAGCCTGGCTGGTGCATGAAGCGGGTGGTTTACTCTTGCGGGTTATTTACCTGGCGTTACTGAGCCATCAACTTTAATTAGGACTTTTTCAAGCACCTGATCAATAGTCAGTGACGTAGTATCAATCACGACAGCATCATCTGCTGGCCTGAGGGGTGAAACCTGCCTGTTGGCATCACGTTCATCTCGGCTGGCTATATCCTGCAAAAGGTCGCGCAGATTAACACCAACCCCCTTATTTATCAACTGC
>Ga0181560_10005542_pt1 | contig 11262 bp, 16 predicted proteins | sample 011ome_20_FD_133751 | JGI IMG/M metagenome (GOLD analysis project Ga0181560, IMG submission 133751) | Coastal salt marsh microbial communities from the Groves Creek Marsh, Skidaway Island, Georgia - 011509CT metaG (megahit assembly) | ecosystem: Environmental > Aquatic > Marine > Intertidal...
ATAAGAAAAACAAAAAACAGGTATATTCACAAAAACATATACGAAACATGCTTAAACAAAAGGAGGCATCTTTAGCAAAGAAGAACGATGGCCCCATACACTCCCCCAACAACTCACTACTCTCAAATTGACGTCTCCGAGTATGACGAGGATCAGGTGTTCGCTTTCGTCGGGAAGACAGGTAAGAGATTCTACTGGCTCACTAAGAAGCTGGGACTTGATTACCTCTGGTATGACAAAGAACGTAAAGTCATTGAGATATGGGGTCCGTATTACACACATCTCAACCAACAATCGGCGCATGTAATTCGATGTGAGCTCGATTATTTTATCAAACCTAAGTTAGAAGAGAAAATCATTGAAAATCAAGATGAGCATGTTCAAGCGACCGTCGCAGCGTGTTAGATGTCCTCCTCCTATTCGTGGGGACAAACCTAAAGAAGGGACATATTTGTATGATATAATCACTAATAAACCTATTAAAGTATTCAAGTTTGTGAAGCAGCCGGTGTATATGCAAGAATCGTATTTGAAGGCGTTAAAGGTTCATTATCAAAAATTGGGTATTCCTTATACAGAACCCATATTTCCTGAACTAACACCCATATCTGTACCCAAACAAATGAACGAACCCGAATTGGAATTTGGTGATCGTATTCAAGTTGTTCTACGTGTTCTTAAGAATGGTACTGTGCGTGTCAAAGTGAATGGAGCTATCGCGACTATGTATGAAAAATACTATCACAAAGGAACTCAAGCTCCTTTCAAGGTTGTACTCCAAGCTTACAAGGCACATGGGTTTAGTAAGGAGTTCTTGGAAAAAATTAAAAAATCTAACGATAAAAAGATAGAATTTACTAAAAAAGTTCCCGGAATCTTAACGAAGATATTTGATAAGGAACCTACAAAGAAGGCCAAAAAGAAAAAGGAAGAAAAGAAGATTGAAGATGCAGTCATTACAGATGAAATACCCGAAGAAGAGCTCGAAGAAGATCATGTTCCAGTGGAAGAGGGTGAACTTGATGTTGAACCAGATGAAGAAGATGTGGTAGATGATGAAGAGTATATATCTGATCCTGAAACCTAAGTAGAAAAATACAATTGTAATAAACATCTTGAAATGTTTGTAACCAACGTTGTCCTCGCCAACCAAATTCTCGATCGTGGCTTCTTTCATACTCTGAAGGACGCGACATATCACGCCAAAGAACAGACAAAGGAGAAAATCTGGAAACTCCCTAACAACTCAGTCTACTTCGGAGACATTGAAGTGAGAGTCTACGATACCGACGACTACAAAAATGAATATTTTCTTTCTTTCATTGATTCCCAGTGAGATTGCAGAGATGTCGTGTGATCAACATGTTGTCAAGATTCAATTGGAAATATGTCAAATGTTATACACAGCGTGGTACTTCTCCAACGAGGAAGAATATCTACAAGAAAATGCACCCTTTACGAAGGATGGAAAACGACGAGGGTATCGTCCCGCACACCGAAAACATCCCATGACGATGTGGGTTGGTTCAAGTATTGAAAACTATATGTACGCGTGTAAGATTGGGATGGCTCTAACTTTTGAATACACGCGTAGATATGGCAAAGTGCACACTTGTGCAGAACATTTGGTATGGTTGATGCATCATCATCCATCTCACTTTGAAGAACACAGAAGTGAAACAGCATACTACTCGGTGGAGGGTATTCCCGAGTGTATGCCCGAACAGTACAGAAGTTCTAGTATCACAGATGCCTATCAGATGTATTATATGATGGAAAAAATGTCTTTTGCTCGATATAAAATCCCAGTGGATACTAAATGATTGTAGCGACAAGCTTTTTTAATCATCCAAGCATCAAAGGTGTTGTAGAGTTTGAAGAGAGAGGGAGTAAAGTTTTAATCAAAGGAATGCTCAAATCAACAAAATATAAGAATAGTACTCACGGATTCCACATCCATGAAGCTGGTGATCTTAGTGACAATTGTATGGGTGCGTGTGGTCATTTCAACCCATACGGTAAGAAACATGGTGGACCGGGGTCGAAGGAGAGACATGTTGGAGACCTTGGAAACATTAGATTTGATTCAAAGGGTGTTGCCAAGTTTGTCATGGAAGACAACCTCGTAAAGTTACGAGGAACAAAAGCAAATGTCATTGGTCGATCTCTCGTCATTCACGAAGATCCCGATGACCTTGGGATGGGTGGTCATTCGGATAGTTTAAAAACTGGACACGCGGGAAAGCGGGTCACGTGTGCAGTTATTGGGTATTCTAAGCGGATGTGTGGGTAAAAACGAATACAGCTTCCGGTCTTTCTACTGGTTCACCATATCCCATTTCTTCAAGAAGGGTTCTCACCTTCTTCGAGTCTTCGACGTGTGGAAGAAGTTCAATCATGATCACCGGTTTGTGTTTTTCGATGGTTTCTTTGGCACCTTCAAGAACACGAAGTTCGTGTCCTTCAACATCGATCTTTACAACCGAGGGTGTACCATTATACACATCATCTAGGCGTGCACATTGAACTGTCATACTTGTACCTTGCATATCACCCTCGTGGTGAAAACTCGTACCTCCATAGTTGATGAAAGTGTTTGAAACCCTTTCGCGTGGTGGAAGAAAAATCTGTTTGACTTCTTCTTTGTCTGAAAGGGCACAAGGATACACTGAAACTTTGTGTTTGAGGTTATTACTTTGACAATTCTTGCTCACGATTTGGTTGTACACTGGTTCAAAACTGTGAACAGGTCCGTAATCAGAAAACATTAGAGTATTGTACCCAATGTTTGCACCAATGTCTATGATATCAGTATCAGGTTTATAATGTTTCTGTACATCTGTACGCATCCATCCATCCCATTCGTAGCCTCGAGCTATAAGTGGTCCGATATACTCATCATCTTTAATCACAAAGACGTTGTATTTACCATTATTGACACCAACGAGTTCAATCTCCATTGTTGTTATCACTCTATAAAACTTTAACTACTATAAGTAAGATGTGTCCTCATGGCATTGACATAGTTCAGTGCAAAGTGTGCAATGGTCATTTGATTTGTGTCCATGGGAACATAAAGGATATGTGTGAAGATTGTATCTATTCTGAAATTTGTGAACATAACAGGAAAAAACAACGATGCACTTTATGCCGAAAAAGTGGTTTAAAACAATGCCACGTGTATTACACAATATGTTCAGCATTGGAAAAAGTTTTGCCGCTCCCAATGTCAAAGTTGATACCAAAGAACGAAAGGTGGAATATCATCCAAGGACGTATAGCCAGTTTATCAAGGGTCTAAAAAACAAAGAACTCCCTGCCGTTATCATAAAACCGAGTGAGAATGTCGCCCAGTTTCAAGAGGAGAATGGTGACTATGGAGATGTCCGTATTGTTCAAACCGAACAGTTGTGGCAGACCCTAATGGAGAGTGACGCCGAGGTTCTTGTTGATACCTCTGGACCTCCAATGTCCCTAGCTGAAACAGGAATTATGTTAATCTTGGGTATCTACCTCTTCTCTGTACTTCGAGCTCTGTTTGGTGCTCGCAATGGTGGAGGTATGGGAATGCCTAACCCCTTCGGAAAGTCCACTGAGTTTACTATGGACCAAGATGTTGAGACCCGATTCACAGATGTCGAGGGTATTGACTCTGCCAAGGAGGAGCTCGAGGAAATTGTTGATTTCCTCAAGAAACCTGAACGCTACTTTGGAAGTGGTGCTAAGATTCCCCGTGGTGCCCTCCTTGCTGGTGCCCCAGGTACGGGTAAGACCCTCCTTGCTCGAGCCATCGCTGGTGAATCCAATGTCCCCTTCATTCAGTGTTCTGCTGCAAACTTCGTCGAGATGTTCGTAGGTGTTGGAGCGAAGCGCGTACGCGAACTTTTCCAACAGGCACGAGAGAATCAACCGTGTATCGTCTTCATCGACGAGATTGATGCTGTCGGTAAACAGCGTTCGGGTGGTGGTATGCCTGCCAATGATGAGCGTGAGCAGACCATCAACCAGCTCTTGACCGAGATGGACGGTTTCGACAATGAGACTGGTATCGTAGTCATCGCTGCTACGAACCGCATTGATATCCTAGATGACGCCCTTTTGAGACCGGGTCGTTTCGATCGTAAGATTCAGGTTAGTCTTCCCAGTGTAGGGGGTCGTAAGAAGATCTTGGGTGTTCACGCGAGGGACAAGAACTTAGATGAGACTGTTGACCTCGCGACAATCGCGAAGCAGACAACGGGTTTCTCGGGTGCTGACCTCGCCAACCTTCTCAACGAGTGTGCCATTCGTGCGGTAAGGGATGCTGGTGGAACCATCAACAATGAAATCGTCGAGGATGTGTATCAGCGCCTCGTCGTGGGTGCTAAGGGTGACGTGAAGTTTTCGATGCGTAAAAAGGAACTTGTCGCATACCACGAGGCTGGGCATGCTATCATGGGCGTTCTCGTCCCCGACTACGATGTGGTGCGCAAAGTTTCCATCATTCCTCGAGGTGCTGCGGGTGGTATCACTTTCTTCCAACCCAATGAAGAGAATGCGGACTCTGCGATGTATACGAAGGAGTATCTCCTCTCCCAAATCAAGGTGGCTCTCGGGGGTCGTGCAGCTGAGGAGATTATCTACGGTAAGGACAAGATCACCACGGGTGCGTCTTCGGACTATGCCCTCGTGTACCAGATTGCTCGTGAGATGGTGACCACCTATGGATTTGGTCAGAACTTCTTCGACTATCGCAATATGTCCGAGGAGGCTTCGGCTCTCGTGGATAATGAGATTGACCTCATCGTCGGGGACTGCTACGATGAGACTGTTGCTACGTTGAAAAATAATATGCCCCATTTGGAGCGACTCAAGGAAAAACTCATCGAGGAGGAAATCGTCGATGGGGAATGGGTCTATGAGTTGTTTGGGCAACCGTTCCGTGACGAATTTGACCCATCAATTAGTTTTGATTAACAAAAAAAAACTCAGGTTATAATAGATATGGAACTCGAACGATTATATCGTGAAAATCCAAATTTGAGAAATATGGTTTCTCGGAAGGGTATGAGTTCAAATATGCTTCAGCGTATTCTTGGGGTTACTTCGAGAAGTCGTAATAAAAATATACTTCGTGCACAATTCATAAAAAATTACAACCCTAATAATCCAGGTATTCTGAATCAGGTTCTCAGGAATAGGGAGCAGATGCTTCAGGATAGAGCTGCCCGTACTACGAACAAACCTATCGCCACGAGAACACGGAGTCGGAGACCTATCAAAACCAAGAAGCCTCTACCTACTATGAGAAACCGTGTACAATCTGTACGCAAAATTAGTAAAAATTCTACATTAGCTCAGAAACGAGAAATCCCCCCACCAATGCAGAGAGAGCCACGTGAAGGTGCTGGTTTTAGTGAAAAGACGGTTATGGGGTATGGTGAATTATATGAATTTTTTCAGCTTATGAAGGAATATCAGGAAAAGCGTGGTAAGGTTACCAAACTTAACGCATCACCTATGCCGATTTTGAAGGTGATGTATGAGTACAAAGCGCGAATGTGTGCTTTGACACGGTATCCTTACAACGGTGATAATAAGTTAATTCGTGATGTAGTTGATAATGTTCGTTCTTTATGTTCGGATGAAGGAGGAAACTATACAACTTACCCTATTCTCAATCAACCCAACACTAACAAAACGAACGAATTGATGAAGATGTGTTTGAGATCCGAATTTGAGAAACTGTTGGGTAGTGTACGAAATAACACTGGTCGGTCAAACACGAATGTCTTGCTTAAAATAACTGCGATTTATGACAGATTCTTGAGACTTCTCAAGGATGTTGATGCTGAAGTGGCTTTACGTTTATATGTAAAAGATCAAAGTTCTCAAAATTTAAACACGTATATCAAGTCTCTTTCACCTAATATACAAAAGTCCTTGACAGAAAATGTTCCGAATGAGTATAGGTCTCTAATTAACAAAATAAACAAAAGGGTTCGAAACAAAAAACATAATCCAATTCCAGTCGCTGTGGCTCATGGACCCGCAAACCATAACACACTTTCCGTATCTTCGATGAAAAAGATACTTCGAAATCCAGACGTCGTCAAGAACTTCACTGAAGGGTCTTTGTTTCTCAAATATCTGAACGAACATATACCTGGTGGTGGAACGGGTGGTTGTAAAATGAGGGGAGATGTTGATGGATGTCTATTGCGTCGCCGTGTTGTTTTTGGTCAGCCATACCCTACATCTAGTTCAGGTGTAAAAGCTATCCAAACCGCACTTTCTGCTATCAATCATGGTCGCATGCACAGACTCAAAACATTCTCTCCAAATGGTAATCGTTTTAATCGTGTCGGTGAACCGAGGAAGAACTTTACGAACTTTGGTATCCTAAAAAAATATATGAACACTATGAAAAATAGATATGTGCGTAATGTACCCCTCTTTACATCAACTACAAACAACTTACTCGAAATACAGAAAGGTAATAGAGTTGCGGTGAAGTTTGATGGCGCTAAATTGGTTAAGTTTGAGGGTACTGAAAATCCCCACATCTTATGGACAACTTTTGGACTTCATTTAGATGAAAGAGGTAAAGCGTACAATTTTTTCGATTTCATTAATTTCATATATGATCGTGACAATGGGATCGTGAAAAACTTGGGAAGTTACATACGTCCAAGAGGTAAGATGGGTATGAATTACATTATTCAGTTGGATTCGAAAACTCTCGATTATTTACACAATAAGTACTTCTTCACTGATATGACAGGAAAACAATATAAAAATGAAATCATTCAAAAATTAACTTCGTGTGGCAGATAAACCTAAGTAATCACAAAACTCTATAAAAATCAACAAATGAACAACTCCCCTAAGGAGGCTTTCAAACACGCTACGGCAATCTTGAGTCTCGTTTGGAGTGTAGGAAAAGTACAAGACTATGTCCGCGATCAGTGTCGCTAGAGCCCGTATTGGGATGATTGGTCGCCATATCCAAACGATGGCTATCAAAGAAAATGTTCTGTTTCCAAGTGCGATCGTTTATCCTACTGTAATTTCGGGATACACAATTCAAGTTGATGTTCGACATGAGGAGAAGACTATTAATTTTGTCACTGAGGCTATGTGTCCCAATGAGAAAAAGAATGTGTATCTTCGCCAAAAGCGGATGATGCGTGAGTTGTATCCAGAATACCTCATTACCGAGAGGCACACCTAAGTAGATTTAGAAATGTTATAAAATCAAGTACAAATGTTTGCCCTTAAATCCCAAATGGTATTCAGCTGTGTCCCTATCCGGCGCGCACAGAAGAAGATTTCTCGAACCATCCGTGGCTATTACACCCTTGGTGAGAAGAACTGTAAGCCTCTCGACAAGGTTCAGAAGGAGGGGTTGTTCCATGTCATAGCCTTCATTAAAGAGGGTGATACGGGTCTCTACTCTGTGACTGAAAAGGATGATGATGATGTTTCTAGGGATAGCATCGTGGCTTTCAGGAACTTCGAGGATGCGTTTCGTTACAAGACCCTCCTCGAAGCTGATATGGACATCGCATCCTTTGTCCAATTTGCATCCAGGTATGAGCTCGAACATGCATGCAATGTGGGTGGGCACGACTGTCTGGTTGTAGATGATGGCGCCCTCGTGACCCCACCCAGCAAGACTATGAAGATTACTGATTGGGAACGTCGCTCCGCTCTTATGAGGGGTGATTGGTCAGTGAAGGAGAAGGATTAGAAAAATATAGCACCACCATGGCTTGGTGTAATCACTACAAACTTTGTTTTAATATCATCATGACGTTCTAAAGCTCTCACGATAAACTTTGCTTGTTTATGGGTTTCTTTAAAAGTTATAGCCGATTCGAGGGGTACAAATCCCTTTACCGATTGACTCATGAAGGTGAAAGGTCTCTTGGCTACTACTTTCTTATTGACCCACATCGACCCGTATGTGTTTTCATTCTTTGTACTATATTTGTTGCGTATAAAGTTGGGGATACTTTGTTTCTTTTTGATCAAAAAATCTTTACCCTTCGATAAAGTGTTTTTGTTGTCAGGTGTGAATGTGTAAACCTTAATTGTATCCAAACCTTTGTTCAGAAGTTCTTTCCGTTTTTTAAATTGATTCATGATCATCACTGTTTTTTCCCTATCATTTTTGTATTTTTCCAAGAGTTTACTTGACATCCTCCTCAAACTGTTGTTGGTTGGGGTGTTATAGATCAATGCATCGATTTCGTAACTCATTTATATATGTCAACATAATATATGAGCGTCTATAGAGACCGAGTAGTTCGTCAGATGTATAAGGATATATTTTTACCTGTATGGTGCTACGCTTCAAGGTCACAATTTTATTCACCCAATGGCTTCTGTAGGTGTATGACTGAATGTAAGTTCAGTCGTGATGAATCACGACAGACTGAAGACTATCAGAACTTGAGATTGGTGAAAGGCCCCCAATCACAGAAGTAGATTGGACGCAGGGGTGATCGTACAGTGTTGCTACATTCGTGAATGATTTCCAACATTTATTACACCTCACCGTTCCGCGACCTCTAATAAGTCTATCATTAATATCATCAGTTTGATGACACCCCATGTGTACGATAAGTTCTTCCAAATTATTAAAATTGCTGCCACATACGTCACACGAACAAGGAAACATTTTATGAAAATTACGGTGGATTATCTTTTTCACGAAAAAGGGCCACTGAAAGCACATTCTTACTACCTAAGTGATATAAAGTTTTAAGTGGAATTCAAATTAATATGAGTTGTATGCAGTATATCGCATTTGACTTTGAGACTTCGGGTCTCCCGAAGGGTCGTAAGCCTGTGACCCGAGACACCTTGAGTCAATATGACACGTGTCGCGCAGTCTCCCTTTCTGCAGCACGATTTTCATCCAAGGGTCGTCTCATTGATACCTTCGATGCTATGATACTTCCGACCGACTTCAGCATCAGTCCTGGGTCTGTTGCCATTCATGGTATCACAGAGGATATGGCCAAGTCCCAGGGTCGTCCATTCCTCCAGGTTTTCACAGACTTTATGACCTTCATTGGACCTCGTACTAAGACTATGGTGGCACATAATGCGAAGTTTGACACGAGTGTTCTTCTTTCTGAGATGCTTCGACATAATATTGACATTTCTCTCGTAGAAGATCTAAACTTTCGCTGCACCCTTGAGTTGTATCGTGAGCGTTTCCTCAAGCCTATCCGCCTAGGCGTTCTTTACGAGGAGATCTTTGGTGAGCAATTTGAGAATGCCCATAACTCCCTTGCAGATTGTATTGCGTGTGGGAGGGTATACCCATATGTTATTGGGCATACGAGGGAACTCAAACCTATCGGGGTCCCTAAAGTGATCATTGGTGCTTCCTCCGTGGCGAGTGCGATTGGGATTGGTTTCAAGAAGCAACCTGAACTCATTGAAGAGCTTTGGAAGAAGTACAGTCCTAACACTTTCGATGGAAAGACCAAGGAGGACAAGGCTCTCGAGATTTTGATGTGGAATACGTCGACCAAGAAGATTCTCGAAGATGCTAAGAACTTCAAGTCTGAGAACAGTGCTGAAGTTGCCCAAAAGACGAGAGCTGTGTACCACCAAATCGAACATTCGGGACTCTCAGCTGAGGACATTGTTGTGGCGAAGGACCACCTCCGCAAGACCCTCTATACAAACCATGGGACCCGCAATGAGTACAAGACGGCTGATGCGGACAAGGCCAACCTGGTTGAGGATGACACATTCTACACCCACGACATCTGCACGATTGAGGGGACCCTCTACCAGATTGTGGGTCGCATCGACAGGCTTCAGATGAATGATGATGGCTCTCGAACCCTTGTGGAGATCAAGAACCGTGCGAAGGGTCTCTTCAATCGTGTGAGGGATTACGAGGAGGTGCAATGCCAAACGTACCTCCAGATGTTGGGGGACATTAAGTATTGTCGTCTTGTGGAGCAGTTCAATGATGAGAGGAAGGGGTACCTCATCGAGAAGAATGATGAGAAGTGGAAGGATGAGATTATCCCCAAGCTCCAGAACTTTTGTGAACTTTTCCACAGTATGTTGAGTGAAACCTAAGTGCTTAGAAAATAGTATTGTAATGTAGGGAGATATGAGTTTAATTCCAATTAAGTTACTCAAAAATGGTACGACGAAGAATACCTTATTGAATCTCAAGAATGAATCATCAGAGATTGACATGGATGATTACATTGAATCGAGGATCATGACAAATTCTCGAGCAAGAAAACTTTTAGCCATTGAGGATGCGTCTGAGATGGCGAAGTTGTATCTTCATAAGAAGGGAATCTTTGAAAAGATTGCTGAGGATCTCAAGAAAGAAACTGGAAAAGAATTTACTTTTCACTGTAGGAAGACGAAAACTATGAAAGTCAAGAAGAAGAGTGACATCGAATATGTGATGATGGAAATTGCATATAACGACAGTGCCGGTCACTATGGTATGGCTAAGGTGAACCACAAGAACAAGACTGCGAGACTTTACGATTCTATGGTGAAGGATGAATCGGATTTCAAAGCCCCTCTTGAGAAGGTTTTGACAAAGAGATACAATGTCACTGAATCTAAAAATAAACTCCAACCAACTGGGGGTTTCGTAGCTGGGTCACTGGAAGAGTTCAAGGAACCAAATTATTCTGGTGGGGTTCCTAAAAAATTATTGGACGACGCGTACGAGTTGTCACAATATGACGAACTTTCTCAGCATCATTTCTGTTATGTGGAGTCCCTCCTTGCTATGATGAATGATATGGGTCATGGCGACCCCGGACCAGGTGATCCGAGGGATCGTCTTATATATGTGAAGCGTGTCATTTGGGGTCTTCTTCATAAGTATGTCCCCAAGGAGAAGCGAAGGTCTGCACAGTGGAAGTATTTCGTGAAGAACTTCCCATACATTATGGAGACGAGGAGTCCCATGGGTAAGCGTTTGAAGATGGTGAGAGGATATGTTCAGGTACCACCAGCTGTGATTACTTTGAAGAAGCTGAATCTTCGTGATGACATCGATGAAACATGGAGTTTAAAAGAAATAATCGATTGGTCAGCATGATAGTAGAGTATTTATGTGGTCCATCGATACAAGAAGTATTAACATTGAGTGTAATTAATTTTGTGATAAACATGATAACTTTGACAATTGTTATTTTGAAAAGTCCTATAAAAATCATTCGTGAAGATTTGCGTTGAAACCTGTAATATACATTGAGAACATCCCTCTTTATATAT
>Ga0181560_10005544_pt1 | contig 11262 bp, 11 predicted proteins | sample 011ome_20_FD_133751 | JGI IMG/M metagenome (GOLD analysis project Ga0181560, IMG submission 133751) | Coastal salt marsh microbial communities from the Groves Creek Marsh, Skidaway Island, Georgia - 011509CT metaG (megahit assembly) | ecosystem: Environmental > Aquatic > Marine > Intertidal...
GCGGCGGCGACGCCGCGGGCGTCGGCGTCGGCGTCGGCGGCGTCGGCGTCGACGGCGCCGTCTCCGACGCCTCGCTCGTGTCCCCCGCGCTCGTCGCGCGCCTCGAAGAGATCACGAAGCGGCACGAGCACCTCTGCGCGACGCTCTCCGCGGACCCGCCGCCGCCGCCGAAGGAGATGACGAGGGTGAACAAGGAGCTCGCGCGCGTGGAGCCGGTCGTCGCCGCCTACGCGTCGCTGCGCGCGGTCCGAGACGAGATGGCGTCTCTGCGATCGATGATGGTGTCGTCCACGTCCTCCTCCTCCGCGTCCTCATCGTCCTCCGCGTCCGACGACGAGCTCGCGTCGATGGCGTCCGAGGAGCACGACGCCCTCGCGTCCACCGTCCCTGCGCTGGAAGAGAAGCTCGCGCACCTTCTCCTCCCGAGCGACGACGCGGACGACGGCGGCGCGATCCTCGAGATCCGCGCGGGCGCGGGCGGGGACGAAGCCGCGAGGTTCGCCGCGAACTTAGCGCGCATGTACGACATGTTCGCCAGGCGCCGCGGGTGGACCTTCGAGCGCATGACGGCGACGACGACGGACGAGGGGGGGTACAAAGACGTCACGTTCAACGTCTCGGGGGACGACGTGTACGGGACGCTGAAGTACGAGAGCGGCGTGCACAGGCGCGTTCGACGGTCGTCGCGCCGGTCCCCGTCCCTCGCTTTCGATCCCGACGCGCGCGCCGCGACGCCTTTCAACTCCTTTCAACTCCTCCGCCTGACGCCTTTCAACGACTCCACTCCACCCCGACCCGCAGAGTCCAGCGCGTGTCTGGGGACGAGGGCAAGGTGCACACGTCCACGGCGTCCGTCGCGGTGATGCCGCACGCGGAAGAGGTGGAGTTAGACTTGCGCGACGAGGACGTGCGGATAGACACGATGCGCGCGTCCGGCGCGGGAGGGCAGCACGTGAACACGACGAACAGCGCGGTGCGATTAACGCACGTCCCGAGCGGCACGGTGGTGGTCATGATGGACGAGCGGTCGCAGCATAAGAATAAAGAGAAGGCGTTTAAGATTTTGCGCGCGCGGATCTACGAGGGACTGCGCGCGGAGGCGCACCGCGAGCGCGCGGATCAGCGGAAGAGTTTGATCGGCAGCGGCGATCGGAGCGAGCGCGTTCGGACGTACAACTACAAGGACGGCAGGGTGAAGGACCACAGGGTGAACGCGCAGGTGAACGATTTGGAAGGGCTGCTGAACGGCGGCGACGCGTTGTCGGACATCGTGGACGCGTTGCGAACGGAAGAGAAGCGCCGGGCGCTGCTCGAGTTCAAGCCGTGACGAGAGGTACAACAGTGCGTAATAGGCGTAATATGATATCGTAATAGGCGTAATATGATATTCCAAAAACCACGCGAATACATAGTACAGCAGTGGTGTGGAGTAGTAGATGTTAAGATGTTGGCGGTGTCGCGTGAGCGGTGCGCGCGGTGGCCGTCGTTCACGTCTTATTAGTTCTTCTTCTTCGCGGCGGCCACCTTCTTCGCCGCCGGTTTTTTTTGTTTTTCCGTCGTCGTCTTGCCCTCCATGATGAAGTTCCTGCCGATGAACTTCAAGACTTCGTCGATGAGCCACACCGGCGCCGCGCACGCGCACACGAGCGCCCACTCGTTCGCGTCCAGCGGCACGATGCTGAAGATGGTCGCCAGCGCGGGGACGTACAGGATCAAAAAGTGCAACGCGAAGGATGAAAACATCGCCACCATCAGCCACGGATTTATCCACGGCGGCATGACGAAGAGAGAGATGTCCTATGCGGGCGAACGTCGGGGTGGAGTTGAAAGGCGTCAGTTGGCGTTGAAAGGCGTCGAGGGCGGGGATTGAAAGCGAGGGAAGATAGAACGCACCTCGCTCAGAGCGTTGCACGCGTTGAACATCTCGATGACGACGAGCGTCGTGAGCGATAGCGTGCTCGCTTTCGCTTTGCCCTCGGTGAAGTAGTCGCACTTGTTCGCGGGAGAGGTGTAGTCGAAGGTGGCGCCCCCCGCCGAGTACTTCCCGCCCTTAAACGACGATCCCCACGACGCGCAATCGCCCCAGTGCGAGAGCTGATGCCACGTCACCGTGGTGTGGCCGTCCCCGGACAGGTCGATCCCGAGGAACGAGCTGCGTGTGTACCACACCGCGAAGACGCCGACGGTCGCGGCGCCGACGTAGAGGCCGACGACGAGGTACCTGACGAGCGCCCACGCGGAGATGAGATCCTCGTCCTTCTTGCGCGGCGTCTTGGTCATGATGTCGACGTCCGGCGGGTTGAACCCGAGCGCCGTCGCGGGCGGGCCGTCCGTGACGAGGTTCACCCACAGCAGCTGCACGGGGATCAGACCCTCCGGCATTCCGAGCGCGGCGGTGAGGAAGATGGAGACCACCTCGCCGACGTTGCTGGAGATCATGTACCGAATGAACGCCTTCATGTTGTTGTAGATTGAGCGTCCCTCGGAGATGGCGTCGACTATACTACTAAAGTTGTCGTCGGCGAGCACCATGTCGGACGCCTCCTTCGCGACCGCGGTGCCGGTGATCCCCATCGCGATGCCGATGTCCGCGAGCTTCAGCGCGGGCGCGTCGTTCACGCCGTCGCCAGTCATCGCGACGATCTCGCCGCGCTCCTTCAGGAGACGCACGATGTCTTGCTTATGCTTCGGCTCGGCGCGAGAGCACACGCAGCCGCCGGGGGCGGTCAACGCGGCGATCTGCTTCGCCTTGGTCATCGCGCCAAACTCGCGCCCGGTGAACGACCGTCCCGCGACGTCCTCCGCGGAGTCGAAGACGCCGATGTCGACGCAGATCGCCTCCGCGGTGAGCCGGTTATCGCCGGTGATGACGACGACGCGGATCCCCGCGCTCGCGCACGCGGCGACGGCGCCCCTCACCTCGGGCCGCGGAGGGTCTCTCAACCCGGCGAGGCCGACGAACACGAGGTCGCTCTCGATCGCGGCGTACCCGCTCGCGTCCGCGAGACTCGCGTGCGCGGCGTGGGTCGTCGCGCCGTCGTACGACGCGAGCGCGCCGAGGGACGCGCCCGATTTGGTCGCCAACGCGAGGCATCGAAGCGCGTCGGCGCTCATCGTCTCCGCGCGTTTCACGACGGCGGCGCGCGCCGCCTTCGTCAGCGGCACGACGTCGCCGTTCGGGAGCTGGACGAAAGCGCAGCGCTCGAGGACGTGCTCGGGCGCGCCCTTGACGAGGAGCTCGTTGGCGTTGGCGTTCGCCTTGCCGCCGCCCGTCGGCGCGATCACGACGCTCATGGATTTGCGGTCGCGGTCAAACTCCAGCGTCGCCATCTTCTTGAAGTCGTCGTCCTTCGTCTTCGCGCCGCGCTCGAGCTTCGACGCGAGCACGCGGAGCGCGCCCTCCGTGGGCTGCCCCGCGCACTTCGCGTGCCCGTGCGCGTCCATCTCGATCACCGCGTCGTTGCAGCCGCGGCACACTTTGCTCACCGCGGCGAGAGACGCGTCCAACGGCTTGGACTTCGTCGGCTTCGGCGCGCCGACGACGGCGCCGTCGCTCGCGTCGTACGACGTCCCGGTGACGTCGTACGTCTTGAGGACGTCCGGTTTGATCGTGGGCACGACGAGCTTCACCGCGGACATGTTGTTCGTGGTCAGCGTGCCGGTCTTATCCGAGCAGATTACGGACGTGCACCCGAGCGTCTCGACCGATTGCAGCTTGCGAACGATGGCGTTCTTCTTCGCCATCTTCCTCGTCCCGAGCGCGAGGCAGGTGGTGATGACCGCGGGCAAGCCCTCCGGGATCGCCGCGACCGCGAGCGCGACGGCGATCTTGAAGTAAAACGTGCACTTGGCGAAGTTGAACTCGACGTCGTACGGAACGAAAGACCCCGGCGCGCGCTTCCACGAGATGAAAAACTGGTAATTCATGAGCCAAACGAAGAGGCACACGAGCCCGATCCCCCACGTGAGCTGGTCCCCGAACCGGTCCAGCTTTTGCTTCAGCGGCGTGTCCTCCTCCTCCTCGCTCGCCGCCTGGATCTGCGCCTGGATCTTACCAATCTCGGTTCGCATCCCGGTGTGCGTGACGATCGCGACGCACGCGCCTTGCGACGCCGCGGTGCCTCCGAAGAGCATGCACCCCTTCGCCTGCAGCTCCGCGTCCGGGTCGTCGATCGCGTCGATATCCTTGTTCACCGCGACGGACTCCCCGGTCAGCGACGCTTGCTCGAGTCGGATCGTCGCTGTCTTCAGGGTGACGACGCGCGCGTCCGCGGGGACGCGGTCGCCCGTGCGCACCTCCACGACGTCCCCCGGGACGAGATCTCGCGCTTGGAACGCGTGGTCCCACTTGCCGTCGCGAAGCACCCGCGCGGTGTCCGACTGCATCTCTTTGAGCGCCTCGAGCGCGTTCTCCGCGTTCGATTCCTGCCACACGCCGACGATGGCGTTGAGGATCAAGATGAGGAGGATGACGCCCGGCTCGACGAAGTCCACGAGATCTATCGGCGCGCCCGGCGCGCGATCTTCGACCCACACGAGCGCGAACGACACCGCGGCGGCCGCGAGCAGGATCTTCACGAGCGCGTCGTCGAACTGCTCGAGCACGAGCTTCCACAGCGGCTTGCCGTCCTCCTTGTCGAGCTCGTTCGGGCCGTGTCTCGCGAGCGCGTCGCGCGCGGCGGCGGACGTCAGACCGTTGGCGGGATCGACGCCGTGCGCGGACGCGACGTCGGACGCGGACGCGGCCCACGGCGCGGCGAGGGCGGAGGCGGCGGACGCGCCCTTCTTGGCCGCGGTCGCCTTCGACGGCGTCTTGCCTTTCTTGGGAGGCATGGTCGATGGACGCGAGCGACGACGCGGCGAGCGCGCGGCGATGTGGAGCCCGCGTCGACGGGCGGATCTCGAACCTCGATATTCGTCCCCCCGCGGCAGAGGCATCGGCAGGCTTTCGAAGAATTCCGAAAGTCGTCCTGCTGCAAAATATTCATACTATTTGCGCATACAGTACTGTACTGTACAAATCGTCCATCGCGATCGCTAACAACGACGCGGCGGGCGTCGTCTTGTCAGTATGACGACGCGCGCGCTGCTGCAACCGTGCGCTCTCCTCGGTCGCCGTCTCCGCGCCCGCGCCGCGTCCGTCGTCGTCGTCGTCGCCGCCGCGTCGGCCTCGTCGCCGCCGCCGCCTTCCCTCCCTTCCTCCTCTCGGCGTCGTCCGAGTCGCGCGCGGCGCCGGGGCGCGCGCGGTCGTCTCGTCGATCGGTCGTCGAACCCTACGACGACGGCGGAAATCCAGTGGCCCGACGTCCGCGCGCGTTCGTCGTCGTCGATGGCGTCCTCCTCCTCCTCCGCGCCGCTCGTCGTGACGTTCGTGACCGGGAACGAGAACAAGCTCAAGGAGGTCCGCGCGATCCTGGGCGCGGACGACGGCGGCGACGGCGGCGGCGCGGGCGCGGCGGGCGCGTCGGACGTCGCGTCGACGTTCGCGCTCCGATCGCAAAAGGTGGACCTCCCGGAACTCCAGGGCGAGCCCGAAGACATCGCGGCGGAGAAGGCCAAGCTCGCCGCGCGCGCCGTCGGCGGGCCGACGCTCGTGGAGGACACGTCGCTGTGCTACGTCGCGCTGAAGGGGCTCCCGGGGCCGTACGTCAAGTGGTTCCTGGACAAGCTCGGGCACGAGGCGCGTCGCGCGTTGGTCCCCGTACGACGCCGTTCGCGACGTGATGATCGCCGTTCCTCGAGGACTTTACATCCTGGCGCCCTCTCCGTCGCGCTCTGTCGTCCAATGAAACCTCCACGTCATCAAACAAAATCAAAATACTAACCAATCGCATCACCTCCCGCCACATCACCCACCGATCAGGGTCTCTGCAAGCTGTTAGCCGGGTACGAAGACAAGCGCGCGTACGCGCAGTGCGTCTTCGCGTACGCGGAGGGACCCGCGGACGAACGCCCGAGAGTGTTCGTGGGACGGACGGACGGGAAGATCGTGGACGCGCGCGGGCCGAGCGACTTTGGGTGGGACCCGGTGTTTCAGCCGGAGGGGCACGAGGAGACGTACGCGGAGATGGACAAGGCGGTGAAGAATTCGATCTCGCATCGGTACCGCGCGCTGGAGAAATTCCGCGCGTTCATCGTCGAGAAGACGTCGGGATAGGGATCGGGATAGGGTCCGCGAACGCGTTCTCTATCTAGTAGCGGCGCGCGATAGAGCGCGGTTCAGAACAGCCCGCGGAAGAGTTTCATCTCGACCCACCGCCAGAAGTCCAGCCGCTCACGAAGCGGCTTCGCCCTCGACGTCAACGTCCTCTTCATCTTCTTCTTCGAATCCGCGTCCGCGTCGTCCGCGTCGTCGTCGTCCGCGTCGTCGTCGTCGTCGTCGTCTATTTCTTCTCGCTCTTCGCGCGCGTTCACGAGCGCCGTCACCGCCGCTCGCAGCGGAAGTCCCCCCGCGGCGATCGCCGCGCACCACCCCCACTGCTCCGCCGTCAGCGGCGACGTGTGAAACGCCGCGCCGCCCTTCTGCGCGTCGAGGGTCCGCGAGGGTGTTTGCCCATACGAGGCGACGCCGGGGCGGGCGGAGTCGAAGGGCGTCAGAAGCGGAGTCGCGAGGCGTCGAGGCGCGTCGGGAGTGAAAGCGAGGCGTGCGCGGAGAGAGACGACCGCCGGGAGATAATAAAAGTCCTTAAGGAACGGCGTGCGCCACGCCGACGCGGTCGTATGGGGACCGGTGTGGAAATATAACGAACGCGCCTGCACGATGAGCGCCTGCATCGCCACCTCGCACAGCAACATCGCGGTGAACGTCGCGTTCTTTTCAATCCCTCGAAACACGTTAAACGTCGCGTCGTTCGCGACGCGGCAGTTGATCTGATTCACGAGCTGCGACAGCACGAACGCGTTGAAGACGAGGGTGTAGTGCGTCGTGGGCGGCGCGAGCGAGCCGTACGCGCCTCGGCCGCTGTCGACGCGGAACCACGCGTCGCCGTAGGCGACGAGGCACGTCATCGCCGCGAGCTGATACGTCGCCTGCGACGCGACGTGCCAACGCATCCGCGGCGTGATGATCGACGCCTCGGACCAGCACGGCGGCCGCGATAACAGCGCGTCCGTCGGCGCGTCCGTCGCGAGCGCGAGCCCCGCGAGCGAGTCCATGATGAGGTTTAGCCACAGCATCTGCGTCGCGGTGAGCGGGGACTCGCCGATGAGCAGCGCGCCGACGGAGGCGGTCGCCACCGCGGCGACGTTCACCGTGAGCTGAAAGGTGAGAAATTTTTGAATCGACTCGAACACGTTGCGCCCCCACCGCACGGCGCTCACCGCGGAGGCGAAGTTGTCGTCCAGGAGGAGGATGTCGCACGCGTCCTTCGCGACGGTGGTGCCGCACACGCCCATCGCGAAGCCGACGTCCGCGGCTTTCAGCGCGGGCGCGTCGTTCGTGCCGTCGCCGGTCACGGCGACGACCTCGCGGCCGCCGCCGCCTCTTCCTCTTCCTCTTCCTCCGCCGCGTTCGCGTTCGCGTTCTTTTTCGAAGCGTTTCGATCGCATGATGCCCGTCGCGAGCGCGTACTTGTCTTCCGGGGACGACCGCGCGAGGACGCGGAGTCTCGGCCACACCGCGTCCATCCTCTCCTGATCGACCGCGCCGGTGACCGGGTCGCGCGTGCGCGCTCTGAACGCCTCGCCGTCCATCGCCACGCCATCCAGAGACGCCTTCTCGTCGTCGCCGTCGCCGTCGCCGTCGCCGTCGCCGCCGCGCGCCGGTGCCGGCGGAAGGATCCCGCACCCGCGCGCCACCGCCACCGCGGTCGGCAGCGAATCCCCGGTGACCATGCGCACGCAAATCCCCGCGCGCTGGCACCGCGCGATCGCGCCGGGGACCTCCGGGCGTATCGGATCCTCCAGACCGATCCCGGCGAGGAGCGTGAGGCCGCGCTCCGCCGCGGCCACCGCGTCGTCGCCCGAGCCCGAGGCGGACGCGCGCAACGTCGAGGGGTCGAACCCGGACTCGAAGTCTTTGAACGCGACGACCATGACGCGGACGCCGCGCTTCTCCCACTCGAGCGAGCTCGCTCGGAACGCGTCGAGTTCCAGCGGCTCGATCGCGACGCCGTCGCGCGCGAGCTGCGAGTCGCACAGCGAGAGGACGTCCGCGGCTGCGCCTTTCACGTAGACGCGGTAGCGCCCTCCGCGGCGCTCGCCGCGTTCGCGTTCGCGTTTGTCGATGAGGGCCGTTCTATACAAGCGAATGTCGGGGTGGAGTTGAAAGGCGTCAGAAGTGGAGTTGAAAGGCGTCGAGGGCGGGGATTGAAAGCGGGGGATGGGCGGAGAGAGACGCCGGGAAAAGTCCTTAAGGATCGGCGTTCACCACGCGAACGCGGTCGTATGGGGACCAGTGTACAGAACGCGCCTGATCTTCTCGTCGTCGTCGACGTCGACGTCGTCCGGCGTCCACGCGAACGAGCATATCCGCTTCCTCGCGGACGTGAACGGCAGCACCTTATCCACGACGCACGCGTCTCTTCGCAGCTGCGCGTACCCTCGGTCGCGCATGAGCCCCGTCGCGAACTGCAAAAGCGCCGTCTCCGTCCTGCTGCCGCGGCGTTCAACTTTGGGTCGAGGGTCCGTCATTCAAAGCGACGTCGGGGTGGAGTCGACAGGTGTCAGATGGAATGGAGGAGTTGAAAGGCGTCGCGCGCGGTGTGTCGGGAGGATTGAAAGCGGCGAGGGGTGCGCGGAGAGAAACGCCACGCCGGGAGAGAAAGTCCTTAAGGAATGAAGTTCACAACGCGAACGCGGTCGTATGAGGACCAGTGTGAGATGGGACGCGACGCGCCTTTTTGTTCCCCTGTGGCCTCGTCGACGTCCACGACGGTGAACCGCGCGGTGGAGTTGACGCATATCGCGTTCGCGAGCTCCCGCCACAGGCGCGCGTCGTCGTCAGCCTCGGCCCCGACGTCCGACGTCGCGGCGATCGCGGCGATCGCGCGGTGGGGAGCGACGTCGATATCTTCCCAGGTCGAGTCCGGGTCGATCCACGTCTCGTTCGGGTCGGCGTCGGAGGACCCCAACGACTCGTCCGGCCGACGTTCTCGCGCGAATCGTAACGACCGATCGATGGCCGTTTCTTGCTGCAACATCACATCCTCGCACCCGCACACCGCGTACGTGTCGCTCAAGCATCCGACGTCGCCCTCGACGCACCGCTCGAGGAACGGCCCGCGCGATCTCCCCGCGGCCCAGACCCGAGACACGGTCATCTCGTTTCGCGTCAGCGTCCCCGTCTTATCGCTCAGAATCGTCGTCGCGCCGCCCATGGTCTCGCACGCGCCTAAATACCGCACGAGGTTGTTATCGTCGAGCATGCGCCGCACGCTGAACGCGAGCGCGAGCGTGACCGCGAGCGGGAGACCCTCCGGGACGGCGACGACGACGATCGTGACGCCCTGGATGAAAAAGTGCACGTAGTCGTTGAGATACGCCCACTCCCACGTCGCCGCGGTCGCGACGTCGCCCGCGCCGAGCCCGCCGAGGAACGTCCGCTGCGTGAACGACGCGGAGAGGATCAGCGTGCAGCTCGCGCCGGCGAAGAACCCGACGCGCCCGATGTCGCGCGCGAGCGTCTCGAGCTTGGACTGCAGCACCGTCTTCGTCTTCGAGGACCCTGAGGGTCGTTCCATACGAAGCGAACGTCGGGGTGGAGATCAAAGGCGTCGGTTGGAGTTGAAAGGCGTCGAGGGCGGGGATCGAAACCGTGGGGTGGGCGGAGAGATGCGCCGGGAAAAGTCCTTAAGGATCGGCGTTCACCACGCCGACGCGGTCGTATGGTAACCAGTGTAAGGAGAACGCGCCTAAGCCTCCTCCGGCCGCCGCCGCCGCCGCCGCCGCCGCCGCTTCGGTCGACGCGAGCCTCCTTCTGTCGTCGTCGTCGTCGTCGTCGTCGTCGCTGCGTTCAGTTTCCATCCCGCCCTCCCCTTCCTGCGCGCGGACCAGCTTCGTGATGAGCCCCATCTGCGAGTTCATCCCGACGGCGACGACGAGCGCGGCGCACCGGCCTTGAAGGACTTTCGATCCCGACAGCAACACCGGCGACGCGTCCGCGCTCTTCCGCACGTCTTCGCTCTCGCCCGTCATGTGCGACTCGTCCACGACGACGTCGGAGATGGTCTGGATCAGGACCGCGTCCGCGGGGACGACGTCGCCGGCCTCGAGGAGGATCACGTCCCCGACGAGGAGCGACGCGTTTGGTACTGCAACGCGCGGGGACGGAGGAGGAGGAGGCGTCGGACCAAAAAAAGAAAGGGCTGCGCGAGAGAAAAAAAAGAAAGAGAAAGGACGCGCGAAGAAGCCGCCGTACCTATCACCTCCGCGCCGTCGCGGCGCGCGAGCGTCGTCTCCGTGCTCTCCGCGACCGCGTTCAGCGCTTCGAACTGCGCTTGCTTCTGGTAGTCGTTGATCGCGGTCACGGTCGCGACGACGGCGACGGCGCCGAGTATCGCCGCGCCCTCGACCCACCCCGCGGCGGCGTCGGACGCCACGGTGTCGGGCGCCACTGTGTCCGACAACATGTCCGACACCGAACCGCCGTCCGACACCGAGCCGCGCGAGAGCGAGAGCTGCAGCGCGAGCGACGTGACTCCCGCGGCGACGAGCACGCGCAAGGTCTCGTCCTGTTCGAAGACACGTCGCGGTCAGCATCTTATGGGTGGTTGAGCGAAAAAAAAATTCCCCTCCTCTGTTCACAGCTAACAGCACCCACCTGAAGCGCGTCGCTCACGAGCGCGAGGAACGACCGCGGCGGCTTCGCCGGGACCTCGTTCGCGCCGAACCGCGCGCGTCGCGCGCGCGCGTCGTCGTCGTCGTCGCCGCCGCCGCCGCGTCGGCCGTCCTCGACGCGCACGCGCAGCGCGGTCGCGAGGCCGTAAGCGCCGCCGAAGCGCGCGAGCGCGTCGACGCGGCCGCGGCCGGGGGAAGCCTCGACGAGCGCGCGAAGCGCGCGCGCGTCGACGTCGAAGTCGTCTGGCGACGCCGCGGACGCGAAGAGAGGACGCGGCGCGGGCGCAGTCGCGGCGGCGGCGTCGTCGAAGACGTCGTCGCGGCTCGACAGCGCGCGCGCGCGGACGACGCGCGCGCGGCGTCTTCGGTCGTGGCTTCTGTGGAGAGACGACGACGTCGACGCGGGGACGACGAGGGACGAGGACGCCGCGCGGGGCGTCGGCGTCGGCGTCGGCGCGGCGACGGCGACGGCGGCGCGGCGAGGAC
>Ga0181560_10005553_pt1 | contig 11253 bp, 8 predicted proteins | sample 011ome_20_FD_133751 | JGI IMG/M metagenome (GOLD analysis project Ga0181560, IMG submission 133751) | Coastal salt marsh microbial communities from the Groves Creek Marsh, Skidaway Island, Georgia - 011509CT metaG (megahit assembly) | ecosystem: Environmental > Aquatic > Marine > Intertidal zone...
CGTCAGACCGGCCAGACGCTATTGTCCATTGGACAAGTTCTTCAGCGACTCACCCCTGAATTTCCCGACCTCTCGCCCAGCAAGCTTCGCTTCTTAGAAGACCGGGACTTGGTCAAGCCCAGTAGAACACCGGCTGGCTACCGCACGTACAACTCGGCTGATATTGAACGCCCGCGTGTCATCTTGGAGGTCCAGCGCGATCACTACCTTCCACTCAAAGTCATCAAGCAGTACTTGGACGACCTCGACCAGGGTGGATCGCCTGAGCTTCCTGGAGTGACCACCATGATTTCGGCTGTGGTGGTGGGCCGCCAAGATACTTTGGACCGCAAAGAACTGATGGACAAGGCAGGGGCGTCTAAAGCGCTTCTCGACGACGCCATCTCTCAAGGCCTTATTCCCGCAGGGGCGCTGTTTGATCAGCACCACCTGCGAATTTTGGAGACGTTGGTCAAGGCGGAAGCCTTTGGCTTGGGCCCACGCCACCTGCGGGGGCTTCGCACACAAGTCGAGCGCGAACTTGATCTTGTGGTTCGAGCCGTTGGCAGCACCAGGAGCGCGACCCCTCAGCAGAAACGCTCTGCGGGGGAGGCGCAGCGAGAGCTGGCCGATGTCGTGCATGTGTTGCGCCAGGCTCTTACCAGGCAGGCCCTTGACGGGCTAGAGTCGTAGATAGCACCCGAGCGACACGCCCGGGACGGGTTCAACTGGGTCTTGCCAGTTTTCCGTCCTCGCGACAGTAGTGTGGGTGAGCACAACTTAACCGTCAACTAGAGGATGAAGGTTGGGACAGTCGATGGACGACACTACAACTGGCCAGGGCGCATACCCCGGCGAGCTGCTGTTTACTGACGGCCTGCCCGAGCTCGACGACGAGCACGGCTACCGTGGTCAAACTGCTGCGTCGGCTGCCGGCATCAGCTACCGCCAACTCGACTACTGGGCTCGCACCGGATTGGTAGAACCCACCATCCGTAACGCAGCAGGGTCGGGCTCCCAGCGCCTCTACGGTTTCCGCGACATTTTGGTCTTGAAGCTTGTCAAGCGACTGCTGGACACCGGAATTTCACTCCAGCAAATCCGCGTTGCCGTGGAGCAGCTGCGAAGTGCAGGGGTGAACGATCTCGCCCAGACCACCCTGATGAGCGATGGGGCGAGTGTGTACCTATGCACCTCGAACGACGAGGTCATCGACTTGGTCTCGAGGGGTCAAGGTGTCTTCGGTATCGCAGTCGGCAAGGTTCTTCGTGAGGTGGAGTCCGAGCTCGTCAGTGCCGAAACTGTCGATGCAACCGTCGACCCTCGCGACGAGCTCGCTGCGCGTCGTAGCCGCCGCGCAAGCTAGCGATTAAGAAACGTTCGCCTGAACCTGCTCCAGGAGCTCGCTAAACGCCTTCGCGGCGTCTTCTGCGCTCTCTCCCGGCCATAAGTGAATGGGTGTGGCCGAGCCCTGGGCTTGCTGCAACACCACGCGTTCTGGCATGGCGGGCTCGAGGACGCGGTCTCCAAACATTTCGCGCATCTCGTCGATACGGAATTGGTGTTCCACTGATTGTGGTCGTACCCGGTTGACCACGACACCGAGGGGTTGAAGCCTGGGGGAGACGACGCGACGCAGTTCGTCAACCGCGCGGAAGGCGCGCTGGGTGGCTGCCACCGAGAACAAACTGGGTTCGGTCACCACAACGACCGCGTCACTGGCGGTCCATGCCATACGGGTGAGGCCATTGAGCGAGGGGGGAGTGTCGATTAACACCAGGTCGTACTCTGATTCGACACTGGCTAAAGCCTCTTCGATGCGCCAAATCTCACGCCTGGTCAGCAATGGCGTGTCAAACTGCATCGACATGGGCGATCCCAACAGCAGATCCACTGTTCCGGCGTGGGTTTTTGACCAGCCACTTTGGACAATTGCTTGGCGAACCTGTTGGGGTCGAGGGTTTTGAAGCACGTGGGCAAGGTTCAGGTGGTTTGCTACCGAAACGTCTAAACCAGTGGATGCATCGGATTGCGGGTCAACGTCGATGACGAGAGTGCGCAGGCCTTTTGCAAAGGCAGCCGAGGCGAGACCCAGCGTGACTGTGGTCTTGCCCACACCACCCTTGAGGGAGCTGACACTGACGACGCGCATTTGGCCAAGCATATCCTCAGTAGGCTAGGGGTACTATTCGGCGCGCGGGCTCACAAGGTCCGCCCGCGAGAGAGGTCTCCCGCTTGTTCAACAAAATCCTTTTCGCCAACCGTGGCGAAATCGCTATTCGTGCGTTTCGCGCCGCATTTGAGCTCGGCGCGAAGACGGTAGCCGTCTTTCCCCTCGAGGATCGGAACTCTCTTCACCGCATGAAAGCGGATGAGGCTTATCTCATTGGAGAAAAAGGCCACCCGCTTCGCGCGTACCTCGATGTTGACGAAATCATTCGCGTCGCCCTCCACGCTGGCGCCGACGCCATCTACCCGGGATATGGCTTTTTAAGCGAAAATCCCGAATTGGCTAAGAAAGCCGCCGAACACGGTATTACCTTCATTGGCCCTCCCGTGAGCGCCCTCGAATTTGCCGGAAACAAGGTCACCGCCAAAGAAACGGCGAGAAAAGCGGGCGTTCCCGTATTGGCCTCCAGCGACGCCACGACCGATATCGATGCTCTAGTCGCTTTCGCCGATGAAATTGGCTACCCCGTATTCGCCAAAGCCGTGGCAGGCGGTGGGGGACGCGGTATGCGCCGTGTAGAGAAATCTGAAGACCTCCGCCCTGCCTTAGAAGCGGCAATGCGCGAAGCTGCGAGTGCATTCGGCGATGACCGAATGTTCATCGAACAGGCGGTCGTTCGACCTCGCCACATTGAGGTTCAGATTTTGGCCGATGCCACGGGCGACACCATTCACCTGTTTGAGCGTGATTGTTCGCTTCAGCGTCGACACCAAAAGGTCATTGAAATAGCTCCTGCGCAAAACCTCGACCCTGCTATTCGGGAACAAATGCTTGCTCACGCAGTCGCCTTTGCGAAGTCGGTGGGATACGTCAACGCCGGAACCGTCGAATTCTTGCTCGACACGGCCGGCCCCCGTGCCGGCGAGCACGTGTTCATTGAAATGAACCCCCGAATCCAGGTCGAACACACCGTGACCGAAGAGGTCACTGATGTCGACCTGGTCCAGTCGCAAATGATGATTGCCTCGGGTTCGACGCTCAAAGATTTGGGACTCGTTCAAGAAGCGATCCAGGTGCGCGGTGCCGCCCTACAGTGTCGAATCACTACCGAAGACCCCAGTCAAGACTTCAGGCCCGACACCGGGAAAATCACCACCTATCGCTCGCCCGGTGGAGCGGGCGTTCGCCTAGACGGTGGAACCATCAACCAGGGCGCACAGGTCTCTCCCTACTTCGATTCGATGCTCGCCAAGATGACTACTCGTGGTCGAGACTTCTCGCAAGCAGTGGGTCGTGCTAGGCGAGGACTAGCCGAGTTTCGTATCCGCGGAGTGCACACCAACATCCCATTCCTCCAGGCTGTGCTCGCCGACGAGGCTTTTTTGGCGGGAGACGTGTCGACCTCGTTTATTGACGAGCGCCCCGAGCTGATTCAGGCCCGCACCTCCAAAGACCGCGGTACGAAGCTATTGAGCTGGTTGGGTGATGTCACCGTCAATCAGCCCTACGGCGATGGGCAGGATTTTGTGCGCCCCTCCACCAAGCTTCCGGCGATAGACACTGACACTGCTGCTCCTGCCGGAACCAGGCAACAGCTCCTGGAGCTTGGCCCAGCAGGCTTCTCATCGGCACTTCGTGCCCAAAAAGCCCTCGCGATTACCGACACGTCCTACCGTGATGCTCACCAGTCGCTCTTGGCGACTCGTGTGCGCACCAAAGACCTTGTCGATGTGATGCCGGCGGTTGCCAGGCTCACTCCTGAACTGTTTTCGGTTGAAGCGTGGGGAGGTGCAACCTATGACGTTGCACTTCGATTCCTCCAGGAAGATCCGTGGGAGCGACTTGCTCGCATGCGTGAGGCCCTGCCAAACCTGGCAATTCAAATGTTGCTGAGAGGTCGAAACACGGTGGGCTACACCCCCTACCCCCTCGAGGTGACGGATGCCTTTGTGGAGGAAGCCACCGCAACGGGTATCGACATTTTCAGAATTTTTGATGCGCTGAACAATGTTGACCAAATGCGTCCCGCAATTGATGCCGTGTTGGCGACCAATACGGCCGTGGCCGAAGTAGCGCTTTGCTACAGCGGTAACCTGCTTGACCCGAACGAAGATCTCTACACCCTCGACTATTACTTGACGATGGCAGAAGAGGTTGTGAAGGCGGGAGCTCACATCATTGCCATCAAGGACATGGCCGGACTGTTGCGTGCCGAGGCTGCTGAGAAGCTTGTGACTGCTCTTCGGGAGCGCTTTGATCAGCCGGTTCACCTCCACACCCACGACACCGCGGGCGGACAACTAGCCACCCTGCTTGCTGCCTCTCGTGCCGGAGTAGACGCCGTTGACGCTGCGTCTGCTCCGCTGTCGGGACCCACGAGCCAGCCTTCGCTCTCCGCGCTGGTGGCAGCGCTGGAAAACACAGAGCGTGACTCTGGGGTGTCGCTCGAGGCAGTTTCCTCTCTTGAGCCTTATTTCGAAGCTGTACGGCGCATTTATGTTCCCTTCGAGTCGGGGCTACCCTCACCGACGGGTCGTGTGTATCACCACGAAATTCCCGGTGGCCAGCTGTCAAACCTTCGCCAGCAGGCCATTGCGTTAGGTCTGGCCGACCGGTTCGAAGCAATCGAGGATTGGTATGCCGCAGCAAATCGAATTCTTGGACGCCCCACCAAAGTCACGCCATCGAGCAAGGTCGTTGGCGACTTGGCGCTTCAAATGGCAGCTGCGGACGTCGACCCGGCCGATTTCGAAGCCCACCCTGATCGCTATGACATCCCCGATTCGGTAATCGGGTTCATGGCGGGAGAGCTGGGTGATCCTCCTGGGGGTTGGCCTGAACCGTTTAGGTCGAAGATCATGAAGGGCCGCACTCGACTGGCAGAACCTGCCGCGTTGAGTGATGAGCAGCGTGAGCGACTCGGACGATCGGGTGTCGAGCGTCAAGGTCTTCTCAACGAGCTGTTATTCCCTGCACCGACTAAAGAGTTCTTGGCCAGCCGTGAGCAGTACGGCGATGTGTCGGTGATCGACACTCTCGACTATTTATACGGCTTGCGCTTGGGCGAAGAAACCGTGATTTCGGTAGAACCCGGGGTGGACCTTTACGTTGAGCTGGAGGCAATTAGCGAGGTCGACGACCACGGAATGCGCACCGTGTTGGCAAGCCTTAACGGCCAGACACGTCCCGTGACGGTGCCTGATCGAAGCGTCAGCGTCGACATTCCCACCGCGGAAAAAGCCGATTCGACGAACCCTGCCCACGTTGCTGCTCCCTTTGCCGGTGTCACAACGTTGAAAGTCGCTGTGGGGGACACGGTGGAAGAAGGCGACACCATTGCCACCATCGAGGCGATGAAGATGGAAGCAGCGATTACCGCATCGGTATCGGGTGTAGTGGAGCGTCTTGCGACTCAGGCGACCCAGTCGGTTGAGGCCGGGGATTTGCTGGTCGTTCTCACCGTTCAGGGATAGTCTCTACTGGCCTGGTTTCAGGCCTGATAAGACTTAAACGACCTTAGTTTTCACTAGACTTCCGAGAAAGAATACGAGCAATGGCAAAAGCCACAGTGGTCGGTAATGACTCTCCAAACGGTGAGCGTCCCGCCGAGTTGCAAGGAGAAGACGTGACGACTGACGACGTTGACGAGGCCGAACTGGACGACCAGGGTGTCGACCCCAGCTCGATTGAATCGGACGACGACGTTGAAAGCCACGCGGTTACTCTCCACGCTGAGGCGATGTATCAGCGTCGCGCCGAGGGCGTGAGCGAGACTCCAGAACCTGCGGGGATGTTGACCGAAGATCGCCTGCTCGACAAGAAAAAAACCGCCGACGTTCCCCAAGGAGGGTTCCAGCGAATCCTCTACGAGATCAGCTTCCACCTGATCAACGTGGGAGATTCGAGGAAGTGGCGCGCCTATAAGGCGCTTAGTCGTCGCATCGCGACCCCCTTTGATTCGGGCGCACGGTTTGTGCCGGTTTTGACCCGAAAGGGCGGCGTGGGAAAAACCACCGTGACGACTTTGTTGGGAATGGCCTTGGCTGAAGTCCGAGATGACCGCGTCGTCGCCATTGACGCAAACCCAGACCGTGGAACACTCGCCGAGCGAGTGCCACGCTCCACTGCCGCGACAGTGCGCGACGTGGTCAAGCTGGCTGCAGGAATTCACGGTTTCACCGATTTTGTCGAATTGGTGTCAAAAGACAAGACCCGTCTTCACGTTCTCGCCTCGGATACCGACCCGTTGCTTGCAGAAGCCTTCGATGAAGACGATTACAACGTCGTGGCCGACCAAGCATCGCGGTTCTACTCCATCGTCCTCACCGACTGCGGTACCGGTGTCGTGCACTCAGTGATGAAGCCCACCCTTGAGCGCGCTGACGGACTGGTCATCGTGTCCGGAGGAAGCATTGACGAGGCGCGCCTCGCCTCTGAGACCCTCACCTGGCTGGAAGCAAACGGCTGGGGAGACCTCGTCAAGAACTCGGTCGTGGCACTCAACACGGCCACCCAGGGCACCAATGTGGTGAAGCTCGATGAAATTGAAGAGCACTTCCTCTCGCGCGTGCGAGACGTCGTGCGTATCCCCTATGACCCAATGCTCGCCGCTGGTTCCGTGATTGAGTGGGAGAAGCTCAGTCCTCTTACCCGCGACTCAGTTCGTGAACTCGCTGCGCTCGTGGTGGAAGGAATCGCCGCGGGCGAAGGGGAGTAACCACGTGGCTGTTCGGGATATTCGCTTTTTTGGAGACCCGATTCTTCGAAGCCCCTGCGACACCATTGATCCGTCCTCGAAGAGCGCCCAGACTCTCGTTCAAGATCTAATCGATTCCGTGAAGGTGCCCGGACGTGCGGGGGTGGCCGCAAACCAAATTGGCGTGGGACTTCGAGCATTTAGCTACAACGTCGACGGGGCAGTGGGCTATGTCTTGAATCCCACTCTGGTATCTGTTGAGGGTGAACCAGATCTCGTGGATGAAGGCTGCTTGTCGGTGCCGGGACTTAGTTTTCCAAGGCGTCGATACCCGAAGGCCACCGTCAGTGGACAGTTACTCGATGGAAGCGCTATCACCCTGACCGGGGAAGGGCTCATGGCCCAAGCACTTCAGCACGAGTGTGACCACTTGGAGGGTCACTTGTATATCGAAGGGCTCGAAGCAGACGTCAAGAAAGAAGCAATGGCGGCTATTCGCCAATCAGACTGGTTTAACCAGGTCTAAGTGCTCTGTCCCTCGGCTGCCTCTGCATAGAGAGCATCGATTTCAGCATCGAAATCATCAAGAATGACTTGCCGCTTAATGCTCATCTTGGGCGTGAGATGACCACTTGCTTCACTGAGTTCAATGGGCAAAATGTGGAACTTCCGAATTGACTCCGCGCGTGACACCCGTTCGTTCGCAGCATCCACCGCGGCTTGAACCTCTGCGAGAACAGTGGGGTGCTTTGCCGCCTCAGACAGGCTCAAATCAGCAGCGATTCCATTATTGGCAAGCCAAGTCGGAAGCATTTCGCCGTCGAGGGTGATTAGTGCAGACACGAAGGGGCGCTTGTCGCCAGCAACCACAACCTGCGACACAACAGGGTTTGACCGAATGGGATCCTCGAGCTGAGCCGGAGAGACATTCTTGCCACCCGCAGTGACAATGATTTCCTTCTTGCGACCGATGATCGTGAGGTAGCCCTCATCATCAATGGTTCCTAAGTCACCGGTCTTGAACCAGCCATCTTTCGTAAACGTCTCCTTGGTGGCCGTCTCATTGTTCCAATAGCCATCGAATACATTGACGCCCTTGACCTGAACCTCGCTGTCGTCCGCGACACGGATAGACACCCCAGGGAGCGCGGGTCCGACGGTTCCAATCTTGAAGTTGTCGACCAGGTTGACTGTCGCGGGTGCTGTGGTCTCGGTGAGTCCATAGCCTTCCAAAATTCTGAGGCCCATGGCCCGGTAGAAGTGTCCCAGGCGAGGGCTCAATGGCGCAGAACCCGAGACGGCGTATCGGACGCGGCCACCCATAGCCTTTTTGAGCTTGCTTAAGACCAAACGGTCGAATACTGCGAAGCGTGCGCGCAAACCAAGTGACACCTGGCCACGATCGAGAGCCTTGGAATATTCCACCGCAGTGTCTGCAGCAGTGCGGAAAATTGAACCCTTTCCACCGGATTCGGCCTTCTGCTCAGCCGAGTTGTAAACCTTTTCGAAGACGCGTGGAACGGCGAGGAGGAAGGTGGGTTTGAAGCTACCCAGCGCGGGAAGGAGCTGCTTGGTGTCAGCCTGGTGGCCTACCTTCACGCCGGATGAGACTGCGAGAACTGAAATGAAGCGCGCGAAAATGTGAGCGGTGGTGATGAACAGGAGCGTTGATGCGCCAGGCTTCACCACCTCATACATTGCCACTTGGGCATTTCGTGTGGTCTCCACAAAATTGGAGTGGGTGAGGACGCAACCCTTGGGGAGGCCGGTTGAACCAGAGGTGTAAATCAGTGTGGCGGGGTCGCTGCCCTGTGCGGCGCTTCGGCGCGCTTCGACCTCGTCGTCGGTGACTTTTGTTCCCGACTTGGCGAGTTTGTCGAGATCTCCCAAGTCGATTTTCCAGACGTGTTGGATTTGAGGCAGTTCGCTTCGCACCTCGTCAAATCGCGCAAAGTGTTCGGCGGTTTCGACCATCAGCCATGTCGCACCGGAATCTTCCAAGGTGTATTGGATTTGAGCAGGAGCGCTGGTTTCGTAGATGGGGACGAGGAGCGCGCCGGTAAACCAGGTGGCAAAGTCCATGAGTGTCCACTCATATCGGGTCTTGCACATGAAACCGATGCGATCACCTTGTTGGACCCCAGCGGCGATTAGTCCCTTGGCAAGAGCGACGACTTGGTCGTAGAACTCTCGTGTGGTTACGTCCGACCAGCCCCCCTCTGGGGTGGGAAGTGAAAAGAGTGCGCTGTCGGGGGAGAGCCGGACTCGATCAAGTAACAGGTCCGTCGCGTTAGCCGATGGTTCAGCGGGGACAACTGCGGGTACATGAATCTCTCGCACGCTCACTCCTTTGGCAGCGGTCGACAATTTTGATTACCATACCCGCCTTTTGGTTGTGATGGCTGGACAAATACTGCGAAGCTGTGGCGCATACACTGTGGCTCGTGCACAGTATTGGAATTGATATCGGCGGAACCGCTATTAAAGCGGGCCTGCTAGATGACGCAGGCGCACTCGTTACCACCGCCAGACGAGAAAGCGTGCCCGCACATCCAGACGCCATTGTGGAGCACACAATCTCACTCGTGAAGGAGCTGGCAGAGGGCCTAAATGGCAGTTACAGCCTCGGGGTGGCGGTTGCCGCATTCTTGAACCCGGCGCGAGACACGGTTGTGCTCTCACCGAATATTGCCTGGGAGAACAGGTCCCTTCGCGGGGAGCTGGAATCGAGTCTTGGAGTGCCAATCACACTCGAAAATGACGCAAATGCTGCGGCCTGGGGGGAATACCAACAAGGTGCTGGCGTGGGCGCGGAGTCGATGGTGATGTTTACCCTCGGCACCGGAGTTGGCGGCGCGGTGATTGTGAACGACAGGCTTCTCGTGGGGGCGCGCGGAATAGCCGGAGAGCTGGGGCACATCATAGTCGAACCGGATGGCCCACAGTGTGGCTGCGGTCAATATGGCTGCCTGGAGGCTGTCGCCTCGGCCACTGCGTTTGTGCGCGAATACCGAGCCCACACGGGTAATCACGATGTCACTACGGCCACCCTCGAAGAGGCCCTATCTCATCAGCCCGAGCTGTCTGCCAGCTTGTATCGCCGGGCTGCGCGCGCTCTGGCGCTGGCCCTCGTGGACGTCCAAGCGGTGTGTGACCCCGAGTGCGTGGTGTTTGGTGGGGGAATGGCCGACAAGGCTGGCTCTGTGTTGATGCCTCTTGTGCAGCAGCACTGGGCAGAGCTCACCCGCGATCGACGCAGTGAAGCCCGTCCGGCCATTCGACTCGCGACTCTGGGTAACAATGCTGGTGTCATCGGCGCAGCCCTCGCCTCAGGTGCGTCTGGAGTGCGCGCGGACTAGTCTGGGCCTGGTGACCGAGGAGGACAGGTGTTTTATTGGTGGGTGAAGAATGGGCTACTCGGCCCATTGGTGACCACCGTGTTTCGTCCGAGCATCACGGGAGTGGTGAACGTACCCCGTGAGGGTGCGGCAATCATTGTCTGTAACCACCTGTCATTCGTGGACAGCATCTTTTTGCCCCTCGCTATTCCCCGGAAGATGACCTTTCTCGCCAAGAGTGACTACTTCACAGGCAAAGGAATTCGCGGTGCCATTGTGAAATGGTTTATGACCTCCGCGGGCCAGCTACCAATTGATCGCTCAGGAGGAAAAGCCTCAGAAGCGTCGTTGAACACCGGCCTGGGCGTTCTCGCCGAAGGGCGGGTGTTGGGAATCTATCCAGAAGGCACGAGGTCTCCCGATGGCCGCGGCTACCGCGGCCGCACCGGGGTGGCCCGAATGGTGCTGGAAGCCCACGTCCCTGTGATTCCCGTGGCCGTGGTGGGAACAGACGAAGTGATGCCTCTTGGGGCCAAACTTCCCAAAGTCAAGAAGGTGAGCGTCGTCATTGGTGAGCCCATGGACTTTTCTCGCTTTGAAGGCCTGGAAAACGATCGATTTGTCTTGCGCTCCATTACCGACGAAATCGTTTACCGGATTAACGAGTTAAGCGGCCAAGAATACGTCGATGTGTATGCCTCGACCGTGCGCAATCAACCCGCAGTCGCGAGGTAAATTCTCCGATTCGCCTTCGGTAGGCTAGGAAAGTTGTTTCACCCGATGTTGAAACCCGAGGAATAATGAACGTCCCCACCATGCTTGATCCCACAGAGGCAAGTGTTGAGCCCCAGCCCGGCGTTGTCGAAGGTCTCGACCACTGGCGCAGCTTGCCGATCAAGCAACAACCACCGTGGCCCAACCAGGGCGTGGCCGATGAGGTGTATCAGGCTCTCGTGCGCGTTCCACCACTCGTATTCGCGGGTGAAGTAGACCAACTTAAGACCAAGCTTGCAGACGTCGCCAAGGGACGGGCGTTCTTGCTTCAAGGTGGCGACTGCGCGGAAACGTTC